>Ga0206679_10003044_pt1 | contig 13083 bp, 11 predicted proteins | sample M110012015metaG_FD_155464 | JGI IMG/M metagenome (GOLD analysis project Ga0206679, IMG submission 155464) | Ammonia-oxidizing marine archaeal communities from Monterey Bay, California, United States - M1 100m 12015 | ecosystem: Environmental > Aquatic > Marine > Intertidal zone | place: USA... | reverse complement strand
TTTATATAAGTTTCTCTTAAAATTGCAGTTATTGGACCTATCTTACCATTACCAATTATTTCATTGTTAATTTCAACTACTGGGGCAATTAATGTAGATGCAGAAGATATGAATGCTTCATTTGCATATATTGCTTCAGTAACAGTAAATGCCCTTTCTTCTATAGTAAGTTTTAATTTTTTAGCTACCTCCAATATTGTTTGTCTTGTAATTCCTGGTAATAATTTATTAGACAAATTTCTTGTAACGATAGTATTATTATTATCAATTATATAAGCATTATTAGATGTTCCTTCATTAACATAGTTATCTTCATCTATAAACCATGCATCATCAGCTCCTATCTCATGAGCTTCTGTTTTACTTAAAGATGCAAAGATAAGTTGTGTAGTTTTAATATCTCTTCTTTGCCATCTAAAATCTTTTTTAGTAATAATTTTTAACCCATTAGCGTTTAAATTTGTAAGATTTTTTTCTTGAGTAAAAGCAAAAATATTTGGTGATAAAGGGTTTTTAGTTATTAAAAAATTCCTATCCGCTGAACCTCTTGAGACTTGTAAATATATTAAGCCTTCATTATTATTAAATGGATTTTTTTTAAGTAAATTTTTATGAATTTTAAGAAGATTTTTCTCAGTAAACGCATGATTAATTTTAAGCTCCTTTAATGATCGATTTAATCTTATGACATGCGACGGAAAGTCTATTAGTTTATTATCTATAACGGCTGTAACCTCATAAACTGAGTCTGAAAACAATAATCCTCTATCAAAAATAGAAATTTTTGCGTTTTTTTCTTCTACATAGGATCCATTTATGAATGCTATTTTTTTCATAATTAATTAACCGTAATTTCAGCCTTAACTGGGATTTCAGAAATTCCATTTAAAGTATAAGTATAGGTTTTATTTCCTTCTTTTAAGGGAAATAATTTTCCAACTGATCCAAGACTTAATCTATCACCAGCTTTTAATGTTATACCTTTATTATTAAATTCTTCTATTAACCATAAAACAACATTCATTGGATTTCCCAATAAAGAAGATCCGGGAGATTTTTGAATGATTGTACCCATTTCATCTTGAAAGACTGTTTCCATAGTGGCTAATGATTTTATAAATGCTGGATCAGATTGCATTAAGATACCAGGTCCCATAACCATTTTTGTTGCAACCATATTAATAGCTACAATAACTGCTCCTGTAATAGGTTCTCCTTTTGCTATTTGTAAAGCAGGTAATTCCATATAGGGATGAATTGATGTAATATGTTTAGATGCTTCAATAGCATTTTTGGCATTCATAATTCCCGAATCTTTTACTACCATCATCAAGTCAGGTTCAATTAGAGTTCTATATCCAAAATTTTTATTTATTGAAGAACCATTTTTAATAAACATGTGTTCGAAAAGTACTGCAGTAGCAGGTGTCGCAATTTTAAAACGTTCTTGAGTGGCTTTACCTGTAAAACCAACTTTATAACCTATTGGTTTGCCATTTAAGCTTTTTAAAACATTTACATATTTTATTTGACTACAATATGCATCTTTTAAAGTTATCTCTCCACTTATACCAGTTATAGGAGAAATAGGAGCTCTACTAACAATATCTTTAATTTTGTTATAACTTAGGCATTCAGCATAGCTGTATTTATTTAATAAGAGAGTTATAATTATTAAAGTAATAATTTTAGTAAATTTATTCATTGTTAAAGATCCCATTTTAATTTTATCTAAATAGTTTATGTATTATTTGAGTAATTTCCATAGGCTTTTCTATCATCATCATATGCCCTGTATTTTCAATGACTACCATTTCTGATTTATCTATAATATTAGAAAGCTCTATTGCTTTTTTTATGGGAGTCATTTTATCTTCTCGCCCTGAAATAATCATTACTTTCTGCTTAAGTATTTTTGCTACTGATATCGCATCTTTATAATCATTACAAGCGATTAAGTCTTTAGCTAAAATTCCTTTACTTGATTGCATTATCAGTTGAATAGAAGAATCCATCATCCAATAACCAGGCAAAGGATGATTGCCCAAGTGTTGGTTTAATCCAAAGCTCCAATCTGTTATTAAATTTGCTGCGATAGATAAATTTTTCTCAGCCGCAGAAATAAGATCAGGATGAACAGGCATTAAGGATGCTGTTCCTAATAAAATTATACTTTTAACTCTGTCTTTGTCACTTTTAGCTGTTTCTATTGCAATGAGAGACCCCATTGAGTGTCCTGCGATTATTACAGAAGAAATATTCAGTGCTTTTAGTAATTGAATTGTCCAATTACTCATTTCTACAATTGAAGTAAGAGCTTTGCCTTCAGATGACCCATGAGCTGGCAAGTCTATTGCAAGAGTATTTATTCCTCTATTTGCAAGGTATCTTGTTTGCATTTGCCAAACAGTACCATTCATTCCTGCTCCGTGGATTAATAGAAGTGTAGGTAATTTACTATTATTATTTAGATAACCGCCAGTTCTAATATTTACTAAATTACCATTAATTGTAATATTCATTTTATTCTCGTTGTGACGCTTTTATTGCAATTTTTAAATCGTTAATTATATCTGAAATGTCTTCTAAACCCACAGATATTCTTATTAAATTTTCTTTTATACCTGATTTAATAAGTGCGTCATCAGACATTTGTTGGTGTGTAGTAGATGCAGGATGAATTACTAATGTTTTAGCATCGCCAACATTGGCCAAATGGGATGAAAGAGTAGTACTTTCTATAAATTTTTTTCCTGCATTTTTTCCTCCTTTAATGCCAAAACTAAGAATTGCTCCGGCCCCTTTAGGAAGTAATTTTTCTGAAAGTTTATAGTCTTTATTATTTTCTAATGATGGGTAGTTAACCCATTCAATTTCATCACATTCATTTAAATATAGGGCAACTTCTTTTGCATTTTGAACATGTCTATCCATTCTTACAGGTAAAGTTTCAAGACCTTGTAATATATGGAATGCATTCATAGGGCTGAGGCATGCTCCAAAGTCTTTCATGCCTTCTGCACGCATTCTCATTATTAGGGCATGAATTCCAAATTCTTGTTCAAAAACTATATTATCATAGCCAGCATAAGGCTCTGTTAGATTAGGAAATTTATTGGTCTTTTTCCATTGGAATTTACCACTATCTACTACAATACCTCCAATCGCTATACCATGACCTGCAATAAATTTGGTAAGTGAATGCATTACTATATCTGCTCCTAATTTTAAGGGTTGCATTAAGTAAGGGGTAGTAAAAGTACTATCAACCATAAAAGGTATACTAGCTTTTTGTGCAATTTTAGAGACGTTCTCAATATCTAGAACATTAATGTTAGGATTACCTATTGTTTCAGCAAATATAAGACGCGTATTGTCTTTTATGGCTTTTTTAAAATTTTTTGGGTCTTCAGGATCAACAAATGTTGTCTCTATTCCAAACCTGGGCAGTGTATATGATAAGATATTATGGGTTCCACCGTATATAGAGTTAGATGCAACTATATGGCTTTCTTTATCCATGAGAGTGGCTACAGTAAGAAAAAAAGCAGCCATTCCACTCGCCGTAGCTATAGCGCCTACTCCTCCCTCTAAAGCTGCCATTCTTTCTTCTAGTACAGCTATAGTAGGATTAGAAATTCTAGAATAAATATGTCCTGGTTGTTCTAAATTATATAAAGAAGCTGCATGATCAGTATTATTGAATACATAAGATGTCGTTTGATGTATTGGAACAGCTCTAGAACCAGTATTTGGATCAGGTTCTTGACCCGCGTGAAGGCTTAAGGTATTAAATTTATAGAATTTTGATGATGCCATATTATTATTTACCTATTTAGATTATTTATATTATTAGTATTATCAGATTTTATATATTTTTAAATTAATTATTTCTAATAATGGAGAAAATTATGGATTCTAAAATAAAATCTATTGCAGTTCTGGGAGCAGGAACTATGGGCGCCGGAATTGCAGCATTAGCTGCTGATAAAGATTGTAAAGTTTTATTATTAGATATCAATGAAGAGGCTGCTCAAAAAGGCAAAGATAGCATGATATCTGAAAGAACCCCAATGTTGAGTGATATAAGTAAAATTAATAATGTGGAAATTGGGACTTTTGATAAAGACTTTGAACTTATTAAAAATTATGATTGGATTTGTGAAGTTGTTGTTGAGAAATTAGATATTAAACGTCAGATTTTTGAGAAAATTGAACAATATAGAAAAGATGGTTCTATTGTAAGTTCTAATACTTCAGGAATTCCTTTACGAGATATAACAGATAATATGCCAGATAGACTTTTATCTGATGTATGTATTACACATTTTTTTAACCCAGTTAAAGTAATGAAATTATGCGAGCTTATTCCTGGAGAAAAAACATTACCTGAAGTTATAAACAATTTGGGATCATTTTTAACAAATATTATGGGTAAAGGGGTTGTGAATGGAAAAGATACAGTTAATTTTATTGGGAATAGAATTGGCTGTTTTTTGATTTTAAAAGGTTTACATGAAGGAAGCAAGGCTAGAAATTTAGGCTTAAGTCAGGAAGAAATTGATGGACTTATGTCAAGACCAGTAGGGTTGCCACCTACAGGACTTTATGGATTGATAGATCTTATAGGACTAGATGTTATGCATTCTGTAGGTAAAAACTTAGCAATTAATTTACCGAAAGATGATATGGGTATACCTTATGTGAATCTTCCAAATGAAGAACAGAATATGTTTGATAGTGGTCAGTTAGGAAGAAAAACTGGAGGTGGTTTTTATCGTATTCAAAAACTTGAAAATGGAGATAAGAAAAAAGAAGTTTTTGATTTAAGTAAATCTATTTGGAGAGATGCTGAAAAAGTGTCTATTGAAGGCGATTTAAATTTAATTTTAGAAGAAAGTGTTAAGGGTAATTATGTTTGGGATGTAATGGGTTCTACTTTGATATATGCTGCTAGTTTAGTTCCAGAAATTGCTGATGATATTGTTAACATTGATAGAGCTATGCGATGGGGTTTTGCCTGGTCTAAAGGGCCATACGAAATGTTAGATGAAATAGGACCTAAAAAGTTTATAAATAAATGTATAGAGAAAAATATTAATATTCCTAAAATGTTAGATATTTTATTAGAATCGGGTAATGATAGTTTTTATAAAGATAGTAGTAAATATTTAACTATAGATGGTAATTATACAGATATTTTAAATTAACAATCTAAATATCATCTAGTATAGGAATATTAGTTGTTTCTTTCATTACCTCCATTACAAACGATGAGGACACTTCAAATATTTCTATATTTTCAATTAAATTTTTATAAAATAAATCAAAATCTTTTATGTCTTTTGCTAAAACATCTATTAAATAGTCATAAGCACCACTAATTCGATATAAACCGATTACATTTGATTGTTCTAAAATATAGTTTTTAAATTTATCAGACCAACTTTTTTTATGTTGGTTAGTTTTAATAAATACAAATACTCTATTAGAGAAGCCTAGTTTCTCATGGTCTAAAATTGCTGTTTTATGTTTAATAATACCTATGTCCTGTAGTTTTTGTATTCGACTCCAGCACGGGCTTACAGATAAACCTACTTTCTCAGAAATATCTTTAATTGGTTGTGAAGAATCTTGTTGCAGTATCGAAATGATATTCAAATCAATCTTATCAATTTTTCTATTTCGGTAAAACATACTAAATTTATATCATAATAAAGAATAATTTTCTAATATTTTTTTTTTTTATTAATTATGTAGAAAATTTTATCGACTTTATTATAATTTAATATTAATAATTGAGGATATTTAAACAATTAAAGGAGATACTATGTCTTTACGTATTAATGATATTGCGCCTAATTTTCAAATAAATACTACCCATGGAGAAATAGACTTTCATGAATGGATTGGTGAAGGTTGGGCAGTTTTATTTTCTCATCCAAAAGATTTTACGCCTGTTTGTACTACTGAATTAGGTACATTAGCAAAAATGGCAGATGACTTTAAATCAAGAAATTGTAAAATTATTGGTTTAAGCGTTGATAGTGTAAATGATCACAATAAATGGAAAGGTGATATAGAGGATGTATCAGGAGTAGAATTATCTTATCCATTAATAGCAGATGAAAACTTAATAGTAGCTAAATTATATAATATGCTTCCAGTTAAAATTGAAGGCAATGCTTCTGATAGATCAGCAGTAGATAATTTAACTGTTCGTTCGGTATTTTTAATTGGTCCTGATAAAAGAATTAAAATGAGTTTAACATATCCTATGAGTAGTGGCAGAGATTTCAATGAGATATTAAGAGTCCTTGACTCATGTCAGTTAACAGCTAATTATAAAGTTGCAACTCCGGCAAATTGGAAATCTGGTGATGATGTTATAATAGTTCCTGCTGTAGATAATGAAGCAGCTAAGGTTCTTTTTCCTGATGGTTGGACTACTGTTAAACCATATCTTAGAACACTTCCAGACCCATCAAAATAGTGTATAATAATATTTATGGTCAATTATGTTGATAATATTACTGCTTTAGTAGGCAATACGCCTTTGATAAAGCTAAGACAAGTTTCTGAAGAAACCGGATGTAACATATTAGGTAAAGCTGAATTTTTAAATCCAGGGCAGTCCGTCAAAGATAGGGCTGCTTTATGGATAATTAGAGATGCGGAAAATAGAGGTTTACTTGAGAAAGGTGGCCTAATAGTTGAGGGAACTGCAGGTAATACTGGTATTGGATTAACTGTAATTGGACAAGCTTTAGGATATAATACTTTAATTATTATGCCTGAAACACAAAGTGAAGAAAAAAAATCAGCTTTAAAAGATTTAGGTGCAGAATTATTATTGGTTCCAGCTCTTCCTTACTCAAACTCCGGAAATTATATTAGGTATTCTGAAAAAATTGCTAAAGAAAAAAATGCATTTTGGGCTAATCAGTTTGATAATACAGCCAATAAGTTAGCTCATATAGAAAGTACTTCGATTGAGTTATGGAATCAAACAGATCAAAATATTCATGGTTTTGTTTCTGCTGTTGGAACCGGGGGAACTTTAGCTGGAACAGCTGAAGGATTAAAGCATAAAAATAAAAATATTAAAATAATATGTGCAGATCCTTTAGGTTCTGGAATGTATTCATGGATTAAATATGGAAAGGTTGATCCATCAGGATCTTCAATTACAGAAGGAATTGGACAAAGTAGAATAACTGCAAATCTAAAAGATGCAAAAATAGATGATTCTTTTCAAATAGAAGATAATGATGCGTTGAAAATAATATTTAACTTGCTTAAAAATGAAGGTTTATCATTAGGACCTTCTTCAGGTATTAATATAGCTGGAGCTGTAAAGCTTGCAAAAATATTAGGGCCGGGGCACACTATTGCGACAATTTTATGTGATAATGGAACCAGATATTCGAGTAAAATTTATAATATTGAATATTTAAAATCAAAAAATTTACAAATACCAGATTGGTTGTAAGAAGAAAGGATTAAATTATGGATTTAGGCATCAAAGGTAAGTCAGCAATTATATGTGCGTCTAGTAGAGGGTTGGGAAAAGCATGTGCATATTCACTGGCTATAAATGGAGTTAATATTACTTTAAATGGAAGAGATGAAAATGTTTTAGAACAAACTAAAGCAGAAATTTATGGAGTTGCACCAGGTATTAAAATTAATGCTATTGCGTGTGATGTATCCACAGAAGATGGAAGATCAAAATTATTAGAAGCCTGTCCTGAGCCAGATATTTTAGTGAATAATAATGGAGGGCCACCATTTAGAGATTTTCGCCAAGTAGATAGGGAGGCAATAATAGAAGGTGTTGAAATGAATATGATTACACCCATAGAATTAGTTAAAGGTGTGATTGATGGAATGACAAATCGAGGATTTGGAAGAATTGTTAATATAACCTCAGTATCTGTAAAAAAGCCTGTCGTAGGGTTAGATCTATCTAGTGGGGCAAGAGCAGGATTAACTGCTTTTTTATCTGGAGTAGCAAGGTCTGTTGCAGATAAAAACGTTACTATAAATAATATACTGCCTGGTTTTTTTGATACAGATAGATTAAGACAAGGCGTTAATTCGACTGCAAAGATGACTAATGAAAGTGAGAACGTAGTTGCAGATAGAATGGCTTCTAGTATTCCTGCAAAACGTTTTGGTGCTCCTAATGAATTTGGTGAAACATGTGCGTTTTTATGCAGTAACCAAGCAGCATATATAACAGGACAAAATATTTTATTAGATGGTGGTTTATTTGATAGTTCTTTTTAATAAAATATAATTAAAATTGACTAATTTATTGAAAAAAAAAATAAATGATAATTTAGGCATAACAATAGAAGGTATAGATTTATCAGATGGTTTAAGTCGTGCTGATTTTAATGAAGTGGTTTGAGAGAATTGAACTAAGAAAGTCTTTAATAGAAATTAAACCACCAAGTTTATAAGTTAAGATTTTTCAGTTTCTATAGTGTTTTTATTTTCATAGAGTGTAAGATTATCTTCAAATTCATTTAATCTTTTCCAAATTGAGCGAAGTTCTGTAATTGTAGTCCAGTTGTGTAGAAATAATGCAAATCCCCCATGAACTCTTTGAAAAGCGTTACTTACTTGCATTACAATGCCTAGTGTAATTAAGCCTGTAAATAATCCTGGTCCTACTACAAGATAAGGAACTATTATCATTATCTGATCATAAAAATGCATCCATCCATCAAAATAACCATAATGTAAGTATAATCGTTGGTAATTAAATCTAATTCCTAAAAACAGTTCCCATAATTTTTCTGGTTGTGCATAATCTTTTTTATTATCTTCGCCTAGTACTAGATCCTTTCTAAATGCTGCCTCTACTTTTTGATTATTGTATTCTAATCCAGGAAGAAACCATCCAACGAACCAAGAAATTATTATACCCCCCAGAGAAACTATAAGGGCAACCCAAACTAAACTTCCTTCAAATTCTTTTAAGAATGGAATTTCTACGCTATCACTTAATCCCCATAATATAGGAATAAAAGCTATTAAAGTCATAATTGCTCGGACTACTTGTAAACCTAATGATTCTACTATTCGAGCAAATCTATTACAATCTTCTTGAATTCTTTGACTAGCTCCTTCTATTTCTTGCTTTACACTTCTCCATCTTGGAATATAATTAAATGTAATGGCTTGTCTCCATCTTAATCCATATATTCTAGTGAACCAACTTGTGAAAACGGCAAGAATAATATAAGGAAAAGCAAGTACTACAAAAGATGCCTCTCCTGTAAAATTATTTTCTATATATGAGAGAGATAGAATTTGTTCATAAAACAAAGCAATACCTTCCTCAGCATTATCTTTAAAATTATCCGAAGTTTGAAGTAAATTATAGAATCTTCCATACCAACTATTAAAAGCGACTGTAAATTGAACTTGTACAAAAAGAGAAAGGAATAAAAGTCCTACTCCTCCATAGGCCCATAAAGCCCAATCTTTTGATTTAAAAAATGCTTTTAACAATTAATTCCTCCATTAATAATACGATAGAGATAAAGGATAGGATTAATTAAATTTTTATTCATGATTTATTCTTATTCTTTAAATTTATTAACATTAGAGATAAAGTTGTTACCATTAATATTCCAACGCCAGCATATTTACTAGTTAAATTTGGCATTAATATCAATAAACCTGAAGAAAAACATAATATACGATATATTTTATTTATTCTTCCAAAAATATACATGTAACCTTCAAAACCGGCAGAAATAATAATTATTGCAAAAATTGCCATTGAAACAGAAAAAATTATGTTGAGTGCTGTTCCTTGCATAAGCATAGATGGGTCAAACACAAATAATATAGGAAGAAAAAATAATATTGATCCTAAGCGCATTGATAAAAAGCCAGTCTTTAATGCAGAAGTATTAGATATGCTTGAAGCTGTTATTGCAGCAATTGCAATAGGAGGGGTAATAAAAGATAGTACTCCCCAATATAGAACATATAAATGTGCAGCTAAAGGACTTATCCCACCTTCTATAATTGCTGGAGCAAGAACAATAGCTAAAAATATATAGCAAGCACTAACGGTCATTCCAATGCCAAGAACTAAAGAAGCAATTGCTCCAAATATTAATATCATAAATAAATCACCGCCAGCTAAGAATACTAATTCTCTAGACAGGGATGTACCAACACCTGTTAATGACATTGCTCCAATAATTACACCTACACCAGATAAAAGAGATACAATTCTAGCTATAATTTCTCCTATTTTAACAAATATATTGAGCCAATCATTTAATTTAATTTTGTTAAAATTTTTTAATAACAATATTATTATTAATAATAGTGATGATATAAAAGGTGCTTCACTTTCTAATTTAGCAGACATGATTAACCAAACTAGACATATAAAAGATATAATAAATGGAAAACCATTTGTAATAGTAGGAAATAATTTTGGTATATTATTTAGTTCCATGCCCTTTAAATTATTTTTTGCTGCGTAGAGATCAGTCTGAATGATGAGTGCAATATAAAATATTATACCAGGTATAAGTGCAGCTAAGAGTATTTCTGAATATGGAAGGTTTAAGAAAGATGCCATAATAAATGCAACAGTACCCATTACAGGCGGCATGAGTACTCCACCAGTAGATGCGCATGCTTCTATAGCAGCGGCGTATCTTCCAGAATAACCAGCTTTTTTCATGGCGGGAATAGTTAGTGAACCACTAGTTATTACATTACTAGTTGGGCTTCCTGATAACATACCAAAAAAACCAGAAGCTAATATAGCAACTTTTGCAGGCCCACCTCTATATTTACCCATTAAAGATTCTGCAATATTAATAAAAAATTTACCACCACCTGTTTCGGCAAGAATTATACCATATATTAAAAAACCTATTAATAAGCTTCCTGCTACCCTCATAGGTATACCAATTAAACTGTCTAAACCCATGCTATGTGCTCTTACAGCTTCTGCAATACTATACATATTACCCCATAAAGCTCCTGGCATGTGGTCAGCAAAAATAGGATATAACATAAAAAATATTGCTATATAAAATATAAACTTTCCACCAGTTCTTCTTAATGATTCTAATGATAAGATAATTAATATGCAGCTTAAAATAGTAGGCAATATTGGAGCATCAATATCCCAGCCATTACTTAAAATATTTTCAGAGTTAATAGAAAAATATAATCCTATAAAAAATATAGAAATTGCAGCTACAACATCAATAAATAAAATTTTATTTTTATATTTTTTGCTTATAGGAAATAATAAAAATGATAATGGCTGAAAGAAAGCTATTAGAAGATATAAAAAACTATTCGATACTGGATAAAAATTTAAAATTCCTAAATTAAAAACCTGATTGATAGTAATTAAACACCCAAAAATGGTTAATAGTATAATTATAAACTTTGGAGTAACTGTTATTCTTTCATTAAATTTACTATTAATTTTTAGCAAGCACAGATTCTCTTTCTTTTAACCATTCTATTTTAAAAGCTTTATCATCAAGTTTAGAATTTTCTTGAATAAAATTATTCCAAGTATTTTTTAATAAATTTAATCTTTTTAATCTAGCATTATTCCATTCCTCATCTTCTTGCGACCAAAGTTTTTTTTCTTTTAAATATTTTATAACCCCCTCATGAATAGGAATTTCAGCTGGAGTGCCTGAGGCTAAATCTAGCCGCCATTTATGCATTACAGCATTTATATCCTTATAAAAATTAAATGATTCATCTAAAGCTTTTATAAAATTATATATTTCTTCTTCTGTTGAATCTGCATAGACAGTTAAATTTGGATAATTATATCCTCCGATGTAAGTAGGATTGTCTTCATTTAAGCCTGCCCCTAAGGTTTCAATTTGCGGTTTCATAAAAGGTATCAATTTATTTAGTTTGTTCCAACCCTCTATATTGCTTTCAGGCATATCTAGCCATTTAATACCTTTTTTGGAAGCAGCTAATTCATAAACTGCAGAACCAGTAGGTACCGCTCCAGCTGCATCTAGTCTCCCATTTTGTAGGGCTTTAATAGTTGGCCCAAAGCCTGGGTAGGTGACTGGAATTACATCATCCCATGTAAGATTGGCAAAAGACATAATAGCTAAAACTTTTACATTCAATGATGGATTTGCTGTAACATATGCAACCCTTTTACCTTTTAAATCTGCAATAGTATTAATTCCCGCGTCTGCCGGAACAGCTATCCCAAATGTATTTGGCCTTCCGACTATTAATCGTAAATCTTGTGGCCCCCATTTTTTAGAAGAAAAATCATGTATACCTTCACTTGCAAAATAAGCTTCCGTTCCTAAAAAACTAACACTTACTCTTTTTCTTTTTAATAAAAGAAGTCGCCCTATAGATGTTCCAGAAGGTTGAAGTCTAACTCTTATATCATATTTTTTCATCATGCCTTCAGCTATAGCAGATGCCTCTGTATACCCGGAGGCTCCTATATCATAACTTGACCAAACCATTGTTTTTGGCAAATTATCATTAGATAAAACTGAGCTTGAGTATAAATATATTAAAGATATACATAATATTTTTATAATTTTTTTTATCATACCTCTCGTGCCATTTTTAACGCTTTAGCATACCATTCTAATTCATCTGAAAATTTTATGAACTCTTTATGGCGTTCTACTTTGTCATCAGAAATTCTTTCTCCCTTATTATTAAAATTCTTATTTACAAAGGGGGCATGGATCATAGAAGATATAGGAGGCATTCCTAGCTGAGCAAGAAATGATCTTAAGGGTGAAGATACTCTTACACCTCCAAAAGGTGATACTGAATAGGTAGCAACCGCGGATGGCTTTCTTTGATATTCAGGATAGAAATGATTTAATAAATTAACGAGAGCGGGGGGCATAAAATGATTATATTCAGCACTAACAATTACAAAAGCATCAGAAGAATCTAATTGTTTATGTATATTTTCTAAAGATTTTGGAGCAGAGCCTTTATCGTAATCCATATAACGTTTAGTTAAAGTTTGTAGTCCAATATCCAAAGGATCAATAAGTACTACATTATTGC
>Ga0206679_10003041_pt1 | contig 13090 bp, 8 predicted proteins | sample M110012015metaG_FD_155464 | JGI IMG/M metagenome (GOLD analysis project Ga0206679, IMG submission 155464) | Ammonia-oxidizing marine archaeal communities from Monterey Bay, California, United States - M1 100m 12015 | ecosystem: Environmental > Aquatic > Marine > Intertidal zone | place: USA... | reverse complement strand
AGCGAAGTCGCAAAACATTGCTACGTCCTGTGTATGAAGTTGAGAAACCATACCTTAGAAGTAGGCCTGAGAAAACAATCACGCTGATAACAGCGCTAAAGCCGAGAAGTCCAAGCCAATGCGCTCTGAGTGCAGCACCCATGTGATGTAGGTCCACTCCATGAGAAACCGGTTCTGGTGGGCTAACATTGCCATCACCAGCGAATAAGGTTCTTGTTCCTAGAGCGATACTATCCTCATCACCTTCAGGAAGGGCGAATAATAGTTGATTCCATTTATCGTCTGGCCCAGGGATTCCATCGCCAGAGACTGAATTTCCAGTAATCCAGAAAGAGACACTACCTTCACCAGTTGCAGGTGCAGTCCATGTCAATAGCCATGAACGGTCATCTTGATTTGCAGATGCGTCAGTGTGAGTAAGCGTTGTCACATTATCTTGCCAATTCTGCAAATCAGTACCAGCGAGTTCTCCAGCACTAGTAAGCATTGAGAATCCAGCGGTGTAAGTTCCACCTTCAGGTCCTCCAATTAGTTGCAAATGAAATTCATAGATTTCTCCAGCGTTCCAAGCATATGGGACTTTGTCAAGGATTACTTGAACCGAATTATCAGCAGCACCACTATGGCACAAACATCCTTGTTTTGCAACATCGTCAATAGTCTCTCCAGCATTGGTTTGTTCTCCACCAATACCTGTGTGATATGATGTCGCAATGCTTGGAAGTAGCAATAGCGCAACCAGTCCTAGAAGAAGCGTAGTTCTCGCAGAAAAAGAGCCAACTCGCATAGTCACACCCAAGATGTTCTTAGCGACTTGGATAGACCCCTTAAACATTGCTTGCATTAACGATGGATAAATGCCTTGCAGTGATGCGTTTTAGATATGTCACTAACACAATGGAAGTTCTAAGAAATATTATCGGCCCGAGAATGTCATTTTTATCACTTTTTGCAATATTTTTGAGCATTATTGGGGAAGGTTTGATTCACTACTCACTCTCCCCGAGATAGGTGCAGAGTGTGTCCAATCATACCTTCGATAATATTTACAACTTGAGCAATGAGCAGTTAGAACAACTCGATGAGGCAGAAGAATTAATGCTGAAAAATTCACTTGGTGCAGCAGAAGAATTATTACTAAAAATGCTAGAACATGATTACAAATGTATTCCTGTTTTGTCCAACCTTGGTCACTTGTATGGGCGTCATCTATCCGAATTTGAGAATGCAATAAAGTATTATGACATTGTTCTAGAAATCGAACCTGATAACGCTTGGGCAAGAGATGCAAGAAGACGTTATTTACGTTATGTTGATTAATAATTGTACATAATTTATACAGCCAAAGTTCATTGAGGTTCAACACCGCCGTTGAGATGATGGAGTCCTCACAAATCCTAATTGCCGGAGTTGGTGGATTAGGTTGTGCTTGGGCTAAAAGAGCATATGAAAAGTGTGACAGAGGTGCAGATGTAGTTCTTATTGATGCAGATGATTCTAGTTTATCTGGATGTGAATCGGCTCATGTATTACGATTGGGTCATACATTGGATTCAGTAGGTTGTGCAGCATTACCTCCTTTGGCTGAACAAAGAATGAGGGGGCTTGCACCTCTTGTTAGAACCATTTTAGAAGATGTAGAATTAGTTGTGTTACTAGTAGGTCTTGGTGGTGGTTCTGGGACCGGAGCTGGGCATGAATTTGCTCGTCAAGCAAGGCAATCGGGAGCCGTAGTTCTTTCAGTTGCAGGGTTACCTTTTGATGTCCAAGAAACGCGGGCAAAAATAGCAGAGGAAGGTCTTGAACGTTTACAACATAATGCTCACATCACTGTTCAATTATCACTTGAAAGACTTGCAAGACAAGCAAGGGAAAAAGGAACAGCATGGCAAATGGGTGCTGAATGGATAGAAGATTTAGTAGATGGATTGGTTAGGACTTTGCTACGAATGGGATTAATCAATTTAGATCTGATGGATTTGCGAGCAATCGTCGATACAGAAGGTGGTGCGACTATGTTGGTTGGTGTTGGACGTGCTGATGAGCCTGAAGAAATATTGAATTCAGCGATGATGGCACCTTTAGCGGAATTAGATGTCGGAGGTGCCAAAGGTTGCTTAATCCAAATTGAAGGCGGCCAAGGAATGACTATTGGTCAAGTTGAAACAGTTGCTAGTTTGTTTACTGCCGCATTAGATGTAGATGCTCAAGTTATTCTGGGTGCGCGGGTGAGCGAAGATTTACACGATTCCATTAGAGTCGTAACATTGTTATCAGGAATTGAATGATTACATCAGTCATCTAACTCAATAACATCGCTTTTCCATTCAACTTCATCACTCATTGTTTCAACCTTCTTTCCCCATTCAATTGCAGAATCATCTTGCCAATTTTCTTCCCTTTTCTGAGAGTCTTCCTCAACAATCTCTACCAGTTCATCAACTTCTTCCACAATTTCTTGAGGTTCAGTTTCACTCAATTCGCTCTCATTATTATTTTCTAAAGAGGTCGCTTTATTGTCAAATGCAGAATCAGCGATTCGCCTAATTTCAACACCTTGGTCTCTATTTACTACAAGCTTATTCAATACCGAACGTTGCAACCACAAGATTGTCAAAATTACCACCAAATGCCCAGCCATCATTACATTTGAAATCTCATCGAGTACTACTGTTAGCATTGCAACTGAGCCAGCATAGGCGTAACCGAATGATAGCCCCCAAGGAAGGGCACTGTTCTGGTTGAAAAACGGCATTTTGGAATTAATTCCTCTTGATGTTAGAGTCCAGATCGCCATAAATACTGTAAATATCATCAACAGTACCTCTTCAATGAGTAATTCTGTACCACCTGATGTTATTGGTGCCATATCAATTTGACGCCAAATTGCCAATGCGTGCCAAGTAATGAATGCCTGTGCCATCAATGTCCATTTCCAGGTAAACGCAGACATTGCAACATCTCTAGAAGCAGCAACTCTTGATTTCCATGACAAAGTTACTGCAATAACATGTAATCCGATTGCGACCAAAAGGAATGCTAGATTGTTGATAATTATTGTTGCAGGAATTATTTCATCGCCTTGCAATAAGTGGAATATACAAACACCAATGAATGCGATAAACACTATTGCAAGTCCATGAATTATTGCTTGAAACTTAGGGTTGCCATTTTTTTCTGTTGGTTGTGAAATATTAGATGCGGAAATTGATGCAATCCAATTTGAAAATGAACGTCCTTGAATAATGCTCCAAATAACGAATAATGAAGCAAGTACTGTTGCTATTGTACCTTCAAAAGCAGACAATGCGCCATCGTCAGAGAAAAGTACAAACAGCCCTATCATGGCAAGACCAGATAACGCCAATGGTAAAACACAGATTCTAAAACTGAAAATGATTCTTTTTATTCTACTTATTTGGTCGTCTGACGATATTTCTTCATCAGTTGCATTCAACTCCTTACTAGGAAGTTTTGTTACCTTTTGCACAAATTCTGTATTGGATAGAATTGCTGTTATCGCATATCCAATGGTAACTGAAATAAAACACATTGCAGCAAATGTTGTCAGGCTATCAATGCTGGCAACAATGTAAAAAGTAGTTGATAATATTACTATCAAAGCAATATGTGGCAATGTCTTAGGAGATAACAGAGTCTTAATGAGGCCCCAAATTGAAGTCTGCTGATCTGCTAGTTCATTTAGAACAGAATTATCACTATGCTCAATATTTGTTTTAGAGTCAATTGCGGAGGCGTCAGCCTCTAACTCATCTGCCACAGTAAGGGGGAATTAGTCTTCTATTTTCAGTGTATGGCAAGAAATAACCTATGAAATCTAATTGAAGGAGTGCATTCTGCCTCAATATATGGCAAAGAAACTGTCCAAGGCTCTGCGTGGTAAAAGACGCTGGTTTGGAGTTGCTGTTTCACCACAAATAATAGCGAGAAATGAGTTGGAAAAATCCTTGGATATATTGCAAGATATATTGCTTTGTGAAAAGAAATTAAAACTAATGGATTTTTTCAATAGTAGCAGTCAAGTCGCTAAGTTGGCACATACTAACTTGGATAATTCATTACCATCTCATTCCCTACAAGGAGATGAGGGTTTCGCGATAATTCAAGTTCCTCATGAGGTTTCAAATGAGTTCAGAAAATTGATTGACAATCAATCTGGTTATTCAAAATATTCAATGTTGAGTGTTAGTACAAGTGGAAAAATCCGTTTGATTAGACAAAGGTTGAATTTGCCTAAGCCCAAAAGAACACGACGCTGAATTTGGTACATTTTGTATCACTATCTTCATCATGCTTATGCTAGTGGCATACAATATGTCCGGCGGAGGTACAGCACCAGCAATGAAAATGAGTGATGTTTTCATTTTGGTATCTATTTCAATTATTGTCGGTGCATTCATTATGCATTCTTGGGTTGAGCCAATTACTCTTAGCAACAATAATTCACATGCAATAAACACCAGCTTGAGTGAAGGCGATAAAGTAGATATGCAATTTAGTGCATCAAATGCAACTACAGTAACTATTTCATTGGATGGCGAAGTCATTGATGAAATCGTATTGGCAGAAGGAGAAAAAGGAAAATATACGTTTGCAGTGGAAGATAGTGGAGACCATTCATTCTTAATTTCTGTTAGTGGAGCAGATGATTCTGCTACTACTACAGCAACCATCTCAATCGATAGACAAATGATGTTGGACAAACTTGTGTACCCTGTAGGAATTTTGCTCCTAATGTTCGGCTTGTACAAGCGTAAAGAAGAGATGGAAATGGAACATTCTGAAGATGATAAAATTGTTGATGCTGAAATAGAATCATAATCGTAATAATATTAGCAATAGTTGGGCCAAATCAAATCTTCTCCTTCATCGAGATCAATGATTTCACCAGAATCAGTTCTTAATTGCAAGTGGCCATTTTCTTTTAGGTCAATGATATCATAGTTATCCTTTCTATAGATTGGCCTTCCCAATGATAACACCGTCTCATTAATTTCATTAAGAGTCAATTCTAGTAGTTTTTTTGAAGAATAATTAGCAATCTCGTTTCTCTGTTCAATAAGTGAGGATAATGCCGCATTAATCGTAGCAGAAAACTGTGCTAATTCGATATTTAGATTCAAACTTTGGTTGAGGGTTGCAATCTTATAATCTTGCTTAATTAAGGGCTCGTCAGAGAAAATATTGACACCAATTCCCAAAGCCATCCGAACCTCTGTAGCAATACTTCTTCCCTCAAGCAAAACACCTGCAACTTTGGCCCATTCTCCTTTCTCATTTTTCAACAATATATCATTAGGCCACTTGAGTCTGATTCTATTGTGTATCTCATTCATTGAAAGCGCTCGGATCGCATCTATTACTGCAAGCCCTCCAACTAATTGCAGGTCAGAATGAACTAATTTCCCCTTACCATCATGAACTATCCAAGAGCCTGCAAATGCACTTGTTTCGCTTGACCAAGAGCGTCCTCGCCTACCTCGTCCTTGAAGTTGTTTTTTCGCTTCAATGGAAGTACCAATTTTCCCTCCTTTATTGAGTAACATATTATTGGTAGAATCCACTTCATCATATACGCTAGTTGTGCAAAATGAGAACGGATGCCAAATAGCATAAACAGACAATTCTTCACCATCTTCAAATTGCTGACTGGAAAACTTACGACAAGAGAGGCCATTTTGAAGGCAAATTCGTTTGGTATCCTTCCCTCTTTGATTGTTCGAAACTAGAATTAACGCCATACCTGTTGAAGTCATTAATTTTCCAGCAGAAATTAATTTCACCAACCGAGAAATAAGTCCTATTGTGTCTGTATCAAGCAATGCAGCTTCTTCAAGTGGTCCAAGGACATCATCACTCGAAGTTGGCAGTTCTAAATAGGGGAGATTCCAAATGATCAAATCATGGAGTTCTGTACCAGACCACTGGTTGATATCACCATCTTCAACAGGGCCAGGTCCACCTTCTCTCACATCCATATCAACGTCTGCGATTTTTGCAGAATGCCTAGATGCCATTACTGCAAATGGGTTGATGTCACAAGCTCTTACTTTCCACCCTTGGCGGGCGGCTAATAGAGACAAAGCACCGCTACCACAACCGATTTCAAGACATCTTTTTCCGCGCCCAGCACCAAGTCTAACAATAGCATTTGCAAGTATGTCTGTATCTTCTCTTGGAGGGTAAACTGTTGGCGGTATGCTGAGAGTAAATGATTCACCTTTTGGGGCCTGCCAAATTATTGATTGTATTGGCCTGTTGAGCCGGTCAATTTCTCGCTCGGCGCTTGAAAAATCGAAGGGGCCATCATCCGCCATTGTAGGGCCGAGGAGGTCATAGGACGAAGCCTTTATGCCTATGTCCGTTCAACAGAATAATGCGCCCAGTGGCTTCGATGGCGGTATTCGCCCGACCAAAAGCCAATTCTGGGAGCGAGCTTCGCCGATGCGAGGCAGCATTCTCCGGCGCCGTAAAATATAAGAGCAGTTGGTAGGACGGCCCTAAAGCCCAGGTTGCTACTTTGGGCCTGTAGCTCAGTCAGGTAGAGCGTCGGACTTTTAATCCGATGGTCGCGGGTTCGAACCCCGTCAGGCCCGCCTGACTGAGCGGCAGGCTAGGGTGCAAAAGGGGTACGGGGACTTGACATGGTGGTAAAGAGCGCAACAAAAAAGCGATTAATGGAACTGGGAGTCTCCGAAGAGTTCGCCCACAAATTAGCAACTGACAGAAACATGACCGATATCAAAGGTCTTTCTTCCGATGAGATTGCATCTATTTTGGGTGTTTCAAAGGATTCAGAGCAATTCACCAATGTAATGTCTGTTATTGCGGAACAAGGGTCCCGTCGTAGAGCAGCAAAAAAGAGCAAGAAAATTACAATTCGTGCCAAGACTGTTGATGACTTTGACCGTCCAGAAATCACCTCCCGATTCAATGCATTGAATCATGAATTAGTGCCTCACCAAGAATTGGTAGGTGCTGCAAATATTTCTGCTGAGGAACAATTCGCAATTGAAAGCGAAGTACTTGCTCCTTGGGAGATTCTTGAAACCGATGAAGAAACTGGATTGCCTCGTCTGGCAAAGGAACTTCTTCCAAAGGTTTTGATTTCCGATCCTGTCGTTCAAGCGATTAAAGAAACTGCTGAAATCGAAGACCAGGCTCGCTTGGCTGCAGATGCAGACCATACTCCACTTCCTGCTGGTTGGATTGCCGACCGCGTTATCAAGGTCATCCGCCGATCCCCGTCGGCTGGTAGATCCGATGCATACCGTCTAATCGTAGAGGGTAACTGAGGGGAGGTGTCTATTATGCAAGAAATAATTCAATCATTTTTCAAAGCCCGCAGCCTAGTAAACCATCAATTAGCATCATATAATGACTGTATTCCAGTCGGTGACAGTACAATCTCTCGTATGGAGAAAATCATTCGTAATATTCGAGTCGGAACCGATGAAGAAATAGTGGATGATGACGGTGGATACATCAAACTTGACGTAGTCGACCAAGAAATCGTTATCCGTCTAAAAAACATTCAACTCGGAAAGCCTACAATTAGAGAGGCTAATGGTGCAAACATGAATTCTACTCCAATGGAGTGTCGTTTGCGAAAGTTGACATATATGTCTCCTGTTTCAATTAATTTCCAAATCTTCAAAGGCGATGTCCCATCACCTGTTGAAGAAAGTGTCCAAGTTGGAAGTATGCCGATTATGATTCGTTCTCGTAGATGTAATTTGCATCCAGAACACATTATTGACGATAGAGTACTAGACCCAACCAATTCTAGCGAAGATGCAGAATTGTGGAAGGACTTACTACGTAAGAAAGGCGAAGACCCTCTTGACCCAGGTGGTTATTTCATCATCAATGGAACAGAACGTGTTCTAATTTCAATGGAAGACTTAGCTCCAAATAGAGTGACTGTTGAAATCAACAAGCGTTCGGTGAAAAAGACTGAAGTTGCTAAGATTTTCTCTCAGAAAGATGGTATGAGAAAACCATTGACTGTTGAAAAGCGTCGCGATGGAATGTTGATGGTCAAGATTAGTACAGTCGGTACAACTCCTATTCCTGTAGTAATGTTAATGCGTGCTCTTGGAATAGAAAATGATCAAGAAGTATTCCAAGCGATTGCAGGTCCTACTGAAACTTTCAAGTATATCGTTGCTAATATCAACGAAGTAAATGATAATGAAGAGTACAAAGTTGTCAACACCCTTGAATCACACGAATGGCTTCAGAAGAAATTCGCTGCAGGCCAACAACGTGAATACCGCGAGGCTCGTGTCAACCAACTTTTAGATAGGGAACTTCTTCCTCATTTGGGAGACCAACCAGAGGACCGTAAGAAGAAGGCTATCTTCCTTGGAAGAATAGTCCGCCAAGTTTTGGAAATGGCTATGACTAACCGTGAACCAAATGATAAGGACCACTATGCAAACAAGCGTGTTCGTCTTGCAGGTGACTTAATTGAGGATTTATTCCGAGTATCATCTGGACAACTTGCTCGTGATCTAAAGTATCAACTTGAGCGCCATCACAACCGCAAGAGAGAATTGAAGATTACCTCTTGCCTTCGCCCAGATGTTCTAACTTCTAAGATAATGCACGCACTAGCAACAGGTAACTGGGTAGGCGGCCGTTCTGGTGTTTCACAACTTCTAGATCGAACTACATACCTAGCAGCACTATCTCACATGCGCCGTGTCACTTCACCGCTTGTTCGCAGCCAACCTCACTTCGAAGCACGTGACTTGCACCCAACACAATGGGGCCGTCTATGTCCTAATGAGACTCCTGAAGGTCAAAACTGTGGTTTGGTAAAGAACGCAGCTCAAATGATTGATATCTCAGAAAATATTGATGAGACTGAAGTCAGAGAACGTCTTGACGAACTTGATGTAGTACAACCTGATGATTGGACCAGTGGTGATAGAGTCCACGTTAACGGTGATATCTATGGTGTACACAAGCGCGGTGCAAATTTGGTAAAACATTTCAAATCTGCACGACGTCGTGGTGTTATTCCATCAGAAGTTTCTATTAGATTTGATAAAGCAAACAATGATATTTTCATCAATACAGATAAGGGTCGTATCCTACGTCCTCTACTAATCCTATATGACGGAACACCTCGTCTAACCAATGACCATTTGGAATCTCTTAGAACTGGCAAGATGTCATTTAAGGAATTGGTTAATGAGGGAATCGTTGAATGGGTTGACGCTGAAGAAGAAGAGGATTTGTATATCGCTCCACGTCCATTCATCACTCCTGAAATGGTTGAAGATGGCCCTCTAAAGGGTAGACTGGTGACCAATGAAGAAATCAAATGGGTGAATCTTGGAGTTCCAGGTTCTACCGAAGCAGAATTACTAGCTCGTGTTCGTATGCCTGACAGTTCTTGGGAAGAAGCATCATTGAAGGTACCATTGTTGTATACTGAAGAGCACACTCACGTTGAAATTGATCCACAATTGATTCATGGAGTATGCGCTTCATTGATTCCATATCCAGAACACAACTCAACACCTCGTGTTACTGGTGGAACTGCAATGGTAAAGCAATCACTAGGTCTTCCTAGTGCTAACTACCGCCTGCGACCAGATACACGTGCACACATTTTGCACTATCCTCATCGCTCCATTACACGTACCCGTGCAATGACAACAACAAATTTCGATGAACGCCCTGGTGGCCAAAACTACATCGTTGCGATTATGTCTCTTCATGGATATAACATGCAAGACGCAGTCATAATGAACAAAGGTTCAGTTGACCGTGCTCTAGGACGTTCAACATTTAACAGAACCTATAACGCAGAACGAAGAAGGTTCCCTGGTGGTCAAGAAGAATTGATTGAGAAGCCTGGTTCTTCTCTACAAGAAGTCAAGGGAGAGAGGTCTCCTGAAGCATATAGCCATCTAGAAGACGATGGTTTGCCTGTTCCTGAAATCGAATTAGAAGGTGGTAATGTTCTTGTTGGTAAGACAAGTCCTCCACGATTCTTGGAAGAATCAACTGGTGGTGCATTCCTTACTGCTCAAGAGAGAAGAGAATCATCTATGCTAGTTCGCCATGGTGAGAAGGGTTGGGTTGACAATGTATACGTTACAGAATCCCTAGACTCAGGCCGTCTTGTTCGTGTAATGGTTCGTAGCCACAAGATTCCTGAAGTTGGTGACAAGTTCGCAAGTCGTCACGGTCAGAAGGGTGTTATTGGACGCCTTGTAGAACCTGAAGATATGCCGTTCACCGTAGATGGTGTAATTCCAGATCTAATCATTAATCCACACGCTATTCCATCACGAATGACAGTTGCTCACGTATTGGAAATGATTGGTGGTAAGGTTGGAGCTATGGAAGGACGCCGTATTGATGGTACTGCTTTCCGTGGTGAAAAAGAATCCAGCCTCCGTGATGGATTAGTTCGTAATGGTCTAAATCACACTGGTCGCGAATTGATGATTAATGGTGAAACTGGTGAAGAATATCCAGCTGATATTTTCGTTGGATGTATTTTCTACCAACGTCTTCACCACCTTGTATCTTCTAAGATACACGCACGTTCACGTGGTCGTGTTCAAATTTTAACACGTCAACCTACAGAAGGTCGTGCTCGACAAGGTGGTCTGCGATTTGGTGAGATGGAACGTGATTGTTTGATTGCTCACGGTGCTTCAATGGTTATCAAAGACCGTCTACTCGATGAATCAGACGGTATTGAAATGTTCGTTTGTGCCGAATCCGGTCACATCGCTTGGTATGATCCAAAGCGTAGAACATACGTCAGCCCTATCCATGGTGATGGTGCTGAAGTTTACAAGGTACAAACATCATATGCATTCAAGCTGCTCCTAGACGAAATGAAGAGTTTAGGTGTGGCCATGCGTCTCGAACTGGAGGACCAAAGATGAGCCAAAAAAGCACAATGATACCAAAGCGAATCGCGCAGATTCGTTTCGGACTAATGGACCCGATTGAAATCCGCAAGATGTCTTCAGTTGAAGTCAAGACTGCTGATACCTACAAGGATGATGGACACGCATACAAGCAAGGTTTGATGGACCCGCACATGGGTGTTATTGATCCAGGATTACTTTGTCCTACTGACAATTGTAAGTATGATGAATCACCAGGTCACTTTGGACATATTCAACTCGAATTACCGGTAATCCACATTGGTTTCGTAAACTTGATTAAGACTGCTTTGAAAGCTACATGTAATAATTGTAACAAAATTTTATTGCACAGTGAAGAAGGTACACATCCATCCATTGCAGAAAAGTCTGAACAAGACTACTTCCGTCAAAGAATTAAAGATATTATCATCAAGCACGGTGTTGGTTCAACAGAATTTACTAAGATTATCAAGGAAGTTGAGAAGGTAACATCTGGTGTTAAGAGAAAGCAATGTATGCACTGTGATGAATTGCAGGGCAAGATTATTCTTGATAAACCAACTACTTTCAAAGAAAAAATTGGCAATCTAGGTACTGGAAAAGATACTGAAAGAAAACTCAACCCACGTGATGTTAGAGAATGGCTTCGTGGCATTCCTTCCGAACACTTGATTTTCATTGGTATGGATGTTAAGAATCGTCCGGAATGGATAGTTCTCAAGGCATTACCTGTTCCACCAATTACAGTTCGCCCTTCCATTACTTTGGATAGCGGAGATCGTTCTGAAGATGATTTAACACACAAATTAGTCGATGTATTGAGAATTAACCAACGTCTAAGAGAAAACCGTGATACCGGTGCTCCACAATTGATTGTTGAAGATTTGTGGGAACTTTTACAATACCATATTACAACCTACTTTGACAACCAAACCGCAGGTATTCCACCTGCACGTCACCGTTCAGGTCGTACATTGAAGACATTAACACAACGCTTGAAGGGTAAGGAAGGACGATTCCGTTCTAACCTATCAGGTAAGCGTGTTAACTTCTGTGCTCGTTCAGTTATCTCACCGGACCCATACCTCAGTGTAAACGAAGTTGGTGTTCCAATGAAGATTGCTAAGGAATTAACAGTTCCAATTCGTGTCACTTCAAGAAACAGAGAGCAAATGAGACAAATGATTCTACGTGGTCCAGATGTTCACCCTGGTGTTAACTACATTATTCGTGGTGATGGTCGCCGTGTTCGTATCAATGCGCGCAGCCGTATCATCCAAGCTGGATTCCGCTGTGGAAACCCGGAATGTCGTGAACATGGTGAGGAAAACACTCTGCGCCCGGACCTCCACTCGGTACTTCATGCACCGAACTTCCTCCCAGGTTTGGTAATCCGCAAGGAAACTTCTCTTACAATTGATGGTTCAACTGAAGAAACCTATGTAATTGATGATGTAGCAACTATTGCTAACCTTCGTGGTGAAGATTTAGACGGACATCCTCTAGAAGATGATGACCCTCGCGCAATCCTCCACAACCGATGGAAGTGGGAGTTGGCACAATCTGACAAGGAACACCCGGAGCCAATACCTGAGAATCTATCAGTTTCTTGCCCACACTGTGGTAGCCCTGAAGATGAATGGGGAGACCATACATTTGTTGAAGACCGTTTGTCTACACTTGATAGAAATGGAAACCCGAAACCAGGTATGTTGGTCGAGCGCCACTTAATCGATGGAGATGTAGTAATTTTCAACAGACAGCCTTCACTTCACAGAATGTCTATGATGGTTCATGAAGTTCGTGTAATGCAAGGACACACTTTCCGTTTCAACCTAGCGGTTTGTACACCATATAACGCTGACTTTGACGGTGACGAAATGAACTTACACATTATTCAATCAGAAGAGGCTCGTGCAGAGGCGCAGATTTTGATGCGAGTACAAGAGCACATCCTAACTCCGCGTTATGGTGGAGCTGTAATCGGTGGAATACACGATCACATATCAGGTGCTTATCTATTGACACGCCCAGGAACACTAATCTCATTCAAACATGGTTTGGAAATGCTTGGAAGTATTGATTGGACAAAAGAACTACCAGAAGTTGTTAAGGATGAAAATGGAAACGATGCTTTCCGTGGTGAAGACCTCATTTCATTAATT
>Ga0206679_10003030_pt1 | contig 13119 bp, 8 predicted proteins | sample M110012015metaG_FD_155464 | JGI IMG/M metagenome (GOLD analysis project Ga0206679, IMG submission 155464) | Ammonia-oxidizing marine archaeal communities from Monterey Bay, California, United States - M1 100m 12015 | ecosystem: Environmental > Aquatic > Marine > Intertidal zone | place: USA... | reverse complement strand
CGCTTATTTTCCGAACTGGATAGTTGAAGGCGTGGCAGCTTTCAGCGTTATGCCCCACTTCGAACGACTCCAACAAGGCGTGATTGATTCTCGGGATTTAATCTATTTTATTTCTCTCATCGGATTCCCGCTATTTGCCACCAGTGTCATTATCCGAAGCCTTCGTTCGTAAACTAATAATTTAAAAGAACAACCAATGAAAAAGGAAAATAAGTTAGACATACTTCTACACGGAGTCGGTGGTGTGGCCGTAGTATTTACCTGTGTCGTATTGTTCAACATTGTGTCCGCCCAAGTGAAATTCCGTGCAGATTTTACCGAAGGCAAAGTTTTCACTTTGTCTGAAGGCACTCGCAATATCCTCAAGGACCTTGACAAGGATCGCGGTGATGATTCGGAATCGGCTAAATTGAAAATTCGTTTCTTCCGAACCAAGGGCAACAATGATGTCCCGATAATGCTCAGCAGCTTCGCCCAACGGGTCGAGGATTTATTGGATCAATACAAAGAAACTGCGGGCAGCAATTTGGAGCTGGAAAAAATCAATCCCTCTCCAGATACCGACGAAGAAGATTTAGCGGTAAAGGATGGCATCTCTTCAATTCAGGGTATTTTTTATCTAGGCATGTCAATCAGCTATCTTGACAGCGTGGAAACTCTGCCATCCCTTGATCCCCGCGGTGAACGAAGCTTGGAATACGACATTTCCCGTCGAATCACCAAGGTGTTAAAACCTAAAAAAACGGTCGTCGGGGTAATGAGCAGCCTCAATGTTTGGGGTGGCCCTGACATGAGCAACCCCATGGCCATGATGAACCGAGGCCAGCAACAACCAGCCTGGGTTTTCGTTCAGCAATTGCGACAGGATTACGACGTACAACAAATTCAGCCTGCAGTCACTGAAATTGATAAAACTGTTGATGTTTTGCTCGTCATACATCCAAAGAGCCTTTCAGAACAAACTGAATATGCCCTGGACCAATTTGTCCTTCGTGGCGGCCGATTGATCGCCTTTGTCGATCCACTTGCAACTCGAGACGACTCCGGCAATCAAAACCCGCAAATGCGCATCCCCGGCCTTGGGGGAGGCTCCACCCTTGAGAGACTCTTCAAGGCTTGGAATTTGACTTTTGACAACTCCAAAGTGATTGCTGACTTGAAATACCAACCTAAAAATGCCCAAGGACGTGATGGACAGCCCATGGTTATGCCTGCTTATCTTCTCTTAGACAAAAGTGCAGTTTCAAAAGAAAACCTGATCACCAGCCAAATAAACACATTGCACCTGCCCTATGTGGGGCATTTTAAACGTAACAGCGGTGTCAACGACGGTTTGGAATCGGAAATCCTTCTAAAGAGTTCGAATCAATCCAAATTGGTTGACGGCATGTCTTCACAGTTCAACGGGCAAGATATCATTGACAAATTTGGCACTCCTGCTGGAACCGAGCATATAATTGCCATGCACCTCGAAGGGAAATTTAAAACCGCTTTTCCCGACGGTAAACCTGCAGCAGCAGAGGGTGATGACAAGGTCGTAAAGGAAAATGATGATTCAAAGAAAGATCATCTCTCGGAGTCTGCAGAGAAAAACGCCGTTCTCTTGATTGGTGACACAGACTTACTGGTTAACGAAATTTCTGTCCGTGTTCAACGAACCATATTTGGCAATCAGGTTCAGATGATTAACGGAAACCTGGCTTTCGTACAAAATGCAGTGGAAATCATGGGAGGCGATTCGAACTTGATTACGGTACGTAGTCGTGAAGATCAAAACCGTCCGTTTGAAAAAATCAACGAGATGCAGGAGGAGGCTACGAAAAAATTTAATGCTGAACTGAAGAGAGCCCAGGAAAAGCTTGAAAGCATCGTAGCTGAAAAATCCAAGATGGAACAAAATAACAACCAAGGGGAGAATCAAGTACTAACCATTAAAATCAATCAGGAAGACTTGAAACAAATCCGCAAACAGGAAGCGGATGCCCAACGTCAAATACGACAAGTTCGGAAAGATCTGCGTAAAGATATCGATCGACTTCAATTGAGACTCCAGTTGGCCAATGTCGGTGTCATTCCGCTTCTGATCATCATCTCGGGAATAGTATTCTTTTTCATAAAAAGACGTAAAACTGCAGCAGTTTAAGCATGAAAAACAAACAACTCTTAATAGCGATCGTCGTCCTTGTTGTTCTTGGGGCGGCTTGGATTTTCACAAAGGAAGATTCAGGGAAATCTTCATCCAATGGAGAATCAACCAAGCCAACCAACCAGGTGATCGAGACTCTTGATGCGACCAAACTTGCTTCGATAACGCTAACCGATTCGGATGGCTCTGTTACTGTCGATCAAGTGGATGGGAAATGGTCCGTTACCGATCGTGATGGATTTCCAGCCAACTTCAGTAATATTCAAAGCCTTGTGGATTCCGTCACCGAGTTGAAAATCCTCGCAAAGCAGAAAGTCGGAAAGTCTCAACTTGGCCGTTTCGAATTGAATGACCCTGCTCCCGAAGATGCCAAGGACGCCGGAACCAAACTGGAATTAAAGGATGCCGATGGTAATGTACTACATAGCATTCTATTTGGAAAGGAAACCCAAGGACAAGCCGATCCAAGCTCCCCTTTCGGGCCATCCGGAACTGGCAGGTATGTTCTCGTTGGGCCGAATACTGTTGGCGAAATTAACGAAACATTAAGTAGTGATCTAAAGACAGGCCCCGCAGATTGGCTCCACAAGGAAGACTTCCTCAAAGTCGAAAAAATCAAGTCGATCACCATCACACAGCCCAACGAGGCAGACTCATGGACGCTGACCCACATCAAGGAAGGTGATGACATGGCCTTGTCCGACGCCAAGCCGGAGGAAAAACTCGATTCCTCAAAGGGCAACAGCGCCGGCCGCGTACTTGGTTCTCCAAGTTTCGACGACATTGCCAGCAAGTCAGCCAAGCCGGAGGAGACTGGTATGGACAAGGCCGTCACGGCGACCATCGACACGTTCGAAGGCTACAACTACGTTGTGAAGATGGCCAAGAAGGATGATGAGCACTACATGAGCCTCGCCGCCAGCGGCACGCGCCTTGCCCAAGCGGACGAAACCGCAGCGAGAACACCCCAACCGGACGAGAGCAACCCGCGCGCACAGGCCAAGGACGAAAAGCCGGAAGACGCAGAACGCCTCGACAAGGAGCACAATGCCGCCTTGGCCAAGCTCATCGCCGACCGCGACAAGGCCCATGCCGAAAGCCAAGCCAAGCTACGGGAAGAGCGCGACACAACATTCGCCGACAACTTGGCCAAGCTGGCCAAGCTCGAAGGTTGGACGTTCAAGGTCTCCAGCTACACCTTCGACGCCATCTACAAAACCCGCGCCGAGATGATGGAGGAGGAAAAAGAAGAGGCAGCCCAGGGCGCAGCAACGCCGCCGCCCATCCTCCCTGCCCTGCCGCCGCTCCCGATCCCTTCAACTCCTGCGCCCGCCATCGCACCAATCACCGCACCAATCACCGTTCAACCGCCCAAGCCGGCCGAGCCGAACAAGGTCGTCACCAGTGACATCATCAAGGTGCCTTCAGCCGAGGAGATGAAAAAGGGCGCCAAGATCGAGGTCATCAAAAAGGAAGATCTCCCCGCCGAAATCGAGAAAGCAAAACAGCAAACGGAGAAGGCCGACGACAAAAAATAACCGCTTGGCCAAGCGGGCAATTCCCAAACCACCCAGGCAGACGCGTGGGTGGTTTTTCGATGTTCGGACAATTTTGATTTGCGGCCCTTGGCCGGTAACGTAGCGTTCGGGGTATGGCGTCAGATGACTCGATCGTTCTCAAGCTTGAGGACGTTCATAAACAGTACGAAAGTGCGGACCGCGATCCCGTGCCGGTGCTTCGCGGCATCTCGCTCATTGTCCAGCGCGGCGATTCCCTCGCGATTGTTGGTCCCTCCGGCTCCGGCAAAAGCACGCTGCTCAACATCCTCGGCTCGCTCGACTCCCCCACTCGCGGCAGCATCCAGCTGGACGGAGAGGAACTCGCGCACCTCTCCGAGCCGGAGCTCGCCACTATACGCAACCAAAAGATCGGCTTCATTTTTCAGTCCCACCACCTGCTGCCACAATGTTCCGTCTTGGAAAATGTTCTCGTTCCCACGCTGGCCGCCACCGGCCGCGCCCCCGCCGATGCCGCCGAACGCGCCAAGCAACTTCTTGAGCGGGTCGGACTTGGGCATCGTCTCACCCATCGGCCGGCCCAGCTCTCCGGCGGGGAATGCCAGCGCGCTGCCGTCGTACGTTCGCTGATCAACCGGCCCAGCCTCATCCTCGCCGATGAGCCGACCGGCGCGCTCGACCACTCCACCGCCGAGTCGCTAGGCGACCTGTTGGTGGAATTGAATCACGACGACCAAGTGACGCTGATCGTCGTCACTCACACCGCCGAACTCGCCACCAAGATGGGCGCCATCCGCCAACTGCTCGATGGCCGGTTCGTCGCCGACACTCTCTGACTCACTCATGGCATGACGACTTGCTCCCTTGTCCTGAACTCGTTCCGGTTTTACGCCCGGAGCCACGTCGGCACGCTGCTCGGTGTCGCGCTCGGCGCGATGGTGTTGGTCGGCGCGATGCTGGTCGGCGAGTCAGTTCGCGGCAGTCTGCGCGACATGGCCGAAGCCCGCTTGGGCAGGGCAGAACTCGCCCTCCCCTCCAACGACCGCCTTTTCCGCGCCGAGCTGGCCGACCAACTGCGTGCCGAACTCGGCACCGACACGGCAGCCCTGCTCCAGCTTCTCGGCACGGCCAAACGCCCTTCCGGTGAAACGCGCGCCAACAACGTCGTCGTCATGGGTGTCAACGAGGCGTTTTGGAAACTGGCTCTGGAGCAGCCTGAGTTTACTGAAATCCCCGAAGACTCGATCGTCCTCAACGAGCGCTTAGCCAAGCAACTAGATGTCAAGAAAGGTAACATGGTCAACCTGCGCGTCCACAACCCGTCGCAACTTTCGCGCGATGCACCGATGGCGCCGATCGAAGACTCCACCGCCTTGCTTGCCCAACTCGAAGTGCTGGCGATCGTCAGCGACGCGGAGTTCGGCCGGTTCAGCCTGCAGGCCTCGCAGGTGCCGCCCTACAACGCGTTTGTCTCGCTTGGCCAATTGCAGGAAACCATCGAGAAACCGGCCATGGCCAACCTCATGCTCGTTGGCCAGGCGCAGTCCCCGGCCAAAAGCCCGACGACAGATCAGGCGCAGGCGGCCCTCGCGAGACATTGGCAACTCGCCGACGCCCAGGCGCAGTTACTTCAACTCCCTGATGGCAAAGGCATCGAACTCCGCTCCTCGCGCGTCTTTCTCGATCCCCCCTTGGCCAAGGCCGCGCTGGAAGTTTCCACCGAAGCCACCGAGGTTCTCACTTACTTTGTCAACAAAATCCAACTCGGCGACAAGTCCACGCCGTACTCCATGGCGAGCGCGCTGGCCGATTTCGAGCCGGGCTCAGTTTGGCTGAACCAATGGACAGCAGACGATCTCCAGGCAAAAGTCGGCGACGAGGTCGAGTTGTCGTACTACACCGTCGGCACCATGCGCCAACTCGAGGAGCACACGGCCAAGTTCACCGTCGGCGGCATCATCGCAATGGACGATCCGCGCGCCGACCGGATGTTGATGCCGGAGTTCCCCGGAATGACCGACTCCGCAAACTGCGCCGACTGGGACACCGGCTTCCCGATGGATCTCGACGCCATTCGCGACAAGGACGAAGACTACTGGGACGAATACAAAGGCACGCCCAAGGCGTTCATCAGCCTGGCCTCGGGACAGGAAATCTGGAGTAACCGCTTCGGAGACCTCACCGCCGTGCGCTTCGCCTCCACCGACGACAAGGCAGCGCTTGGCCAAGAGCTGCTCGCGAAGCTTAACCCAATCGACACCGGCCTGACTTTCCATGACATTCGAGGCCAAGCCGACGATTCGGTCAGCAACTCGATGGACTTCGGCCTCTTGTTTATGGGCTTCAGCTTTTTCCTAATTGCTTCTGCATTAATGCTCATCTCGTTGCTGTTCCAGTTCACAATGCAAAAACGGACGCGCGAAACCGGCACGCTGCTCGCGCTCGGCATCCCGCCCAGGCGCGTCCGCCGTATGCTGCTGCTCGAGGGCGGCTTGATCGCGCTGGCGGGCTGCGCCTTTGGCGGGATCGCTGGCGCGGCTTACGCCCGGGCGATGCTCGGCGGCTTGGCGACAAACTGGAAAGCCGCCGTCGCCTCCGCCGCACTCACGTATCACAGCTCCGGCACGACGTGGGCCGTCGGGCTGCTGAGTGCATTCGTCATTGCGGTCGGGACAATTTGGTGGTCGCTTCGCAAGTTGAACAGGCAAACCGCCCGCGAACTCCTCGCCGGAGAGTCGCCGGAAAACACCCACGCACACAGATCAGTCAGGCGTGCCACAGTCATCGGTAGTGTGCTGACGTTGGGAGCCACCTCGGTTGTACTTGGCATGTTGACTCTCGGCACCGATCTGACGCCCAGTTCATTTTATGGCCCAGGCGCGATGCTGCTCCTGGCCGGGCTGGCGTTTGCGTCGGCGCGGTTGACGCGCTTGGCCAAGGCGAGCGCGCTTGGCCAAGCGGACAGACTCTCCCTCGCCGGCCTTGGCCAACGTAACGCCGCTCGCCGCCGAACCCGAAGCATGGCCACCATCGGCATGCTCGCCTGCGGCAGCTTTATGATCGCCTCGATCGGTGTGTTCCAAAAAGACGCCACAATCGACGCCAACGAATCGACCTCCGGCACTGGCGGCTTTGCGTTGATGGGCGAAGCCTCCATCGCCGTCGTGCATGACATGAACGACACCGGTCAACGCGCCGATCATTACAGCCTCAACGAGGAACTCGTGCAGGGTGTCACCTTTGTACCGTTCCGACTGCGCGACGGCGACCACGCCAACTGCCTCAACCTCAACCGCGCTCAACAACCGCGCCTGCTCGGCGGCAAGCCGGAACAGCTCAACGGCCGGTTCACATTCGCCGCGATACTCGACGGACTCGATCCGGGCGACAGCCCGTGGGGGCTCCTCGAGACCGCGCGCACAACCCTCAATCTCGGCGATGATATCGTCCCCGCCATCGCCGATCAAAGCGTGATGATGTGGGCACTTGGTTTTAAAATGCTCGGAGACACGATCGATTACACCGACGAACACGGCAACGACTTCAAGGTGATGTTCGTCGGCCAACTCGTTGACAGTATTTTGCAGGGCAACCTACTCATCTCCGAGTCGGACTTTATTAAGCGATACCCCGGCGAAAGTGGCTACCGTGTATTTCTTGTCGATGCCCCAGCGGAAAACAGGGAAGCCGTCGGAGTGGAGTTAAATACCGCTCTCGAGAATCACGGCTTCGAGTGGGTCAGCGCCACGAAGCGACTCGGCGAACTGAACGCCGTGCAGAACACTTACCTCAACACCTTTCAAGTGCTCGGCGGTGTGGGCCTGTTGCTCGGCAGCCTTGGCTTGGGCGTCGTCGTGATGCGCAACGTGCAGGAACGTAAAAGCGAACTCGCCCTGCTGCGCGCGATCGGTTTTGAGAAACGCACAATCAACCGTTTCGTGCTGAGAGAGTACCTAGGGTTGCTGATCAGCGGGTTGCTAATCGGCACCGTCTCGGCCAGCTTGGCGGTGCTTCCGGCCGTACTTTCCCCGACGACCGATGTGCCGTACGCTCTGCTCGGCGCGACGCTCGGCAGCGTCCTGCTGCTCGCCGGCCTTTGGACGTGGATCGCCACAAACCTCTCGCTGCGAGGCAACCTGCTGGAAGGCTTCCGGGGGGATTGATTGGATGAACAACCGAACAGCCAACTGCGTCAGAACAACGAACATGATCAGAATCAAGCAAACGGCTTCGGCTTTGCTAATTGGACTCGCGGCTCTAACCACTTACGCTGCGGAACCGCTGTACCAAACCAATTTTGAAAAAACAAAAACCGGCGAGGTGCCGGAAGATTTCCTCGTGCTCGACGGTGACTTCGCGGTGAAGCAGAGCAACGGCAACAAGTATCTCGAGTTGCCCGGAGCACCACTCGATGCATTCGGCTTCATGTTTGGCCCGTCGGCCCGCCACGGCAACGAAATCAGTGCACGGATGTTCGGCACGAAAAAAGGCCGCCGCTACCCGGTGTTCGGTGTCGCACTGAACGGCGTCAACGGCTATCGACTGCAGGTCGCCCCGGCCAAGCGGGCGATCGAGTTGCTCAAGGGCAGCGCCGTCGTGGCCAAGGTGCCGTTTCGCTGGGGCGGCGGCGAGTGGCTTCGACTCGCGCTGCGGGTCGAGCAAACCGGCACTGCCGAGTGGACCATCACCGGCAAGGTTTGGCCCGACGGTAAAAAGGCCCCGGCCAAGCCCACCATCACGCACAAGGAAGCCAAGGAACCACGCAACGGCAAGCCCTCCATTTGGGGAAGCCCCTACTCCGGCACCCCGATTCGCTATGACGACATCGTCGTCAAAAAAACCGCCAAGTAACCGGCTCGCTGTTTTCCTGCTGGCACTTGGCATGGCTGCGCCGCTTGGCAACGCGGCTGAGGTCGAGTTGCGGCTCTCGATTCCCGAGGCGCCGTTTCACGTCATCGGCGACCCGGTTCCACTGCGCTGGGAGTTCGTCAATCGCGGCGATCAACGACTGGCCTTCATGTGGGAGGGCTGCTGCAGGTTGAACGGCCGCGTCACCGCATCGCTTGGCCAACTCACACTTCACTCTGATCCGGCGACTTCCGCCGCGCAGTTGACTGCACACCGATTCGCCCGCGCCGCACGACTGCTCCCGGGCAAGCCGGCCGTTTTCGAGACGAACCTCGGTGACTGGCTCAACATCGACCGCTCCGGCGAATACAAACTCACCGCCAGATACACCGGCCTGCTAGACAACCAGCAGCCGCAAGTCGGACGCGGCTGGCAACTCTGGAAAGACTCTACCACGGCCGAGCCGATCCGCGCCAATCTGCTGACCCCGAGCGACTACATCGCCAGGCACAACCAGGCTGAGATTGTGCTTCGACTCGACGGCCCCGATCGATTGCTCCCGCTCGATCCGACGACACTCGAATTGAAACTGCTCAACTTGTCCGAGACACCCAAGACAATCCATTGGCCAAGTGACTTTGCACTTTGGTTTTTGGATGCCACCGGCGGGCGTTCACCGCTGGCTCCCACAAGCATTCGCGCCGCCCCGGAGAAACTGGTGCTCGCAAAAAATCAACGCTTGGCCAAGCGAATCGAGATCGCCCCGGGCGCATTCGATGGCAGGTCGCTTGAGCAATATCTACTGTTCGTCGATTTCAAAACCGCCGAAAGCCGCTCGCCATCCAACGCCGTGCCGCTCGACTGGAGACTGGACGCCGCCGACTTGCAGCAACTCATCCGCTTGGCCTCAGGCGGCGCGAAAACCGGGCGGCGAAACCGGCCACTGAAACTGATGCGCCTTCACCTCGGCGAACTTGGGCAAGCGCTAGCCCATGTGCCTGCATCGGATTTAAATGAAAAGGGCAAAAAACTGCTGAAGGAATTACAACTCGCCGCAGCGCTGAAACCTGTTTCCAAAAAACCGGGCCTAGTTACCGTGAAACTCCGAATCACCAACGACGGATCAATTAAGTTTGCTGACGAAGCGCTTGCCCAAGCGTTTCAGGGTAAAAAGCCCATCACAGATCAACTCGACGATTTACTCAACATCCGCAAACACCTGGGCTGGAGCGTTGCCATTCAACTTCACCCATACGCCACCACCGCCAAAAAACACGTCGCCGCTGCCTTTGAGAAATTAAGACCCCTCAAACCCCACTTGGCCAAGCCAATCACATTGGATCCCCAACAAAAGTAGCTTCGGAATAAAATATGTTTGGCAACCAATCAGGTGAAGTAACGTAAAAGAGAAGAAAGCCCTATATTTACAGGGATAAACTGCATTTCCGTTCTAGCACCGGTCCTAGATCTTTCGTTTTTCCTAAGGTTCAGAGGCCCTTAAAAACTGATGCTTTTGGCGCTGTTGAGATGAATAGCATTTTAGCGCCATTTATTTGCCAGCGGCTTTCAACTCTTCATTAATCACGTAATCAGTGGGAAATTCGATCACTTGATTCTGTTTTTTTAAACGCTTTTTTAACTGGTTGTAGGGTAATTGCTGAACATCAACTTTAGTTTTAGAAGCCATGGCCGCAGCCACCCCAGCACTATGTCCGAGCATCATCCAAGTCGGCTCGACACGTATGCTGGAAAGCGCCACATGACTGCTCGACAGGCAGACCGGCACTAACAGGTTGACGCATTCGGAGCGCTTGGGAGTGAGCGAACGGTAAGGCACTTGGTATGGATGCCCATGGTGATTGCCGTTGATACGCTTGGGGAAAATTGTACCTTCATTAATCCACCCTCTGCCGTCAGCCGTCGGCACACGCTGGCAGTCATGCGAATCAATAGGGAAGGAACTGATACCTATGCTATCCTTCTTCCGGGCATTTGTTCGCACGTCATGCTGGGTTAAGACATGCTCACCAATCATGCGCCTGCCTTCGCGCACATAAAGGGCCGGCGGCCAGCCCCCATGTTTTCCAAATTCATCCTTGGCGAGGCCGTAGGTCGCGAATTTCCTGCGAACGCCCTCGGGCACGCCCGAGTCGGTTTTAAGGAACCAGATCAGTTCCAGCGTGTACTGCTTGTGTGCCTCCCAGATTTTCTCACGCTCCTTGTAAGTTGCCTCGGGCCAAGCCCAGCTCGCGCCGACCAAGCCTGATGAAATCTGCCGACCTATTCCATTGTTCAGGTCGACCTTCCTACCCGGCAGCGGGTATTCATCAATGGATACCATGCTTCCAGCTACTTTGGGATTGGCTTTTACGTAGCGACGAACAAGTTCAAAGCGAGCTGGATCATAATTGGCTGGCTCGGGGATTGGCAGACGATTGTTCGGGTCAGTCGAGATCACAACACGAAAGCTGTAGGTCATGATCTTCCCATCTCCTTTGTCTTCACCAAGCGAGTCGCCAGTAAGTAGCGGCAACGGTTTACCTGCCGCATTAAAAGGCTCGATTATGACGGCCTTTTTGGGGAACTGATGGCCAGCTAGGGACTCACCATATTGTTTTTTGCTTTCTCGCCCCAAGGCATAAGACACCTTGGCAGCTGCCATGAGGTCGCCTTCGTAGGTCGCATCGATGAACTGTTCGGCATGCAACATGCCCTTGCTTGTATTGAGCATTACAATCCGCGCCGACTCTTTGGTGACGCCAGTCAATTGGTGCTCCAAAAACACGTCGACACCAGCCTCCTTTAGCATGTCGTTAAACACCTTTTCCGCGACATGCGGCTCGTTTGTCCACTTGTTGTATTTTGTTAGATCGATCTCCCAGTTTAGTGTCACACCAGCATCCCTATAATGTTTGTGGATGCGTTGGTAAAACTCGACGAACAAACCGCCCATCAACTGGCGAACACACTGATTTCCGTCGCTCAAGCTCAAACCACCACTCAGCACCCCTCCGACGTAGTCGTAAGGCGACAAAAGCGCCACTGAAGCGCCCTCGCGGGCCGCAGCAACCGAAGCACACACACCCGCCGGAGTAGCCCCGTACACCAACACTTCATATTTTCCAGATTTTGCATGAATTAAGGTGGGGGCACACCCCACCAAAGACACGGCTGCGATTGTGATTAGTATGTGTTTCATTTCCCTTCAGCTTTATAAAAGCCTTATTTCGGCAGCCTTGAGTTGGCGCGGCCTTCGAGGACCTTGGAGGTGGGTTGATAGTTTCCGATGAAGTCTTCGCGGTAGCTATCGAATGTGCCCTCGGCCAAGTGGCGGCGAATGTCGCGCATCACCTCCAGAAAAAAATGCGAGTTGTGCACGCTGAGCATTCGCAGTCCGAGGATTTCACCGGCCTTGAGTAGGTGACGCAGGTAGGCACGTGTGTGGTGTGTGCAGGCAAAACATTCGCAGCCCTCCTCGATCGGTCCGAAGTTCTCCTTCTGATGGCTGGCGCGGAGGTTGATCGCGCCGCTCGAGGTATAAGCGGTTCCATTGCGGGCAACACGGGTCGGCAGAACGCAGTCGAACATGTCCACTCCACGTGCAACAAGCTCGATCAACTGCGCCGGGGTGCCCAGCCCCATCGCGTAGCGGGCCTTGTCGGCCGGCAGATGTGGCTCGGTGAGTTCGACGGCGTGCATCATTTCCGGCTCCGGCTCGCCGACGCTGACGCCACCGATCGCGTAACCGTCGAAATCCATCGCGACCAGTTCCTCCGCACAACGCTTGCGGAGCTCGGGGGCATTGGCGCCCTGCACGATGCCGAAGTACAGCTGGCCCTCGGCGCGGGGTTGCTCGGCGCAGATGGCGGCCCAGTCGAGCGTACGCTTGACGGCGGCCTGCAAGTCACTGTCGGATGCCCCGTGTGGGGGGCATTCGTCGAACAACATTGCGATGTCGGAGCCAAGTTCGCGCTGGATGGCCATCGATTCCCTCGGACCAAGGAAGAGCATCTCGCCGCTGAGGTGCGAGCGAAACTCAACGCCGTCGTCTCGCACCTTGCGAATCTTGGCCAAACTGTAAACCTGAAACCCGCCGCTATCGGTAAGGATCGGCTTGTCCCAGTTCATGAAACGGTGCAGTCCGCCGGCCTTGCGGATGATGTCCAATCCCGGGCGGAGAAACAGGTGATACGTGTTGCCGAGCAGAATCTCCGTTCCGATCTCTTTGAGTTCGCGGAGGTCGAGCGCCTTGACGCTGGCCTGCGTGCCAACCGGCATGAACACCGGCGTGTCGATCACGCCGCGCGCGGTCGTCAACCGGCCAAGACGCGCCTTGCTACGCGGGCTGGTTTTAAGCAACTCATACATTCGCGGGAGGACAGGAGAATCAGCTTGGCTAGGCGGCGGCTCACCACTCACCCTCGGCGAGAAGCGCAACAGTTTTCCTGGCCAGATCGTTGGCAAGCAGCGGGAGCGCCTGGCGCTCTGCGCCGGCAAGGTCGCCACCCAGGCGGACGGTAGTGCGGCCGGTCAACTCGTGATCGATCAGCACCTTGCCGGTGGCCTTCTCGGCGGCAATGATGCGGGTGACGAGTTCCACCTCAAAGT
>Ga0206679_10003024_pt1 | contig 13132 bp, 6 predicted proteins | sample M110012015metaG_FD_155464 | JGI IMG/M metagenome (GOLD analysis project Ga0206679, IMG submission 155464) | Ammonia-oxidizing marine archaeal communities from Monterey Bay, California, United States - M1 100m 12015 | ecosystem: Environmental > Aquatic > Marine > Intertidal zone | place: USA... | reverse complement strand
CGATGAGAAATACCGGACATCAAATTTCTTGTGAGAAGAGTAGGCTATATCAATGCCCTCATTGTCAACAATCGTGCAAGGAACAACCACTCCCGACATCATCGTTATGCGATCTTGAGCTTGGCCTGACAAGGCTAATAAAGTCAAGGAAGTGAATAGAACTAAAGCCCTCATGAAATCGAATTTTGGTAAAAATAGCTTACACAATCCAACTAGGTAGAATTGCGCATAATCTCTGTAAAGATTCACAAGTGGATAAAGGCTCAATTCTCCGTGTATATTTGCACCCTCGTTGGCCGAACAACAGCTAGGCCAGATTGTTAGATAACAGGGCGCAAATGCCCGACTAGTAAGTAATCCTATGTCATCAACAACCTTTGCATCACGTCACATCGGACCACGACCTGAAGACGTAAAATCAATGCTCGACGAAGTTGGGTTTAGTTCAATTGACGATCTAATCTCTGCTACGATCCCTCAATCAATTCGTCTTTCTGCTCCTCTAAACCTTAATCCAGGTGAATCAGAACACGAATATTTAGAGACTCTTCGAAAGGCTGCCTCTAAAAACGAATTGAGAAAAAATTACATCGGCTTGGGTTACTACCCAACTATCATCCCGCCGGTCGTTCAGCGAAATGTTCTCGAGAATCCCGGTTGGTATACCGCCTACACACCATACCAAGCAGAAATCGCTCAAGGAAGATTAGAAGCTCTATTGAATTTCCAAACGGTGGTTAGTGATTTGACGGGGCTTGAAATTGCCAATGCTTCTCTTCTAGATGAAGGGACAGCTGCAGCCGAGGCGATGATCATGTTTTATAACGGACGTCCAAGAGCAAAGGCAAAAGCTGGAGCCAAGAAATTCTTCGTCGACAATTCGGTGTTCCCACAGACAAAAGACGTGATGATCACGAGAGCAGAGCCACTTGAAATCGAATTGGTGTTTGGCGACTACAAGTCTCATCAATTCGATGAGGCGCACTTCGGAGCATTGGTGCAATACCCTTGTGATCGCGGTGAAGTAAGAAATTACTCAGATTTTGTGGCCACGGCTCACGCTTCCGAAGCTGCGGTTGTGGTCGCAGCTGACCTTCTAAGCTTAGCGCTTCTCACTCCTCCAGGAGAATGGGGGGCTGACGCAGTCGTGGGAAATTCACAGCGATTCGGTGTCCCGATGGGATTCGGAGGACCACATGCCGCATTCTTCGCAACTAAAGAAAGCTTCAAACGAAATATCCCAGGACGAATCATCGGTGTTTCTCAAGATCGATTAGGAAACCAAGGATACAGAATGGCACTCCAAACCAGGGAGCAACACATCCGTCGTGAGAAGGCAACTTCAAACATTTGCACCGCACAGGCTTTGTTGGCTGTGATGGCATCGATGTATGCTGTGTACCATGGTGCGGACGGAATTAGCCGTATCGCAGAGAACACACACCTTCATACTTCCGGTTTAGCAAAGGCGCTTAAAAATGAAGGCGTCAATGTAGCGTTTGAGAGTTTCTTTGACACAATTTGCATCTCTGGTGCAGATCAAAAAGGAATTCAGGAGAGAGCAAACACGGCAGGTATAAACTTGAGATTTTTCGAGAATGGAGATGTCGGAGTTGCGCTGCATGAGGCAGTTACTGAAGCAGACATTAGTGAAATTGCGTCTGTCATCACTGGAAAGAGCATTAACGCCTTAGCAGGAGAAGCAACGCTCGGTAGCCAAACTCGTTCTAGCGAGTATTTGACACATCCTATTTTCTCTCTGAATCGATCGGAGACTGAAATGATGCGCTACATCAAGAAGCTTGAGAATCGAGATCTATCCCTCGTGCACTCGATGATTTCTCTTGGTTCGTGCACCATGAAATTGAATGCCGCGAGCGAGTTGATGCCTATTACTTGGCCAGAATTTGCCGGCATGCACCCTTACGCTCCTGTTGGCCAGACTAAAGGATACGAAGAAGTCCTCACGACATTAGAAAATGACTTGGCAGAGATTACAGGTTTTGCCGGTGTTTCTCTGCAGCCAAATTCAGGTGCTCAAGGAGAGTATGCAGGTTTACTCGTTATTCGTGCTTACCACCAATCTCGTGGCGATCATCATAGAAACATTTGTCTAATACCGTCTTCTGCGCACGGCACAAACCCGGCAAGTGCGGTAATGGCGGGGATGAAAGTCGTAGTAACGAAATGTGATGATAACGGAAATATTGACCTCGAGGATCTCGAGGCCAAATCGCAAGAACACGCTGATAATTTGAGCGCGTTCATGATTACCTACCCTTCCACACACGGTGTATTTGAAGAAGAAATCATCCGCATCAACCAAATCATTCACGAGAATGGTGGTCAAGTATACATGGATGGCGCCAATATGAATGCACAAGTTGGGCTTACCAATCCGGGTAACATTGGCGCTGATGTTTGTCACTTGAACCTGCACAAGACTTTCGCTATCCCTCACGGCGGTGGTGGTCCAGGAATGGGGCCAATTGGAGTTGCGAAGCACCTTGTGCCATTTCTTCCAGGGAACCCTATTGCAGATTGTGGCGGTGAGCAAGCAATACATTCTATTAGTGCCGCTCCTTGGGGAAGCGCACTAATCCTACTTATATCTTACGGATATATCAAAATGCTTGGGGGAGAAGGTTTGAAAGCCAGTACCGAGTTTGCCATTCTCAATGCTAATTACATGCGAGCGAGATTGGAGAAGCATTTCTCTATTCTGTACAAAGGCAAGAACGGCACGGTTGCGCACGAAATGATCGTTGACTGTCGCGATTTCAAGAAATCCTGTGGTGTAGAGGTAGAAGATATTGCTAAGCGATTGATTGATTATGGATTCCATGCGCCGACCGTCTCTTTCCCTGTGGCTGGGACCTTGATGATTGAGCCGACCGAAAGTGAATCGAAAGAAGAGTTAGACAGATTCTGTGATGCTTTAATCTCAATAAAGATGGAAGCCGATGCAATTCAGGATGGAATAGCTGACGCCAAGGACAACGTTCTCAAAAACGCGCCTCATACTGCGGCAGAAGTGACAGCCGATGATTGGCATCACAGCTATCCAAGGTCAAGAGCAGCTTATCCAGCAGGTGAAATGAATTGGAAGTTTTGGCCAAGCGTTGCCAGAATCGATAACGCATTTGGTGACCGAAACCTGATCTGCACTTGTCCTTCGCTTGAAGCCTACGCTGATTTAGAAATAGAAGAATCAGTTTGAAAAATAGAATTCTTAAGGGGACCTTATGCATTGCGGTTTGTAAGGGCGGCATCGCAAGGAGGTATCGAGATCGGTTTTGATGCGGATATTGCCCAGCTCATTGCGGCACAAACCGTTGTGGGCGCTGCTTCATTACAGACCTCGCAGGAAGACTTGTTCAGTCCCGGACCTATCCCAACAATCAAATACTTGAGCTTTCTATTACCGAGCCAGCTGGAGTTTACTTATTACGGGTATCGGATGGCGAGCAAAGCGCTGAAGTGCGAGTGGTAAAATGAATTAGCAACAACTCAAAAATCATGTTACCTAATTCAGGTATCTAGTTGTTCAACTTCAGGCATATCGAAGATGTATCGATTACATGAGCCATCTGGGAGTTGTTATTTCTATATTTGCCGCGATTTAAGCTAAATTAGTTTCGAAATTAAACTCTTTAAACACAAGTAGTTATGAAGAAAATCTACGCACTTTTAATTGGTGTGATTGTAGGTTCTACAGCTGTAGCGCAGTCATTCGACAACGCTCCTGCTCTTAAAGTTTTAGACAAAGACCAGATCACTCCTATCATTGCCCCAAGGGGTGTAATCGAAGTTGGAAGCACATTGCGCGCTACTGACATTTTATTTGAAGACTTTCAAGCAGGAGGTCCAGACCTTCCAGCTGATTGGGGCAACACAGATGTTGTAACAAGCGTTGATGGTTCTTTGGGTGGTGAGTTAACACCAGCTTTCATCGTAGGAGATGCTGCGGATGCAAACAATGGTGGATATTGGCCCGTTCCAGATTTCCCAGGAAACACTTTCGCTCAAGCAAATGATGATGGTGATCCATGTGATTGCGAAATGATTCTAGTCGAATTGACGACTCCTGAAATGGACTTTACTGAGGCGGTTAACCCTGCATTGTCTTTCGATCTATTCCATGACCAAGGATTTGGTGGTGGCGACGGTGGTGTCAACGTTTCTGTTGATGGCGGTATTTCTTGGGAAGTACTTGTAGATGTGCTACCAGTGGATGAGTCTGTATGGCAGACTATCATCGTTCCACTTTACGATTACCAAGGAGAAGGATCTGTAACGGTTCAGTTCTTTTGGTCTGACGCTGGATCTTGGGCTTCAGGATTTGCAGTTGACAATGTTGGTGTCGGAAGTCTTGCTGATTATAATGCAGCAGCTGACAAGGCAGTTTTCGGAAACTGGAACCTAGAAGAATTTGGTGCTGGAGTTTACGATTACTCACGTGTTCCACTATCTCAGGTTAGCCCTGTAATGGTTACTTCTGTTGTTTCTAACAACGGTTTCTATGACTTGGAGAATGTTTCTTTCGAAGTTGAAGTATTCCAAGATGGAGATTCTCAAGGAGTTTGGCCGTCTGACCAGACGTCTGAAATGCTTATTAGCCTTGATAAAGACACGCTTTCATCTACAACTGATTACACACCAACAATCGGTGATGTTTCTTTCGAAGTGACTGTAATGAATGACACTGGAGATGACGATGCTACAAATGACATGGCGGGGGCATCAATGATGGTTACAGCTAGCACTTATGCTCGTGACGCTGATGGCGCTCAGGCATTTGTTGATCCAGGCACAAGCTACCAGTTCGGAAACCTATTCGACATCTACGCAGATGAAATGTGCGGGGGTATCGAGTACGCTTGTGGAGCTGGAACTGACGAAGGAGCATATCTCTCAGCCTGGGTTTATGACTTTGAAGGATTCGATGACAACGGAGATCCAATCTTCGGTAATGAGTTCTTTCAGACTGTTGAATATGAAGTTACTGCTGCAGACCTAAATGGTGTTGCTGGCAACACATTCGTTACTCTTCCTTTCTCAGATGGTGCTGAAATGCTGACAGGAGGCAAGACTTACCTTGCTGTTATCGCAACATCAGGTGGCGAAGCAGTTCGAACTCCAGTTTCTGGAACGAACCTATGGCCAGCTTCTCTATTGTTTGACGGTGAGTGGGGATGGACGTTGTCTATTCCAATGCTTCGTCTAAACATGGATGCAAGCATCGCAGTAAATGAGGTTGACGGAAATGAGTTTGCTTTGATGCAAAACATTCCTAACCCAGCGGTTGACAATACTCGAATTTACTATCACCTAGACGCAGCTAACCAGGTTAACTTCCAGGTTGTTGATATGTTAGGTAAGGTCATTACTTCAGAGGACAAGGGCAACCAGCAGTCTGGTTCACACTGGATCGACCTTGATGTGTCTAACTACGCGGCTGGCGTTTACACTTATTCTTTGACTGTTGGAAACAACATCGAAACTAAGCAGATGATCGTTCGATAAGAACATCTAAATAGAATTGCAAAAAAGGCTCCAATATTGGGGCCTTTTTTTTTTGCCCTGTGATGATGCTCACACCTATAAATAACTAAATTGCCGAGCTATTAAATCAGAATAATATGAAAAGAATTTTTACACTTCTAATGGCTGTCTCTTTGGCTACGTTGTCTTTTGGACAGCGACTTGAGAGTCAGTATGAATTTGGGAACTCATTGACGAAAATGAGCACAGCTGATGCTAAACTGTCCAACGAACAAGGACAGCAAGTATTGACAACAACTATCACGCGAGGTGGAGGTGGAGCTGGATTTTGCGAAGATTTCGCGAATGGCTTTGACGGAAACAATCCATACGGAGCGTGGACGATCGAAGATTCTGGTGACAATACTATCTGGATGATGGCTGACGCTAACAGCCCTGCTGGTCAGTACTCTGGTAATGCCACTGCGCTTGCATCTGAAACAGCAAGCAACGGCTGGGTGATTTTTGATTGTGATCTGTATAATACTGGCTTAGACCCTGACTATGTTGATGTTATCGGGTACCTTACTTCTCCAGTAATCGACATGACAGAAATGAATGCTCCTGTTGTTGAGTGGTATCATTACTACCGATATTGTTGTTTTTCAGCATCTCCATTCACTTTAGAAGTTACAGTTGATGGTGGTGAGACTTGGACTATTTTTAGCGCTCACGGTGACTTTGCTCAGTCTGCAAACACAGGCTCTCCAAATCCATTGATATCTGCGGTTGACATCTCTTGTGTAGCCGCTAATCAAGAAGCTGTTCAATTCCGTTTCGCTTACAATTCGTCAAGTACTGGTGGATACTCTCACTATTTCTGGGGCATCGATGATATTTGTCTTTATGACAACGAAATCGCTGATGACCTCGAGATTCAGCAGGTGATGAATGGTGACATCTGGAACTGGTGGGAATACCGAGTAACTCCAATAGAGCAAGCGATTCCTGAAGCTGACGGTGGTCTTGTTGCTGGAACAATCTTCCGTAACAACGGTGTCAATGATCAGACGAATTGCGTTGTAACTATCGAGGTCCTTGATGATGCAATGAGTGTTATTCACACGTATGCTTCTGAGGTGTTTGACATCCCTGCGAACAACAACTCGCCAGTTTGTCCAAATCAGCCAAACGACACCCTTTATCTTGCTACGGGATGGGAGCCAGGTTCTACAGGCACGTACTACTTAAGATCTACTATCTCTTCTGATCAAGAAGATTCTAATCCTGACAACAGCACAATGGAAAAGATGATTCTTTATTCAGATGCTGATTATGGTCACGATGATGAGAACAGCCTGAACGTTGAGCTCACACCAAGGTTTGAGAACGATGAATATGATCCAACTGGTTATGGAAACTGGTATCACTGTCCGAACGAAGGTTCTGTTGCTTATGGTATCACCGTTGTAATTGGAACGGGATCTGACCAAGGAGCTGAATTTGAAGCACGGCTATACAGAGGCACGGATGACAGCCCATACGATCCAAACTCTGCTGAATTCCAGACGAACAGCTACTGGTGGCTAGATCAAGGATTTACGGGTACTACTCAGTACTTCCCATTTGACTTTGAGCAAGAGATTGATCCAATGCACCCATACTTCGCAGCGATCATGCTTGAGACATACAGCGAATTTGAACTCACTTGCATGGCTACTTCTAACACGGATACAGACAACTCGACTTTGATCTATGAGCTTTCTGGTGGTGGAAACCACGTTTGGTTCGGTTCTCAGACTCCTTCTCCTAGTGTTCGATTGGTCTTCGCAGAGTGGGTTGGTGTTGAAGAATTGGGTGAGATGAATGGTATCGACTTGAACCAGAACATCCCTAACCCTGCGACTGGAAACACTGCGATTTCTTACAAGCTTGAGCAACCAACTGAAGTGCGATTTGAAATTCGTGACCTTCAAGGCCGATTGATGGATCTTGTGATCCCAGGTGTGATGCCTACTGGCCAGCATCAGTTTGATCTGAACATCTCAGATTACTCTGCAGGCCTATACACTTACACATTGATCACTAAAGACAATGTTCGACTTACTCGTCGTATGACAGTTCGATAATATCGATCGATTATATCTTAAGACCGTTGTTCGCTTCGCGCGGACAACGGTTTTTTTGTGCCCTATTGTTAGAACTGAATTGGAGCCAAGAGGGTCGGAAATCAAGGTGTCAACAGCTCTCCTCTTAGATCCACAACACACGATTATGACCAATTTGCAAGAACCCAACAACTCCCTCCGAATCCTACAGCCAGAAAGAGCTTCAGGCATATATTGAATTGTAACTAGCTAGTTTTCAACAACTTATGCGTGATAAAACCTTTGGCATTAGGGCGCCAGTCCTACAAGAGTCATCTTACAAACTTTCTAAATTCGCAAGCGAAATCCTACTCTAACGAAATCCTATTTAAAATATTCGCTTTATGAAAAGAATAATCACCCTTCTTTTCTGCTGCTTTTTCATCGCCCCCCTCAGCTGGGGACAAATTGAAAGCGCTGAACCTGCTCCCGGAAACATTATTCGAGACAGAGAACCTGCAACAAATTTTCATTTTAATCGTGGAGACATTCTCTGGTCAGAGACCTTTGAAAATGGGATCCCAGATGACTGGAACAATTCGGAGATAAACGAAATCGCCCATTGGGAATACCGTGGCCCCGCAACTTCTCCTGACATCTACATTGGCTCACGTGGATCTTGTATCCCAGAAGGTGCTGCCGGTAGTGAACCCATTGAATCTGCAACTTGGGGTAATGGCTTTGCCATTTTCGATTCAAACTATTGGGACGATAACATTGGCCCATGCGTGGATGGATTCGGAACAGGCCCTTCTCCTGCACCGCACGACGCTTCCCTGGAGTTACCTAGTTTAAACTTTGATGATGACTTGGAAGTCTTCATGCGATTCCACCAATTCTTTAAGGAGTGGACTGGGAACACCCTCGCATACATAGAATACAGTGTGGACGGCGGTAACTGGACTACTTTCTACGAATTGGAGATTACACAAGGAAACGCAACTGAACCTAACGACGTTGTATCCATGAACATTGGTGAATTTGCCGCTGGCCACGCTGATGTTAAGATTCGGTTCCACTTCGAAGGAACCTATTACTATTGGATGATCGACGACATAGAGTTTTACGTTCCAGAGCAAAATGATCTTGTCATCGTTAACACTTCAACTGCAGAGTTTGACATCTACGATCCTGACAACGAGACTGGTTTCGAAAACATGGAATACACCATGTTCCCGGATGAAATGCCGCCTTACTTTGATTTTGAAGTAGAGATATTCAACGCCGGATCACAGTCACAATCTGACGTTGTGCTTTCTGTAGAGATTGAGAACATCGACACTGAAGAAGTCATTTATTCCGAGACATCCCTGGCATCAAACATGGTAAGTCAGCAAGTGAGTTACTTCACAGTGCCAGCATTCTCAATGCCTTCTGTAATTGGAGAATATGTGATTCGTTATTCGATCGATCAAGTTGAGGAAGACGAGATCCCTGTGGACAACATCGACGAGTTCTTCTTTAACATCAATGATGTCACCTATGCTCGTGACCATCGTAGTACAAGCGGCATCTATGTTCCACAACAGCAATTCTGGACAACCCATTATGAAATGGGGAACATGTTTGTTGTTTCTGAAGCCGATATGAACCTCCATTCTATCTCTGTTGGGGTTGGACTGGGTAGCACGAGTGGAACTTCGATATACGCTGCACTGTATCGCATGAACATCAACAATTTTGGAGAAACAGAACTGTTGTCCCAGACCCCTGATTTTGAAATCTATGGTGAAGCCCAAAACAGCATCGGGGATGACAAGACGATGGTTGTCCCATTCGACGAGCCAATCTCTCTTGACCAAGATTCAGCCTATCTAGTTGTTGCAGGTGTTCCTTCTGGTCCCCAAAACGTATTCTTTGCCACTAGTGGTGCCGCCGAGCCGTTAACTAGCTGGGTTCGATTCTTCCCGAATAGCTGGTACTACATGGAAGAAAACCCACTTGTGAGAATGAACTTTGGTGAAGTAGTTGGTATCGATGGCACAGCTGAAACTCCGCAAGTCACAAGCCAAATCTTCCCTAATCCGTGGTCTGAGTTCGCCACGGTTCGATTCCATCTTCATGAAAATGCAGACGTGCGAATCGTGATTCACGACTATCTCGGAAGAAAAGCAAACGAATTATATGTCGGGAATTTGCCCGAAGGAACGCATACTCAACGATTTGAACGTGGCCCGCTAGCTCCAGGCTTGTACACATACACCTTGCTGGTGAATGGCAAACTTGGAGCGACTCAGTCCATGATCATTGCTGAATAGGATTTCAAATCCCTGAATGCAGGGAAAAAGGCTTGTCCTAGCGAAAAAGACACAAGCCTCTCTTACTATTCAATCTTATATTACAAGTTGCCGCCTCGATCATTCGGGGCGGCAATTACATTTTTAGACATTTGCGTCTCACAGATGGGTATAAAAACAGCACTCAGTATTCCGTACGCCAAGTTTATTTCTCGGCAGATTGCGAAAGCAGCATCTAATCCTGCGCGTGCTCAAAGAAGAGTGCTTCGCATGCTGATTAACACAGGGAAGAAAACCGCCTTCGGGAGAGATCATAACTTCGGTCATATTCATGATTACGAGTCATTTAAGAGCCGAGTGCCAGTTCGTGACTATGAGGCCTTGAAGCCATATGTAGATCGCTCAGTCGCAGGTGAACTGGATGTTCTCTGGCCAGGAAAACCTTTATACTTCTGTAAGACCTCAGGAACCACGTCCGGAACCAAGTTTATCCCAATCACCAAGAACTCTATGCCGAATCACATCCATTCGGCGCGAAACGGGTTGTTGAGCTACATCGCAGAGACAAAACAAACAGGCTTTGTGCAAGGGAAAATGATTTTCCTCCAAGGCAGTCCTAAGCTTAACTCTTTGGATTCTGGAGTGCCCTATGGACGTCTTTCGGGTATTGTCGCTAATCACGTCCCTACATATCTACTCAAAAATCGTCTGCCAAGCTTCGAAACCAACACCATTGAAGATTGGGAAACGAAAGTCGATGCGATCGTCGAGGAGACGAAAGACCAGAATATGACGCTCATTAGCGGGATTCCTAGTTGGGTTCAGATGTATTTCGAAAAACTCATTGAGGTAACCGGAAAAGAAACCATCAAAGATATCTTCCCAAACTTCTCTTTATTCGTTTATGGAGGAGTCAATTATGACCCCTATCGCGCAAACTTTGAACGGCTTATTGGCAAGAGTATCCCTAGTATTGAGCTCTACCCTGCTTCAGAAGGATTCATCGCGTACCAAGATTCTCAGAAAGAAGAAGGCATGCTTCTTGTCATGAACTCTGGAATCTACTACGAGTTTATTCCTGCTGACGAATATTACAAGGACAACCGCACACGACTCTGTCTCGAAGATGTAAAATTGGGCACGCAGTACGCTGTAATTCTCAACACGAATGCTGGACTCTGGGGCTACGACATCGGAGACACAGTCAAATTTGTGTCTCTAAATCCTCCAAGGATAAAAGTCACAGGAAGAATAAAACACTTCACTTCAGCTTTTGGAGAGCATGTCATTGGAGAAGAAGTCGAGGAAGCGATGCGCCAAACCACGCAAAAATTCGGACTAGTGGTTTCCGAGTTTCATGTCGCCCCCCAGACAAATCCCGAAACTGGACTTCCTTATCACGAATGGTTGGTTGAAGGTGACGCCATTGCGTTTCCCGATGAGGCTATTACATTCATGGATAAGCTTATGCAAGAGCAAAATGTCTACTACAAAGACCTGCTGGACGGTAATATTTTAGACCGTTTGAAAATCACCGCCTTGGCGCCGGATTCGTTCAATAGTTACATGAAATCCAAAGGGAAATTGGGTGGCCAAAACAAAGTCCCGCGATTGGCCAACGACCGAAAAATTGCGGACGAGTTAATTGCACTTCAGGCAGCTATTCCCAATAATTAACAGCCCATTTCGTTTCATTTTGACAATCTTGGACTCATGAGGACGCTACTTTGCATACTTCTGTTTTCCCCGCTTATGGCTGTTTCGCAAATCGAACCCAATCTAAGGACAGTCGACTTTGGAGTAATTGAAAGAGGTTCAGATCGCATTATCGACATCATTTTCAGCAACTCAACCAAGACCCCTTCACAGGTCTTGAGGACTGATTTTTCACATGAATATGAAATCTTGTGGAGCGACAAGAAGTTGATCGCGGAAGGATCAAACACCCTTCGGGTTAAATACAACCCACGGAGAAAAGGCGATTTAAGAGAAGAGTATTCAATTTGGTTCACGACGATGGATAAGCCGTTAATCATCAAATTCAGGGGTGAAGTAAACTACATCGACAATTCAGAAAACACGGCGTGTCCGGACTTTCGTTCTAGGCCAAGCGATTGTTGTCCTGATGATCTTTGTCAATTTCTCGTGTTGGACGCTCAGACTAAAAAACCAATCAAAAATTCCAGAATTCGCGCGGTTAGACACGGTGCCGTGGAGAAAACGCTCTCTACTAATAGCGACGGAGAGGCAAAAGCCAAACTCCCAATATCTTGGTATTTGTTTGTTGCTGACCATGAAAATTACTTTCCTCGCGACACCGCCAATTATGTTAACCGCAGAAGCGATTTCTTCGTTATCGAGCTCGATCGACGCATCCCTTTGGAAGAAGGTGCCATCGTTGAGGTTGTAGAAATACTTGAAATAACAGAGAGCGAACCTGTGTTAGCAGAAGAAATTTCGATTCATATCGATATGAAAGTCCCGGTTAAAAAACCAGAGGAAATGGTTGAAACACCCGTGGAAAGTGAGGAGCTACCTGAATCGTTATATCGCGAAAACAACATTGTCTTTCTGGTAGACGTGAGTCACAGCATGGCTCAATATGGCAAACTTGAACTGCTTCAGGCATCTATGCTAGAGTTAACAGGAGCCTTAAGGGGAATCGATCAAATCGCCTTTGTCACCTACGCTTCTAGTCCTAAAATAATGCTCAAGAGCACTAGCGGTGATGAAAAGGAAGCCATCGAAAAAATCATCAAAGAGCTCGAGGTAGGTGGAATGACTTCAGGGGCAAAGGGATTTAAGAAGGCCTATGAAATCGCTGTTTCCAATTTCAATAAAGACGGAAACAACGAAATCATCGTTTGTACGGATGGGGCTTTTCGGGAAAAAGACAATGATCCGATTTTGAAAATGGTGAAAAGGAACCGCCGAAAGGGAATTACAACTTCGGTGGTTGGCATTAAAAGCAACACCTATGCCTCGAAAAAGCTTACTGATATCTCCATTGAAGGTCAAGGATCCTTTATCCCGCTCGAGGAATACGACATCAGTCGTGAACAGCTCATCAAAGAGATTAAAAAGCAATCCCGAAAAATGTGACCGCTTAGCTACTTTTACCACCGCATGCAAAACCGTTCATACATCATTGGCATCGCTGGCGGCAGTGGCTCCGGAAAAACGACCTTTCTAAAGGCTCTGTTTGAAGCATTCGAGCCTCATGAATTAGCCTTGGTCTCACAGGACAATTATTATCTACCCATA
>Ga0206679_10003023_pt1 | contig 13140 bp, 8 predicted proteins | sample M110012015metaG_FD_155464 | JGI IMG/M metagenome (GOLD analysis project Ga0206679, IMG submission 155464) | Ammonia-oxidizing marine archaeal communities from Monterey Bay, California, United States - M1 100m 12015 | ecosystem: Environmental > Aquatic > Marine > Intertidal zone | place: USA... | reverse complement strand
AGGCCTTGATGCATCACGGCATATTGGCATTATAGCTGGACGAATCGTTGCTATTTCAGAGACAGCTTTACGAGGTGATCGTGAAATCGATGCATCTGGCTTAGTTGTTGCCCCTGGATTTGTCGATATTCACGCTCACGGTCAATCAGAAGAAGCTTATCGTTTGATGGTGCAAGACGGAGTCACTTCCGGGTTCGAACTCGAAATTGGAACTGATCAGGTTGGAGAATGGTATCGCGATAGGGCTGGCGGCCAAGTGCTTAACTACGGAATTAGTATTGGTCACATCGCTGTGCGTATGGCTTTGTTTGATGATCCGGGTCGATTTCTGCCGACCGGACCGGGTGGTAGCAGCATAGCTGGGCCGCCAATCATGGATCGTATGGCGGAAATGATGCGGCAGGGTTTCGGGGAAGGTGCCGTTGCGATGGGCTTTGGATTGGCATACACGCCTGCAGCAACAGAGGCTGAATTTGAAGCTATGTTAGAAATTGCTACTGAAGTCGGCGCAAGTGCGCATATACATACAAGGGGTGGGTTGGATGGCTTAAGGCAGATTGTTGCCAGCGGAGCAGAGACTGAGACACCTCTCCACATTGTCCACGCTAATTCTAGCGGTGGTTCTTCCTTCAACGAATTTCTTGCCATCATTCAAAGTGCTCGAGATGCTGGCCAAGACGTAACAACTGAAATGTACCCCTACGGAGCGAGCTATTCAGACATTGCCTCCGCCTTGTTCGATAATTGGGAAACTTGGGAGGAAGACCGGTTCGCACGTAATATGTGGGTTGAAACCGGAGAACGATTAACCCGCGAGAGCTTCGCTCGTTACCGGCAAATTGGTGGAGGTGTGATCACTTTTAGTCGCACTGAGGAGATGACACGCACTGCACTTAAAAACCCACTCATGATGATCGCGAGTGATGGAAGAATACTAAATGGAAAAGGCCATCCAAGGAGCTCGGGTACTTACGCCAAAGTATTAGGGCAATATGTAAGAGAAGAAAACATAATCGACCTTATGGATGCGCTTCGCCGCATGACTATTGAGCCAGCGCGACGACTTGAAGCATTTGTTCCAACTATGCGCAATAAAGGCCGCCTTCAGATAGGTGCTGATGCCGACATAACTATTTTTAATGCAGGTACTGTAATAGATCAATCAACTTATACCGACCCTCTTCAACCATCTCTCGGTATCGAGTTTGTGTTGGTGAATGGCGGCATAGTGCTAGATAATGGAGTGTTGGACCCAACGACTCGAACTGGCGTTGCGATAAGAAGTAACTAGAAAGTTTCGTATTTATTCAAAGCAAAAATAATTAAGGAAGTAAGAATGTTTAATATTCTGAAAGGAATCCGTGTTCTCGATTTAACAACTGTAGTACTTGGTCCATTTTCAACTCAAATGCTAGGAGACTTAGGAGCAGAGGTAATCAAGATCGAAAATCTTGATGGAGATATGATGCGTGCTGTTCGCCCCGGGAAATCTGATGAGATGGGCGCAGGATTTGTTAATTGCAACCGGAATAAAGATTGTGTTGCGATTAATTTGAAATCAAAACAAGGTAAAGAGATTTTTTATCGCTTGGTAAAAACAGCAGATGTAGTAGTGCATAACATGCGCAATAAAACAGCAGTAAAACTGGGCATTGGGTATGCAGATCTAAAACTGATCAAAGCAGATCTTGTTTATTGCGGCGCGCAAGGTTTTGGAGAACAAGGACCGAGCGCAGATATCCCAGCCTATGATGACATTATTCAGGCCGCCAGCGGTCTTGCTTATCTAAACTCTGACGAAGAAGGTAGACCTCGATATTTACCAACTATAGTTGCGGATAAAGTTTCGGGCTTACAATTAACAGTGGCGGTGTTAGGAGGAGTGATAAATAAACTGCGAACAGGCGAAGGCTGTTTTATTGAGTCCCCAATGTTTGAAGGTTTGGTTGCTTTTTTAATGGCAGAACAATTAGCTGGTTATAGTTATGTGCCAACTACAGGAGGCACCGGTTACGATCGTCTCACTGCATCTTTTCGCAGACCATACCCTACTGCCGATGGTTTTATTGCGATCTTGCCTTATAGTACTAAGAATTGGATAGAATTTTTCACAATGGTTGGGCGTCCAGAATGGGCCAATTGGGAAATAGTGAGAGATCCGATAAAACGCAGCGAAAATATTAATACGCTTTACGAGAAGCTTTATGAAATCGCACCAGAAAAAACTACAGAAGAATGGTGCGAAATGCTGCAGAACGCAAATATCCCTCATACCAAGGTGAATCGATTAGATGATCTGCTTGCAAACGAGCACTTGAATGAAGTGGGATTTTTTAAAGAGTATGAACATCCTAGCGAAGGGCCTATGCGGCAGGTCAGATCCCATTACAGCATGGAAGGAATTGCGAGTGAGGCGGACAAGCCTACTCAGAGAATCGGAGAGTCGACCGAGAAAATTTTACAAAATGTTGGCTACTCTGATGAAGAAATTAGTAGTTTTGCTTCAAGTCGAATCGTTAAGTGTCAAAAAATCTAGCTCGTTCCGTCCGAATTATTCTTTAGCAGCAAATGGTTCTTGTGTCGCTGAGTTTTAAGACTTTCCAGACAGGCTAATTATTGATCCAGATTGGCTGGCTGAAGGCGCCATTGCGTGCGATGTCCCACACTTCAACACGCATCCATTTCTGATTAGCCACATTTGCGAATGTAGAAATTGATCGATTATTAAATTCCTTGGTATCAGATAAGTCGAAACGTTGGCGAGTGACATTGGTACCATCGCCGCTAACGAGTTCCATATATGCAAGTGGATAAGTCCATTCGAGTTCAAGCTCGAGACTCACCACTCCATTACTGGTTATTGTTTCACCACTTTCAGCCTCATCAAGTGTAAAATGTGGGATTAGCACTTCACCAGTTGTCACAAAAAATTGACCGCTGCCCAGAACATCCACTACCGGTTGCCAGCCGTCCTCATAGCGGGGGATCTCATCCATTCGCAAATAGTTAATATTCATAGTGCCGAATAATTCATAATCTTCATAGATCTTGAATATATCGACTTCGCCTAAGATATATTTTTTTGCACCCCAGTTGGCCATATCATCTTCTAGGTCGAGTACGCGCCACCCTAGCATGTCTCGAGAGTAATCTGCTGGCATCGCTTTCCAAGCGCCACCAAGAAAACGATCACTGGCAAAAAATTCTTGATCTTTATAATCATCGGGAAATCCAGTAGATCCTTTGACTCTTGGGTGCGCTGTCCAGGCTAGCCCATTCTCCTGTTCCAGTAGACTGAGAACATCGTTGGCATCTCCAACGTGATAAACCTTGCCATAACCGGGTATATTTTGTTCGAAAGGTTGCCCTTGATTTTGATTAAGCACCCAGTAAACCGGCTTGGGGAATAAGCTTAACCAATGACTACCTAGATGAACGTTGGGTTCTTCGCCGGGAATCAGCAAGAAATCATCAGTAGAAAGCCGAGCAAATTCATCATGCATGACTTTGAGTTCAGCCAGTCGTTCGTTGGTATCGAGACGAGGGGTGCGACCGAAATGAAATTCTGCCATGTGAACCATATCGACACCCATGCGTTTAAAAAAATTGACGAAATCTGGATCTTCCAAGCCGATGGGGATGCCTGAGGTATTTTGCTCGCGTTGCTTAGTAATAAAATCCATAGAGTGTTCATGATGGTAATGACTTGATAGGGTTTTATACCCAGGCAAGGGTTTAAACGTGTCGTTACGAGTGTAACTTTTTACAACTTCTAAATTTTCTAGGCCAGATTGTTTCGAAACGAAAAGTAGAACCCCGAGTTTCTGGAGAGAGCCTTGTTGTGCGTTAACCCAAGGTACGAAGCGTCGATCCCCCATCGGTGGTTGTCTTACACCAAATGCGAAGCCGTCAACCATGTCGAGATATTCGTTACCGGCCCAGTTATAGCCAAAATTGTCCGCAAAATCGAGGGGGTATAGGAACTGATGAGGAAAGGGAGATATAACTAATGAACCATTTGTATTCGACAGAGCCATACTGCGATAGCGAGTTTGATAGACGCTTGCTGTGGCTTTCGCAATTGGATCGATGTGGGGATTGTCATAGGCATCGATCCATTCAAGATGATGACCTTCAGTATCCGATTTGGCGAGGCCTACATGGTAAAGAAAAGCGGTAGCAGGTCGGTCTGTTGAAACTCGTGCTTCCATGTGGACGAAAGGGCTGTCATGGTACAAAACGAAGGCTAAGGAACCAGAAAAATGTGTACTGTTTAAACCGTCGATTTCAATTGTGGCACGTGTTGCAGACGTTGAAATACTTACGTCCCCTGGAATCAAATATCCTTTTTCAACGGCATAGGGCCTAGTGGGTACTCTATCAAAAAAGATTTGCCATCCGTCTCTGAGTAAAAGGTCTCTTTCTCCTACCCAAAATAAATAATTGGGATCTACCCCTTCAATTGCGGCCTCCCTATCAATTCCCATTGCCCGAATGAGCGGTTCTGCTGCATTGTTTCCTTGTCGCGGGATGAATTGTAAATCAATAAAAGCTTCACCCTCTGGAGAATTCCAGGTAATTGATAGGCCATCTTCTCGATTCGTTAAATTAAAACCATCCGACGCATTAAAATTTGCAAGATCGATATCGGCTGCACTAAGCAATGTTGATACTAAAACAATGGCAACACCTAGTGCCCAGGAATATAGTTGTTTCATAATCGAATCTCGTTATTGATCAGGTAATTGCCAGTCGAAACGGTACTGCACATCGCTAACTCTTACCGAATCACCATAAACTAAGCGAGGTTCGAAGCGTAAGCGATAGGCTGAACTAATAGCCTCTTCATTAAACACACCTGGTGGTTCACTTTCTACAATACTGACGTCTTCAACTACGCCTCTTACATTGACGTCAAAACTTACTACGACATAGCCCTCGATATCCAATTCCCTTGCAATATTAGGGTAGTTCGGTGTGATATATCGCATAGGAATAAGCTCGCGAAACACTACTTCATTTGTGGGTGGGTCGATCAAAATTGTACTTCGTTCTTCCAGTTCATAACGAAAAACATAGCGAATCTCGTCGAGGGTTTGACCTCGAGTATTATCGAATAGCATTCGCCGTGCGGCGTTTACGGCAGATTGTTCAAAAAAACCCTCGGGTTGTTCTTCGACAGTACGTATGGTGGAGCCAAGAACTTCACCTTCTTCATTTACCGAAAATTCCACAGTTACCCAACCTTCGATTCCTAGGTTTTTTGCCCGTAGAGGATAGAGGGGCTCAGCAACTCGGCGGGTTATTAATCCGCGAGTAAAATTTGGTGGAGGTGTAAGTTCAGGGGAGATGTTGGTGCTAATTGCGCCGACATCTTCGCCCACGAGGGCACAACTAACTAGTAATGTTATGCTAGCTAGAATCACGAAATAGTTGAGGTAATACTTAATCCTTCGCCATTTTTTAAATTGGTTTTTCACCATGGCTTCTTACTTTTTTTTTCTAAAGATACAGTATAAATCCATCAAATATTAAAAAGTAGTTCTCACTCTAAATGCCAACTCCATGCCATTGCCGTTACAGTAGTCTTCTACTTCTTTTACGATACCGTCACCAATAGCGCCATCGAAGCGAGTTCGAGTCCGACAAAATTCGTTCGCTGTTATGTTCCTTGATTCAAACCTAAAGGTAAGATTCCCAAAAGCCTTTTTCTCAACATATGCCGATAGATAAGGCTTCTGGATACGTTCTTCAATATCGTTGATGTCAAATTCTTTGCGTCCAGTACTGCCATTGGAATTGTTGGAATAGTTAATTCCATAGGTCAACTGCTGACTGGTTATGTCATGACGGAAACCCATATTTAAAGACCATCTTCCATTATTCCGCTGGCGACGTTTAATCCCTAGAAATGGGTCGGTAAATTCTGAATCCCTTAAGCGGATGCCAGTTGTGAGTAGGGCATTCGGAAGCCTAAGCCGGTCTAATTTGGTGCTTACATCAAGATTTAATCCGTAGCGATTGCCATCACCTATATTGCCGCGCGCAGATTGCAGATTGTCAAGTGAGGATGAGACGTCGACTTTATCAATATGATCTTCGACATCTCGGTACCAAAATTGAGAATTAACGACCCCAGCATCATTAGGTAGACGGAACTCCAGGTTTAGCTCATAGCGCCACGATTGTTCTTGCACGATTTCTGGGTTTCCAGCCTGCGTGTTTTTATCTTCATCACTATTGTCAGTGGAAGCGCTGAAATCAGAAAAACTTAGTTGAGAAACATCTTTTTCGACTCCTGCTCTTAACTGGAGAGCAGGGGTAATGTCATAGCGATAATCGAGTTTCGGTTTAACAAAATCAAAATCCCGCTTGCGACTTACATCTCCAGATTGTTCGATGGTGGAAGTCTCATAAATGATTGAGCTTTCCAAAGTCATTCGGTCGTTTATTTGCCAGTTATGCACAGTGAAAGGCTCATAACGAATTTCTTCAACAGCAGAATTGCTGTTGTCTATAACAACCGGTACAAGGTTTGAAAAATCCGCAGATGGTGTGCCGGGTATATCCAAACCCATGCGTAGTGTGGAGTCTCGAATGGTTTGTGCGCCTTCTAACCCAAATTCGATTCTTTGTGAATTATCAACATCAAAGGTATAAGAACTGCGGGCAATGCGTTCTCTGTCACGCCCAGTTCCGGCCAAAAATAAATTTGCAGTGCTGGCTAAATCTTCAATATCGAAGCGAGTCCTGTCATAGCCAAAATTTCGATCATTCACTATAAATAAAAAACGATACTTGGTTCCATTTATGAATGCATACTCATAATCGCCACCAATCTCCCAGTTAGTTCGGTCACTGTCGCTTAGTTCAGTTTGCGCACGAGAAGTATTTTTTACTAAGTCATTGATAATACGATGGCGATCTTCTGGCGATCTTGTTCTGTCTTCTGCCAAGGCATTGAATTGAATTACGCTACGGTCAAAGCTGTAGCCGAGGTTCATGCTAGCAGCAAACTCCGTTCGGTCACGGGTAGTTTCTTCGCGACGAGTTTCAGTTAGATTGCCGTCTGGATCAAAGCTGAATTCTCTGGCTTTACTATTGCGATAATTTGGCTCGGCTTCAAAAGAGAACAAGTAGTTCAAGTCGCCACTCTGACCGCTTACAGAAACCTGTCCACCGGGATCGAGGGTGCCATCTTGTTTGCGATCAGCGCGCAATTCGACAGAAGTGTTGGAACGAGCCGGTGCGTCTAATAAAACGACATTAACAATTTGTCCTCCGCCACGAATATCCAATTCTTCTGATGTGCCACGGATTATTTCGATGTATTCCACCTGATTCGCTGAGATTCGATTTAGCTGATCTCTTCCTTCATTGTTCTTGCCAGTAATTCGCTGACCATTGATTAGAATTTCACCCTCTCCAGATCCAAGACCTCTGCCACCACCACCACCCCTCAGGGCAAGACCTATGCCGGGAATCCGATTCAGCATATCGTTGGCGGAAACCGGGAAAAATTCTGCAAAATAGGAGGAGGGATAAACGATGGTTGAATCGTCAGAAGGATCTTCAGGTTTGGTTAGCTGCCCATGGGCAAGAGAAATCCAAAAAGGCAAAAGTAACGCCAGTATCAGTGCTCTTGGGCTAATCGAATAATGGTTAATCATGAGGTGGTGGGTAAGTGATTCTTTGATCCTGCACTGAATAGTTTTTAAGTGCAAAGGCTACCAATGCTTATCCGGAAGTGTACCGGTTCCATCTCATGCAGTCTGTAACAATTTGTGGGAAATCATAAGCAATATTTCTTAATCATTAGATAAAGATATAGCTGATATTAAATGTCTGGCAACGAAGAAACCCGAATAGGAGTCACAATTTATTCTTACTCTAGGACTATCTTGGTTATTAAAAATTTTTTATAAAAAAGATATGGTGGGGCCTAATAAGAAACCCCGACCATTAAATAATGGCAGGGATTCCAATTTGTTACGTGGCTCGTAGTTCAAGTCTACTTGATATCACTAATTAGTTTCATAGCTCGAGAACTGATCTTCTCCATCACCATCAATGAAATCCGCATACTTTGCATCACCAGTGAAATTAGATTTTAGGAAAGCATAAACATAGGTGCCTAATGTTCCTAAATCTGTTCCTTGATTCGACGGCAGCATATGATCGCCAGCCGCAAACTCTAGATATACTTTCGAAGTAGAAGAATTGATCGCATCAAAAAGTAAACGACCGTGAGTTTCAGGAGGTGCAATTGCGTCTTCCGCACTGGTCACAATTAATGTTGGTACAGAAACACCTGCCAAGTCACCTTCGAATGACTGCCCTAACTCACAACAATAAGGTGTAAGAGGAACAACGGCTTTAATATCGCTTCCAAGTTCTTCAGCTGCGCGTAAAGAAGCGCCGCCACCCAGAGAATGGCCCATTATGCCAATTTGACTTACATCGAGTTTATTGTTGATCGGACTCGCGCTATTGCTGTTTTCACTTTTTATCAATTCAACCCCAGCGATTAATGCATTCTTGCGCTGCTCAAGATTATCTTCTGTGGTATTGGTTTCGATAATCATGGTGATGACACCCACTGAGGCAAGCATTGGCCCCCACCAATCGTAAACCTCTGGTGTACCCCGATAGCCTGGGGCCATTACCACGGCCCCGTTAGGCCGATCGAAACTAAGGGTTAGAGGATAAAAGATCGTTGCACTGGCAAATTCAGCTACATCATCGCCAGTAACATAGGTGCGGGCTTCATACAGGCGATCATCGAATAAATTGGCAGCATTGCGTGCGAAGGTTCTCCCTTCAGGCCGGTAGCGGCCGTCGCTATTATCTTGTGCAATGGCGATTGGAAACAATAGGGAGCCTGCTAATAGAGCGACCCCCATAAATGTTGTCGTTAGGGATTTAATTTTTAGTAAATTCATCTCAGTTAACCTCTATTCATTGGTCTTATTGGTTAAACTCTGGTCCAGTGAGACCTGCATGACTGTTAAATATAGCAAAGACTAAGAGGTAGAGAAACACACGATGGCTGTTGATTATCGTCATTACATAGTTAAATTTCTCTTCCTCATAGGCATGGGGCTAGACTCAAGAGCTTTTCCTGATCCAATGGACCTGTCACCCAATTCCGATTATTCTCATCCTTCCCAAAACTAACTAGTAATTGTGAAGTTTGAATCTATGAAGCTGTTAATGAATTTGATACTAATTTCTACCAATATCCGCTGCAGGATTGCTTTGGTTGGCGCCAGCCTAATGCTTTTCGTTGGTTCTGGCAGTAATGCACAGGAAGTTGGAGACCACCAATACACAACTGAGGCCATTGAGCGAGGCAGTCGCATCTATTCCCGTGAATGTGCCTTATGCCATGGGCCTCAAGGGGATATCGTAGACGGTGTGAATCTGCGGTCAGGGGTTTTTAAATCAGTTCAATCCGATGAGGATCTGAGGCAAGTCGTTTTTTCTGGTGCCGGACAAGGACAGATGCCTGCTTTTGGCTTAAATGACGCGGATCTCAGTGCCATTGTAGCCTACATCCGAGCTGGTTTTGATCCCGATGGAGTGGCCGTGCGTATTGGCGACCCGGGGCGTGGTCAATCGTTGTTTCAGGGCAAAGGTGAATGTGCCAACTGTCATCGAGTTAACGGTATAGGACCAAGAACTGCGCCAGATTTGTCAGAAATCGGTGTGATTCGCACTCCAGCCTCACTGCAGCGGAATCTGTTAGACCCAGCTACTGCAATACTGCCGATCAACCGTCCAGTGCGAATCATTACCCGAGGTGAAGAGACTGTAATTGGAAGGCGCTTAAATGAAGATACCTATACTGTGCAGGTTATCGATTCAGAAGAGCGGCTGCGATCATTCCGCAAAGCCGATTTGGTGAGCTACGAAATCAGCATGCGGCCTAGTAAAGGTCCGACCGCACTTTCGAGCGATGAAGTTGCTGATGTAGTCGGCTATTTGTTAACTCTGAGAGGTCAGTAATGAAACCAATTAAGCCTTTTATTTTTATTACTTGTCTCATTTTTAGTGCTGCAGTCAGCAGTTTTTCTAATGCTCAACTTTCTTATGAGCGAATTCTAAACGCTCAGGACGAACCACAGAATTGGTTAACTTATAATGGCGGTTATATGGCTCAACGCCATAGCCTGTTAGATCAAATTAATAAAAATAATGTCGATAATTTGGAATTGAAATGGGTACTGCAGAACCAGGTTTTTGGCGCCTGGCAATCTAACCCCATCGTCGTCGATGGCATTATGTATGTTACAGAGAGACCTAATAGTGTCATGGCCGTGGATGCGGTAACTGGGAGAGTTTTCTGGAAGTATCGTCATCAAAATGCCGATAACGCATTGGTATGCTGTGGTGCAAATAATCGCGGTGTTGCCGTATTAAATGACAAAGTATATATGGGTACTCTTGATGCCCATTTGGTTGCACTTGATCGTGTCAACGGACAATTGTTGTGGACAGCTGAAGTTGGAGATGTCGATTTAGCTTACTCAGTGACCATGGCACCCTTGGCAGTTAAGGATAAAATTATGGTGGGTGTTGGTGGCGGCGAGTTTGGTATTCGTGGTTATGTCGCCGCCTTCGATGCGGAAACTGGCGAAGAGGCATGGAAGACATACACGATTCCGGGCCCCGGTGAGCCAGGCCATGACAGTTGGGAAGGTGATGATTGGGAGCATGGTGGCGCGCCCGTCTGGATAACAGGCTCATTTGACCCCGAGTTAAATCTGACCTATTGGGGTGTTGGGAATCCCGGTCCAGATTGGAATGCGGGACAGCGCCCAGGTGATAATCTCTATTCAGATTCTGCCATTGCCTTGAATGCTGATACAGGCGAGTTGGAATGGTATTTTCAATTTACGCCGAATGATGCCTACGACTATGATTCTGTGCAGGTTCCAGTGCTTGCCGATATGGTGTGGCGAGGAGAGCCTAAGAAATTGATGTTGTGGGCTAATCGGAACGGCTACTTTTATGTATTGGATCGTACTAACGGTGAATTCCTCGAAGGCAAACCCTATGTACAAGTAAATTGGTCAAGTGGCCTCGATGAAAACGGAAGGCCTATTCCAACACCACAACCGGAAGGAATGCCAACTTATCCTGGTAATCAAGGCGGCACCAATTGGTATCCTCCTTCTTTCAGCCCGAGCACTGGACTGTTCTATTTTAGTGCTTGGGAGAATTACGCCACAATTTATAGGGCGGAAGAATCCGAATACATTCCAGGACGAGCCTTTCTTGGTGGAGGTTTTTCAGTTTTGGCCCCTTCGCCGGGTGCGCCGACTATTGGCATTGGTCGGACTAATCCAATAAACAATTGGACGGATGAAGTAGGCTACGCAGCTTTAAAAGCTATGGATCCACAGACCGGAGAAGCAGTGTGGTCCTATAATCAATTCGATGTTAGCGACAGTGGCATGTTAACCACAGCTAGTGATTTGTTATTCACCGGTGGTCGTGAAGGTTATTTTCATGCTATCGATGCGCAATCAGGAGATCTTTTGTGGAATGTTGGATTAGGTGGTCAAATTGTAATGGCGCCGGTAACCTTTATGGTGAATGGTGTGCAATATGTTTCTGTAATTTCGGGCAATAGTCTTTCCACTTTTGCGTTAGAGGACTAGTCAAAATATTAATCAACGTGCTAACTGTAATAATAAACAGGTCAGGTCCAACTATATGAGACTATTATTAATTCTCGCTATTGCAGTTTCAGGAATTGGGGTGAGCGCACAAGCCGTCGATGCGCGTTTTACTCCTTCTGAAGATTTCAATATTGATTTGACCTTTTTTAAGATGCCTCTAGGGAGACCAGTAGGGTCAACTGCTGGCATATCAATACATCCCGATGGAAGCAGTCTCTGGTTATTTGATCGATGTGGTGCCAACAATTGCATCGGGTCTGAGCTTGACCCGATAATGAAGTTTGATTTAGAAGGCAACCAACTCTTAAGTTTTGGTGCAAACATGTTTGTTCGGCCTCATGGTATTTTTGTTGATACTGAAGGCAATGTTTGGGTAGCCGACGGCGAGGGACCAAACGGAGAAGACCCTCGGCGCGATGGCAAAGGCCACCAAGTTGTAAAATTCAGCCCGACTGGCGAAATCCTTATGGTATTGGGTAAGCCCGGAATTGCAGGTGATGGAATCGATGAGCTAAATCAGCCGTCTTCAGTCTTGGTGGCTCCAAACGGGGACATTTTTATTGGTGACGGGCATGGTGGCAGATCTAATAGCCGCATCATGAAATACACAGCTAAAGGTGAATTCATAAAAAGTTGGGGTGCACGAGGTGCCGAACCAGGAAACTTCGATGTGCCCCATGATTTAGCGATGGATTCTCAGGGTAGATTATTTGTTGGTGATCGGGGAAATAATCGCGTTCAAATTTTTGACCAGGAAGGGAATTTTATTGCTGAATGGGAGCAATTTGGACGTCCTAGCGGCATTTTTATTGATGACAACGACATGCTCTATGTGACGGACTCTTCATCTACTCCTAGAAGTAATCCAGGTTATGGAGAAGGCATTCGAGTTGCAAGTGTCCATGATGGCAAGATCACCTTATTCATTGATGACCCGGATGAAGACGGTACACAGGAAGGAGTATTGGCGGACAAGCAGGGTAATATCTATGGCACATTAACTGGAGGTATGGCGTTGAGAAAATATGTTTTAAAGTAAAGTTTTATGACAATTAAATCAGTTACCTAGTAATCCTTTCCTCCATAAAAACCGATCTGAAGTCCTAATTTTCAGAGCTTATCCCTGATTGCGTAACCTATTGTACTTAATACAATAAATAACAAATAGTAAATTGTTGTTGTGCCATACTGCGATTGGTTAGAGCTACTTGCACTGGCTTGGATCGCCATTAATGGAATTGTTAGATGGCAATTCATCTCAACGGGCTGATAAATGGAACGGCGAAATATTTATTACATAAACATCTTAGTCTTATTAATTTCTTTGATAAGTAAGGATGTGTTTGCTCAAGAAAATGTCGGTGATGACTCAACCGTAAGATATCCGGCCGATTACTTTGCAGAGTGGTCTCCGGTAACTGCCCAGGACATGCTTGACCGTATCCCGGGTATG
>Ga0206679_10003020_pt1 | contig 13145 bp, 9 predicted proteins | sample M110012015metaG_FD_155464 | JGI IMG/M metagenome (GOLD analysis project Ga0206679, IMG submission 155464) | Ammonia-oxidizing marine archaeal communities from Monterey Bay, California, United States - M1 100m 12015 | ecosystem: Environmental > Aquatic > Marine > Intertidal zone | place: USA... | reverse complement strand
ACTTCCTATTGCTAGAACGATTTCTCCACCATCGAGCTCCAAGTGCTCTCCATAAGGTGCGATGTTAGGATGTATTGAGCCTCTACGCTGAGGTATGGAACCATTCATTAAGTAATTTGTGGCTTGATTTACGAGTGCGCCTATTCCACTTAACTCTAGACTTACCTCTGCAAACCATCCAGTAGCCCCTCGTTCTCTAGCATAAAGTCCTGTAGTGACAGCAGATCTTATTTGGTGTGAGGCAAGAATATCAATTATTGCCACAGGTATTTTTGTGCCATGGTTCTCAGGATGACCATTCATATACATGAAACCAGTCTCAGCTTGCACTACTACATCATAGGCTAGTCTATCAGGTGATTCGGCAAATCCAATTAGACGAATGTGAATGATATTTGGATATTTCTGAGCAACTTTCTCAGGAATAAGGTTGAACTTTTTGAGATCGCTTGCTTTGAAATTCTGTAAAAGAATGTCACAATTTGATAATTCATTTTCAAGCCATTGTCGACCTTCATCAGAGGACAAGTCCTTTTTGATAACATTTTTGAATGTATTTGCAGCAGCGAAATATGCTGAATTAGGATCGTCTTTCCTTTCTCCCTCAATCCTCCAACTCCTTGTTATGTCTCCTAATTCAGGGTGCTCAACCTTTATTACAGTTGCTCCTCCTTCAGCTAAGAAACTTCCTGCTAGGGGGCCTGCTAATACACTGGCTAATTCTAGGACTTTCAAGCCCTTAAATGGTTTGTTATGCTCGCTTTTCACTTCTCAAATTTAGTCTAAAAGTTATTTTTTTTATCGTATCTTTTATCGCCTTGAAAACGATACATAAATATTCACTATTACTTTTACTTGCGTCTGTAAGTTTTTTCAACTGTGTATTGGCCCAAATTTCACCAGAAATTTTCCCCAGTTTAGATATGGACTTGACGGGGATGGTAACTCTTGAGGAAATGTCTGTAAGCTCTGTAAATGATATCTGGGGGTGGACTGATGCATTAGATTCAAAGGAGTACATCTTACTTGGTGCAGATAACGGTATATGTTTTTTAAAGATAGAAAGTGGGGGAGTGCCTCACTTTATGGGGCGACTCCCATCTCATAGTTCTTCTAGTTTGTGGAGGGATGTCAAAGTTGTTGGTGATTTTGCATACGTGGTAAGTGAGGCGCCTGGACATGGACTGCAAGTCTTCGATCTTACTGAACTAAGGAACTGGAATGAAGCTATGGGAACGGTGATTTGGACAGAGTCAAATTATATTCCTGGATTTAGCACAGCTCATAATTTGGCTATACACGAAGAATCTAATACCCTTTATATTTTAGGTTCGAATTATCAATCTGGAGGAGTTATGATTTACGATATAACAACCCCCTTAAACCCCGAATTGACAGGGGATTTCGGTGAAGCAGGCTATTTTCATGATGCTCATATTGTTACATATTCAGGTCCCGATACTGATTATCAAGGAGCTATAATTTTGATAGCAGCTAACGAATCAGGTATGGTCATACTAAATGTGACTGACCCTTCTGATATAGTTCAGATTTCATACTCATCTTACACCAATGTTCATTATGCTCACCAAGTTTGGATGAGTGACGATGGATCATTTGTTCTTATGGGGGATGAGCTCGATGAGACGTCAAATTCTGTTACAGGAACAAGGACTTTGATTTGGGATGTGGGAAATCTAGATGCTCCACAACTTACAGGAGAACATATTTCAAACCTTCAATCTACAGATCACAACCAGTACATTTCAGGTGAATTAACTTACCAGAGCAATTACAAGGCAGGACTTAGGATTCTAAATACAAGTCAATGGTCCTCAGGGATGTTATCCGAGGTCGGATATTTCGATGTGTATCCTGAAGATGATGCAACTGGATTCTCAGGTTCGTGGTCTAACTATCCATTCTTTAGTTCAGGTTATATTGCTATTTCTTCTATTGATAGAGGCGTTTTCGTTGTAAAACACAAAACTTTAGATGTCACTATTCTTACTGATTCATGGTGCTCGAGTGATTGGATTAATTTCAATGTGACTGTGCCGGGTGGTTTTACAGGACCGTATAAACTATCTGTGGAGGAGTTGCCTGTTGGTGTATACCCTGTAGGAATTACTTCTACCCCCACAGTTGTAACACCAGGAAGTACAACTCTTTGTTATATCCTAGGCTCGTCGTCGTTTTCAGGGATAGTAAATCCCCTATGGGTTCTTGAAACGGAATCCAACCGTTTTGAAACTCGGACACCATTTTCTATTTCTAATCCTTCGGCTATGTTTCTAGATAGTGATGGGGACGGTTTTGGAGACCCAAACAGTTCGGTTTTAGGATGCGAAACTGGAGATATAGAAGAATTTCCCTACGTCACAAATTCATTGGATTGTGACGATTCAAGAGCGACCTCATACCCTCTAGCTATTGAGGTTTGTGATTTTCAAGATAACGATTGTAATGGTATTGTTGATGACAACGTGACTCTTATGGCCTGGTATCCTGATGATGATGGAGACGGTTTTGGAGACCCAGTAGGTGAAGTCTTAATGTGTGCTCCCCCAGCAGGATATGTTGAAGATGCATCAGATTGTAATGATGGAGAAGCAGTTATTTACCCTGGGGCTATGGGGTCATTCCAGGGATTTGATAATAATTGCGATGGAGTGTTTCAGTTAGAGGAACATCATATTTGCCCAGGAGATTTTAATTTCGACCAAACTAGGAATGTAATGGATCTGCTTGAAATTTTAGGGTCATTCGGGTGTGTAGGCCCCGGTTGTGTGGTAGATATTGATGAAGATGGTACAGTAACAGTTAACGACCTTCTTGTTTTTTTAATGTATATCGGTGTAGACTGTTAAGAGAGAGTCCATTCAAGAGCTTTCCTGTTTCTTATCCATTTCATAATAAAGCCCTCCTTTTTTGATTAGCTCGGCATGAGTTCCGCGCTCCACAAATTGTCCCTCATCTATAACTAAAATAAGGTCTGCATCTTTAATTGTGCTGATTCTGTGACTGACAACAAGAGTACTTCTGTCATCAACATCTTTTTTCAGTCTTCCTAGTATGTGCTTCTCAGTTATTACATCTACTGCGGAAAGACAATCATCTAGAATTAGCAATTCGGGTTTTCTAATTAATGCTCTTGCTATGCTTATTCTCTGTTTCTGACCTCCGCTAAGGTTAACACCTCTTTCTCCTAGTAATGTGTCAAAACCATTTTCAAACCCTTTCACATCGTCCAAAACCCCTGCGTCAGAAGCTGATTCTTCAATCCTTTCAAGGGCATTTTCTCTTTTTTCAAACTGCTTAACTCCAAAAGAGATGTTATTTTCTATTGTATCAGAAAATAGAAATACATCTTGTGGAACGTATCCGGTTTTTTCTCTGTAATCATCTAAAGGCCAAATCCCTAAATCCACACCTTTATACATTATGCTCCCTTCGGTGGGATCCATTATCCTCATCACAAGTTGAAGAATAGTTGATTTTCCGCTACCAGTTTTTCCTGTAATCGCAACTGTAGTACCTGATTTAAGTTCGAAATTCAACCCTTTGAGAGCTTTGATCCCGGTTTCGGGGTAGGTATAGCCAACATTATTAAAAACAAGCCCTGAATTTGAATTGTAATCTCTCTCGAAATTGCTATCCATACCATCTTCGACGCCTGATTCAGAAACTATCTGGGGTTCAGTATCAAGGAAATCTAAAATCCTCATCATAGATGCCTCAGCTTTTTGAACTAGTGAAGTAACCCATCCAACAGAAGCAAAAGGCCAGGTCAGCAAATTCACATAGAAAATAAATTGAAAAATGTGTCCCAATTCAAGATGTCCATCCATTACTCTAAGACCTCCTACATAAACAGTAAGCACGATGCTTAAGCCTACTAGTAGAATAATAAGTGGCATAAATAAAGCTTCAACTTTCACGAGTTTGAGTACATGACTTTTGTATTCGTCAGATTCTAGTTCAAAGCGGGTAGCAGATTTAGCTTCTCGTGCATATGATTTTAGAACTCGTATTCCTGACATATGTTGTTGTGCAAAAGAGCTTAGATCACTTTGTTTACTAGCTACTGCATCACTTAGTCTATTTATTTTGGATGAAATGAAATAAATACCCACTGACATAAGAGGTAGTGGAAGTAGAGCAAATAGTGTAAGCTTTACGTCTATTGTGAGCATAATACTCACCACTAGGATAATCAAAGCCGCAAGATTTAACGAGTACATTACAGCTGGGCCTAAATACATTCGGACCTTACTTACATCCTCGCTAATACGATTCATCAGATCTCCTGTATCATTTGCTTTATAAAATGCAGCATCCAATTTCTGGTAGTGTGAGTATATCTTTTCCTTTAGGTCAAACTCCATAAAACGGGAGTTCACTATTATGGTTTGGCGTGTGAAGTACAGGAATACACCTTTTATTAGGTAGCTGAATAAATAAAGTAGGGCTTGGAAAATTGCAATTACAATCACAAGGCGATGAACGTCATTTATCGAATTCACCTCTCCATTCCAATCACTTTTTATATTAAACCACTCTGCTATAGTGGCAAGGATTTGGGGTAACTCAATGCCTTTATTGTCTTTAAATATTTCGGATATCTCGGTCTCATTTGTTGCTTGGGCAACAGGTTCCATGTAATTCACATATGCCTCACTCAACACATTCACTCCCTCTCCAACTAAGGCTGGAGCAAAAACGGCTAATCCATTTGTGAAGATTATAAATATCGCTCCAGCTATCAATCTATTCCGGTATTTCCAAAAAAGTGGATTGAGGGTTCTGAGTGCTTTCATATTCTAGTAAGGCTAATTATGAATTAATTAGGTCAAAACTTGAAATTCCAAGTAAAGGATGGAAGTATTGGGAAAAGAGAAATCTGCTTTGCTTGAATTTGAAGAGACCCATCAATTAGTGATCCCTCTGTATCGAAAAATAAAAAGTATGGATTTGCTCTGTTGTAAAGATTATAGATGCTGAATACCCAAGAATTTTCGGACTTTTTGTTTTTTGCCTTCCTATCTGGAGTAAAAGTTGCACTTATATCAGCTCGATGATAATCTGACATTCGGTATCCGTTTCTAGGACCGTAAAGGTCAGTGATTCGTCCTTCTATCATGTATCTCTGAATAGGTAGACTGAGTGAATTACCTGTAGCATACACAAAGACTCCTCCGAATCTCCATTTTGCGTTTAAGGTGTAGTCAATAACAAAACTCAAATCATGACGTCTATCGAATTTAGCTGGAAATACTTCACCATCATTAAGATCTTCAAAAACTCTCTCGGTTTTACTCCACGTATATCCCAGCCAACCATTTGTTCTTCCGACCTTTTTCTTAATGAAAAACTCAACGCCATATGACCAACCATTTCCAAATACGAGATTGTTATCTGTATTTGTTCCTATGTTATCGGTTGGAAGAGTGTTTTCAGAATACTCTACAAGATTTTCTAGGTCTTTGTAGTACAGTTCTATAGAAGTTTCCCAATTTTTATTCTTGCCTATATCCGTGAAATACCCTGTACTCCATTGACGTCCCCATTGAGGTTTAACGATATCGCTACTTGGGACCCAAACATCTGTTGGTGCTGTAGAACCAGATAGGGATGCCAAATGAACATATTGGTAATTCTCACTGTACCCTGCTTTTATACTAGAATGTGGCCCAGTTGTCACTCTCATACTTAGTCTAGGCTCCCAACCTCCATACCGCTTTATGAGTTCGCCTTTTTCGTAGTTGGTTGAATCTTGTTGGGTGTAATCTTGTCCGTATCTTGTAAATGGCCCTACGTGTCGAAAGTCACTATATCTAATACCAGATGATATTTTGATGTTCTCATTTACATCGAAATCATCTTCGAAATACAATGCTGTTTCATGGCTATATGTCACACCTGATATACCCATTTCTATAGGGGTGTCTCCGTTTTGTGCAAAATAGTCTGTGGGCATAAATTCATGAAAGACATAATCTACTCCCGTGATAATTCTATGTCTAGGAGAGGGGTAATAGCTAAGTGAAGTTTTGTAACTCCAGTCTTCTATTCCACTATTAAATCCGAAAGTAAATTCATCTTGACTGGCCTCAAAAGCAAAATCGTAATCACTGTAAGTAGCGTTCATGTTAAGGAACAACTTGTCATTGAATAGATGATTCCATCTAAGAGAAGCAGTTGCATTCCCCCAAGGAATTGAAGTAGAAAATCCAGCATCCGAACTAGCAAAACTAAATACGTCACGACCGAAATATCCACTAAGAAAAATTTCATCTTTCTCATTGAATCGGTGATTTACTTTTGCATTCAAATCGTAAAAATAATATCCCGATCCAGCAGCTGTAGTATTGTTTACAAAAGGCCGGGTAAGAACATCTATATAGGTTCTTCTTCCAGAAAGGATGAAGCTTGATTTATCTTTCACTATGGGTCCTTCTGCTGTAAAACGAGCACTTATTAGTCCAATGCCACCACTTACTTTTGTATCTCGCCGATTACCCTCTCGAAGAGAAATATCTAGCACTGAGGAAATACGACCACCATATCTTGCTGGCATAACTCCTTTATGTACATCGACATTATTGATGGCGTCAGCATTAAAAACCGAGAAAAATCCAAACAGATGTGATGCATTATACACTGCGGCATTGTCTAACAGGATTAGGTTTTGGTCTGGCCCTCCGCCTCTAACATAAAACCCAGTATTTCCTTCTCCAGCACTCTGAATTCCAGGAAGAAGCTGTATAACTTTTAATACATCGACCTCCCCGAAAAGTGCGGGCAAACTTTTAATAGTTTCGATGCTAACATCTGTTCGCCCCAAATCAGTGCTCTGAGTATTTTGTGTTCGATTTCCTATAACCTCTGCCCCTTGCTCGATTTCAACAGTAGAAGGATTAAGTTCAACATTTATCACATTGGACTCCTGTAATTCAAGCTTCTCCAGATGGCTTTTGTATCCTATGAAAGAGAATCTCAAAGTGTGATTTCCTTCGGGAATAGAAATGCTATAAAATCCGTATAGATTTGTTGAAACACCTTTTTGTCGCCCTTCAATAATCACGTTTGCCCCAAGGATGTATTCTCCAGACACGGCATCACGAACACGACCACTTATTGTGCTTTGTGCCAAAGTGAAAGCTGAATAACATAGTGTAAAAAGTAACAGTGCTAAGTGTTTATTCATTGCGGAAGCAAAGGTACACTCACGTAACTTGCGGACAGCTTCAAAATCATGCAAAAACAATCATTTCGTCATTATTTATTTTCGTCATTGATGCTTTGCCTTATTTGGAGCTGTACAGCTGAGGATTTTAATGACGATGAGAGAGTGTTTAGGTATAATGAAAGCGCTGGGATTACCACACTAGACCCAGCTCATTCGAGAAGCCTTGAGCTTATGTGGGTTGCTGATGCCTTATACGATGGCCTAGTTGAACTTTCTCCTGAATTAGAAGTAATACCAGCTATTGCAAAGAGCTGGGAGTGGGATGAAGACGGCGTAGTTTTTCATCTCAGGAAAGGCGTGAGATTTGCTATTCAAGATGACGTGAAAGGTTTAGAAGAAGGAAGAGAAGTTGTTGCTCAGGATGTAGTTTTCAGTCTTGAAAGGTTGCGGGATCCCGAAGTGGCTTCACCAGGAGAATGGATATTAGATGCTGTCCAGGATGGTGGAATAATTGCTCTAAATGATAGCACATTAAGGATAAATCTTAAATATGATTTCCCACCCTTTTTAGGTCTATTGACTACTCCATACGCTTCAATAGTAGCTGAGGAAGCCGTTGTTGCTCGTGGTTCTGATTTTAGGTCTAAGCCTGCAGGCACCGGTCCTTTCAAACTTGCGTGGTGGGAAGAGAGCGTTGCTATTGTGCTTCATAGAAATGAGGTGTATTGGGAAAGGGACAAGAATGGTTCCCAACTACCATATCTTGAAGCCGTTCACATCGATTTCGTGCCAGATATGGGGTCTGAATACCTTGGACTCTTACAAGGTCGATATGATTTTATTAGCGGTTTGCATCCAGCGTATATGGAGGATTTAATGGATGAAAATGGGGGGTTAGCTGATAAACATAAAGCTGGTTTGAGTTTGTTGCGAATTCCTTTTTTAAAAACGGATTACATAGGTCTTCTAGTTGATAAAAAGCAGTCAACATTTGCCCCATTTTTAGATGTGCGAGTTAGGCAAGCATTAAGTGTGTCTATTGACAGAATTGGTATCTCACGGAATTTAAGACGAAACTCAGTCCTGCCTTCGGACAAATTCGTTCCTCCTTCTCTGCCTGGAGCAAATAAATATTCTCAGCCCATTTATGATTTAGAGCTAGCAAGACAACTTCTTGATGAAGCGGGGTATCCAAAGGGCTATGGATTTCCAGAATTTGAACTTAGCACGACCTCGGACTATGTTGACCTATGTGCTGCGATTCAACATGGATGGCAACAGCTTGGTCTAGACGTTCAAATAGATGTTTCTCCTCCATCTGTTCATAGAGAGAATGTCGCAACTTCAAAATCTATAGCATTTAAGAAGTCTTGGTTAGCTGATTACGCTGATTCTGAAAATTTCTTTGGTCTATTTTTAGAGAAGAATTATTCTCCTGGGGGGCCAAACTACACTCACTTTAGTAATGATTCTTTCGAAGAATTATACATGAGATCAATGTCAGTTTCTGAAAAAGACATCCGATGGGAATTGTACTCGAAAATGGATAGTATAGTACACTCCGAAATGCCAGTCATCCCCCTTTTCCACGATCAGGTCACTCATTTTGTGCGCAATTCTATAGATGGTTGGGTAGTAAGTCCTGTTAATAGGCTAGAACTCAGATATGTAAAAAAACAATCTAATAAGCAATAACTATTATATTTAGGCGAATTCGTAAATGCAATGCTGAAAATAGACGTTCATACTCACATTATTCCAAGGAATATGCCTCGCTGGACGGAGAAATTTGGATATGGGAATTTTATTCACCTTGAGGATTCAAATAGGGAGGGTTTTGCTAGAATGATGCAAGGCAACAATTTCTTCAGAGAAATTGCTTCAAACTGTTGGGATGAGGAGGAACGAATTTCTGAATACAATAATTCTGGAGTAGACGTTCAAGTGGTGTGTACTATTCCAGTAATGTTTTCCTATGACGCGAAACCAAATGATGCTCTAGAGTTAGGTCGATTTTTAAACGATCACATAGCTGGTTTGGTATCTAGATTTCCAAAAAAATATGTAGGACTATGTACTGTTCCATTACAGGATGTTGACCTTGCTATCAAGGAATTAGAGCGTGCGAAATCCATTGGCTTGTCAGGGGTTCAGATAGGTTCGAATGTGAACGGCTTAAATCTTAATGAGCCTCAATTCTTTCCATTCTTTGAGGCTTGCTCTAGACTTGGCATGGCTATTCTTATTCATCCTTGGGATATGATGGGTAAAGACCAAATGGAAAAGTACTGGCTTCCCTGGCTTGTGGGTATGCCTGCCGAGATGTCTCGTGCAGCATGTTCGATGATCTTTGGAGGTGTCTTTGAGAGGTTGCCCAACTTAAGAGTCCTGTTTTCACATGCAAGTGGTGCTTTTCTGGCAACATTAGGTCGTATTGAACATGGATATAATTGTAGGCCAGACCTTGTTGCGATTGATAATAAGATTAACCCACGAGAATACCTAGGTAAGTTTTGGGTTGATAGTATCACTCATGATGCTCGACTCCTTAAATACGTAATTGAAATGCAGGGGACAAACAGAATTTGTATGGGTACTGATTATCCTTTTCCTCTTGGCGACCTCAGATTTGGGGAGTACATGGAAAAAATGGATCTCAGTAATTCAGATTTAGAAAATCTTTTTCACAGTTCTGCTCTGAGTTGGTTAGATTTGGACTTGAATAATTTTAAAAATAAATAAATAGTAAATGAGTGTTGAGCCAGAAGTCCTAAATCTAATTGAGAAATGTAAGGAGGGTGACCGCCGTGCACAATTTGATCTATATGGAAGATATTCAGGACTGTTGTTTGCAGTGGCTCTTAGGTACACAAACACGAAAATTGATGCAGAAGATGTTGTTCAAAATGCATGGGTGAAGATATTTAACCATTTAGAGAGCTTTTCTGAAAATAATTCTTTTGAGGGTTGGATGCGTAGAATAGTAGTAAACACTGCTATTTCACTATACCGTAAGGATAAGAAACACGCCAATCAAGCAGATATTAGTGAGGTCCTTGCAACCCCTAGAGACATAGAGGCGTCTAAAGAATGTGACTTTACCCGTGAGGAGCTTGAGAGTGCAATCTCTCGCATGCCCGAAGGGTACGGTTTAGTCTTTAAACTCTACGTCATCGACGGATATAAACACAAGGAAATATCAAAAATGCTAGACATTGAAGTAAACACTTCTAAAAGTCAACTCAGCCGCGCGAAGAAATACCTGCAAGGCGTGCTGTGTAGCATGGAACAAGTTGCAAAACCTAACGAATAACTCAAAATGAAACCAGTTCAAGATACATTTACAAGTCATATTAAAGGTCTATATGAAGGACATGAAGTTGCTCCACCAAAGGGGATGCAAGATTCTATTTTCAATCAGTTAGACTCCCAAGCTAATTCAGGCGTTTCTAGTTCAGTAAGCATGACTTCAAAAGCAGTGCTTGTTGCTGCTGTTGTGTTAGTCGGGGCTGCTTGGTATTTAATGCCTACAAATGAAGAGGTAGTGATTGAGGAAATAGCTACACAGGAAGTGGTAGTTGAGGAAGTTGTGGTTGAGAAAGTGGTAGTTGAGGAAGTTGTGGTTGAGAAAGCGGTAGTAGAAGAAGTTGTAGTTGAGGAGGTTGTATCAACTGTTGTCGTACCTGCTGAGACAAAATCAATAGACTCTTCAAATCCTGTTGTTGAGGTAGAAAAAACTACCGTTGTTAGCGAAAAGGTTGAAACACCTTCGGTTGTCGCGACACCACCAGTTGAAGTTGTCAAGGAAACAGAAGAACCAAAGGTTAAAGAGGAAGTTAAAGAGAAGAAGGAGGATGTAGAATGGGTTCTTCCAGCTAAATTGGAAGTAGACGAATGATCTTTGATGCCTTCAGATATATAGAAGGCAGTTGGACTTTTAATAGAGTAACATATTTGTTATCTATTTTGCTTTTAATGTCTGGGTTTCAATCTCATGTACTAGCATTTTCTAATGAAATACCTCGCGATACTGTAATAATTGACGGCCATATTATTAAGATAAAGGCCAAAGTTGATATTGATACAATTGGGAAGAGGCCAGAAAAAACCGCTTTTAGAAAATGGTTGGATGATGCCGATTTTATTGCAATAGGTAGAGTAGGAGAGGAAATAGGTGGTGACAATGTCCTAGGAGATGGATTCTATAGGGTGAAAAATGAAACGAGGTTTCCTGAGTTAAGCTTAGAAACGGCGCACCCATTAGGAGAGTCTTTTCAGCTTCATTACCGCGGAGGCATTTCTTTGGGTTTGTCTAAATATTTTGATGAATCTGGAATACATGAAAATGCAATAGGATTTGACTGGGAAGGGAGTGAAATACTTGAATTTATTATAACTGAAGATCCTTTAGGTCCAGAAGTTGACACTTTAAAAGCTCCAATACGATATTCACCTAAACTTAAGCTTGCTTTAGGTCTAGAATGGCAAGGCGTTATGAGGGGGGCAAGAGGATGGATATGGGGAGCCCAAGTGGAGTGGATTCCCAAAAAGGATGAAAGAGTCTTATTATACTCTCCAGACTCTATCCCCGATAATTGGGGCACAATTCCTTCAGATTCAACCTATGATATCATCAGTGATGAGACCAATTCTCTCCAATTAAGAGCATTTACTAGTTGGTCGCCCTGGAATTTCCCATGGTTTCTTAGGGCAGAGGTTTGTTGGGCCCCCACAATAACAAGCGCTTGGGTTGCTTTGGGGTATAGATGGTAAATAATTTGCGTTCTATCTCTGAGGTGGTTATATTGCATGTATATGAATTCGCCCAAAACCAATATTATCAAGATAAAACTTGCTTTTAAAACGACGGCATTGATTGTTTGCGTTGGGGTTTCGTTAATTTTTTCAGACACTTTATCAGCTCAGGTTTATATTCTAAATGGAGGATTTGAGATAAGTGAAACAGTTCCCAATCAATCAGGTCAGTGGGAATTGATGAATAATTGGACAAATGCTGGTAGTTCTTTAGCAAACCCAGATTATTACCATACTTTCGGCTATAATGGAGGTGATTTGCCTGAGACTCCCCTTGCATATGTGACAGCTTACGAAGGATATGCAATCGCAGGTCTTGAAGTTAGTCGTAGGTCAGGGACAAATATGAGGGAGTACTTAATGGGTGAGTTTTCGGAGCCTTTATCTGTTGGTAAACGTTATGAATTCTCTTTTGCCGTAGCAAATGGAGATGTTTATGAACATAGTGCAGCGGGCCTTGGTGTAAGTGATTTAGGAATAGCTTTTTCTACTGAAGAATTAGTCCAAACAAATCGTGACCCCATTGATACTCATCCTCAATTTAAAATTTCGCAGATTCAGTATTATCAAGGGTGGAAAGTGATAAAGTTTGCTTTTACAGCTAGCGATAAATTCAAATATTTCACTTTTGGCTTGTTTGGTGTTGAGACAGGAAAGCAAATCCAATCATTAGAAGGTCCAGGAAGAACGAAAGCATATTATTTTGTTGATGATTTCTCCATCAGAGATCTCACTTCGGAACTTCAAACAAATGACGAAATTAGCAGAGGAGATCCATCAAATCTTTTTTCTATAGAAAGTAGCACTTTCGTTCCTACAGCATTCTCGCCTAATAATGATAACATTAACGATATCTTCGAGCCATCATTAAGAGATAATAGAGGTGCTTTATTGAGGATATTTGATAGAAGTGGGGCAATGATTTGGGAAAGTACAGATGATGTTCCAAATTGGGGAGGTTACACTCATTATGGTGGAATAGCGCAACAAGGATTATATTTATGGACCTTAAATGTAGTGTTAGAAGATGGGTCTGTAGAGGAGTTATCTGGTCCAGTAACGCTTTTGAAATAAGTGTCATAAAATTTTAGGATTTTGCATACAAAAGATGCTCGAGAATACCCCGGGCTGAGTACAC
>Ga0206679_10003015_pt1 | contig 13152 bp, 9 predicted proteins | sample M110012015metaG_FD_155464 | JGI IMG/M metagenome (GOLD analysis project Ga0206679, IMG submission 155464) | Ammonia-oxidizing marine archaeal communities from Monterey Bay, California, United States - M1 100m 12015 | ecosystem: Environmental > Aquatic > Marine > Intertidal zone | place: USA... | reverse complement strand
TTCCGCCGCTTGCGGCGCTATGATGAACAAAAATATCTTTACCACCATCTTCAGGTGTGATAAAGCCCCAACCTTTTTCGTGATTGAAGAATTTGACAGTTCCTGTCATAATTGAAAATAATTGAATTAATAATAAACTAAATATGCTCTGAAATGCTACAATAGCGCCTCTTTCAGCCCATGCCAGCATTGGCCGGCACTAACAAAGTTAGGTATCCAGAATTAATTTTGAAAATAGCTAAAGGCCCTCAAACCTAAGCCAGTCGAGAAACAATGAGGATTTGGGATTCTTCAGAAATGGATAGCGATACAAATTGACAAAGTTTCTCCTTGTGTAGAGTTCGAAATACAAGAGGATTAATCGTGTCAACAAAGTATATATAGAATAGTTTTAATCGAACATTCGCTGTGAATTGCTGTTAAACTTTCTTTGCCCTCACTCATGAAACAAACTTTTTTCCTTTTGATCGTTGGGTTATTCAGCGCATTTTTTTCAATGGCTCAGACTGGGGTTGTTAAAGGTTCGGTAACTGATGCCATAACTGGTGATCCGTTACCTTTTTCCAATGTTATTCATCTCGAGAGTGGTGAAGGCGTTGCAACTGACCTCAATGGAAACTTTTCGTTTGACGGAATTTTTGTGGGATTGCAGAGTTTTTCTGTTTCGTTCATAGGTTATAATGAAAAACGTGTCGCTGAGATATTGGTTAAGGTTAATAACCCGGCAATCATGAATGTCGCGTTGGACCCGAATTCCACCGAACTTGATGTTGCAGTTATCAAACCGTCCTCATTTTCTCGCCCGACGGAAAGCTCGGTGAGTATGCGTTCGGTCGGAATTGCGGAGATAGAAAGAAGTCCCGGAGGAAACAGAGATATCAGTAAGGTAATCGGAACTTTACCCGGAGTAGCTCAAGGGGTTGCTTTTCGTAATGATTTGATTATTCGTGGTGGAGGGCCAAATGAAAACCGATTTTACATCGATGATGTTGAGACCCCTAACATTAATCACTTTGCCACACAAGGGGCCAGCGGTGGACCAGTGGGCATGATAGACGTCAACTACTTACAAGGTGTAGATTTCTTTTCGGGGGCCTTTCCAACAAACACTGGGAACGCTCTCAGTTCGGTGCTTCGTATGAAATATCGCGATGCAAGAGATGATCGCATGGGAATACGATTCACAATCGGAGCGAGTGATATTGGTTTGGCAGCAGAGGGTCCTTTAGGAAACCGCACGACCTATCTTGCGTCAATCCGAAGGAGTTATCTCCAATTTCTGTTTACGGCTCTTGAGTTGCCGTTTCTACCAACATACAACGATCTCCAATTCAAAGTAAAAACCAAGCTGGATAATCGAGACGAGTTTTACGTTGTGTTTCTTGGTGCTTTTGATCAAAATGCTCTCAATTTAGATGCCAATGAAACTGAAGCTCAACGGTACATCTTGAGTTATTTGCCCGAAAACGACCAATGGAATTACACCAATGGTTATGTATACAAACATTATGGAAAATCGGGCACCACTACGATCGTAGGTAGTCGGAATATGTTGAGTAACGTCGCTACGAAATTTGCAGATAACGATTCCAATGGAGATGTCATTTTAGAATACAGGTCTCAAGAAGCAGAGAACAAGTTTAGGGTTGAAAATACACGACTATTTGGACAGTGGAAAACGTCCTATGGTATCGGCTACGAATATGCGAAATACACGAACTCGACATTCAATCGAATAGCCACTTCGCAAGGAGAATTGGAGGTAAACTATGACGTGGCCTTAGGGATGAACAAAACAGGGGCTTGGGCTCAAGCAAGTAGAATTATTCTCCAAGAAAGACTTAAAGTTTCTGTCGGATTTAGAACGGATATGAGTGACTATTCTTTAGCCACGAAGAACCCGTTGAATCAATTTTCTCCACGAGTATCCGCCAGTTTTAATGTCTCTCCAACAATGGCCTTGAATGTCAACGCTGGGCGCTACTTTCAAATGCCTGCATATACTACTTTGGGATATAGTGAAAATGGAATCTTGACGAATCGTGAGTCCGGATTAGGCTATATTCAAGCTGACCACCTAGTAGCTGGTTTTTCTTGGGACACACCAATTGAGAGTCAAATCTCGGTAGAAGGATTTTGGAAAGACTACGACAACTACCCAATGAGTCTGAGAGATAGTGTTTCCCTCGCCAATTTCGGAAGCGAGTTTGGTGTGGTGGGGGCTGAGGCTGTGGCCAACGATAGTCAAGGGAGAGCATTTGGCGCTGAATTTCTATATCGCCAGCTCATGTTTAAGGGGGTCTACGGAATTTTGGCTTATACGTACGTGCGCAGCGAATTTGGAACAGAGGACAATCTTGTAGCTTCGGCTTGGGATCAACGTCACTTGGTTAGCCTTACAGCCGGAAAGAAGTTTAAGAAAGGGTGGGAGCTAGGAATGAAATGGCGTTATAGCGCAGGTTCGCCGTATACGCCTTTGGATGTAGCGCAATCATCTCTGATTGAGAATTATAATATAAACCCATTAGGGATAAGGGATTACAGCCAGTTGAATGCGTTTAGAATAGCTGCTTTCCATGCATTGGATCTACGCCTAGATAAGAAAGTGTTTTTGAAGAATTTGAGCATGAATTTCTATCTAGACATTCAGAACAGCTATAATTTCATCTCTGAACAACCGCCTCTTTTAATTGCTCAGACTGATGAGTCTGGAGGTTTTATCGTTGATCAGAACGATCCAACTCGTTATCAGGTTAGTTCCGCAGAAAACTCTGTGGGGTCAATACTTCCGACGATTGGTGTGATCATTGAATACTAGGCTATTCGCCATGCATCTCAGCTAGAGTTTTAACGTTGTTGATGCTCACTCTTCTTTTGATGTGTTTTCTGGAAAGCTCGCTAGGGTGTTTCAAACCTGCGGCGGCCAGTAGTTCAATTAGGCTGTTTATCGTTTCGTAATGGTAGTTGAATACCCGTTCCCCTTTGTTAACTGGGTCAAGTCCTCTAATCAAAACTCGGTCTTGAGTAGCCACTCCTGTGGGACATGTGTTGCGGTTGCACTGAAGCGCCTGGATGCAGCCTACCGCCATCATCATAGCTCTTGCAGAGCTGGTGATGTCGGCCCCCAGAGCAATAGCACGAGCAATGTGAAATCCGCTTACAATCTTACCTGTAGCGTTGATTTTAATTTGATCTCTAATTCCGAATTTTTTTAAGGTGTCAACGACAAAGACAAGTCCGTCGCGCAATGGGGCTCCTAAGTGGTTTGTAAATTCGACAGGAGCTGCGCCAGTCCCACCTTCACCACCATCAACGGAGATGAAATCAGGAGCCATGCCCGTATCTACTATAGCCTGACAAATGGCTTCAAACTCATCTTCGCGGCCAATACACAGTTTGAATCCGATCGGTTTGCCTCCGCACCATTCCCGTAAATTGGTGACGAACTGAAGCATCTCTTTTGGATTTGAGAATGCTGAATGTCCAGGAGGGGAATGAACATCGGTGAAAGCCTCAACTCCTCGGATGTTGGCTATTTCTTTGGTGTTTTTCTTAGCAGGTAGAATTCCGCCGTGGCCAGGTTTAGCGCCTTGGGAGAGTTTGATCTCGATCATTTTGACCTCCGGTCGAGTAGCATTATCTATGAACTTCTCTTTGGAGAAGCCACCATCATCATCCCGACAACCGAAGTAGCCAGTTCCGACTTGCCAAATAAGGTCACCGCCATGTTTAAGGTGATAAGGGCTAACACCTCCTTCGCCGGTGTTGTGAGCGAATCCTCCTTTTTTCGCGCCATAGTTTAGAGCTATAACCGCTCGATCACTTAATGACCCGAAGCTCATGGCTGAGACATTAAAAACACTAGCGGAGTAAGGTTGATCGCACCGCCCTTCGCCAATTACTAGTCGAGGGTCTTGATCCAATTCTGAAGATTTCACCGCATAAAGGCTGTGGTCCATCCATTCGTAGCCTGATCGGTAGACGTTGACTTGGGTTCCAAACGCAGAAGTGTCGTTGACCTTCTTTGCCCGTTGATAAACCATGGATCGGTAGATGCGATTGAATGGTCGTCCTTCTGTGTCTGTCTCAACGAAGTACTGCATCATCTCCGGTCGAATAGACTCAAATAAATATCTCAAACGTCCTATTAGCGGATAGTTTCTGCGAATAGCGCTAGATTTCTGGAGAATGTCGTAGACGCCAAGAAGTATCAGTGGTATAAACAGCATAAACGCTAGAGCACCAGCGAGATCTGAGAAAAGGAGTAGGATAGATGCTAGTCCTAATGCTGCAATGGATCCAAGGGCAAAAATGGTTCTGACGTGCATGGGTCGAAGATACTATTCATGGGTTAAAGGGGTGAGGGTTTTAAGCTACGTATTCCGGTTCTAGAGATCCTCTGTGGATTCTCCACTTACTTTGCGATTAAAATCATCTCGACCTCATTCGCTGAATCCCATATTTTTGTGCTGTGCACCCAGTACTCCTTTCATCACCCCTCCAGGGATTTACCGATTATAGGTTTCGTAATGCTTTTCAGAAATACTTCGGCGGCATCGATACCTTCTTCGCACCGTATATCCGGTTGAATGGAAAACTGGTGATAAAGCCCAACTACGAACGCGACATTCTTCCCAAAAACAATACTGCGTTAACGGTCATTCCACAGATTATGACCAACGATGCGGACGAATTTCTATTCGTGGCAAAGTATGTCCAGCAGTTTGGGTACAAGGAGCTTAATTGGAATCTGGGATGCCCGTATCCCATGGTGGTCAATAGATGCATGGGGTCGGGCCTTATTAGCCATCCAGAGCGTGTCGATACGATACTGAAACGTATCCATGAAGAGTCGGATATTATAGTTTCGATGAAGATGAGAATGGGGTATGAGAATGCCGCGGAGATTCTGGATGTCCTTCCGATTTTAGCTAAATACCCGTTGAAGAACTTAGCCGTGCATGCCCGTATAGGCAAACAGCTGTACAAGGGAGGCGTTGATCTGGATTCTTTCAAAACTTGCTTGGATGCCACAAATCATAAGATGTATTACAATGGTGATATAACCACCGTGGTTGGTTTTCGCGAAATGCAAGAACGCTTTCCGACGATTGACCATTGGATGCTGGGTAGAGGAATAATCGCCGACCCATTTTTGCCGTCTATGATCAAGACCGATACGACCGAATACCCTAAGAATAGGATGGAGGTTTTTGGCAAATTTCACGACACGCTTTTCGATGAGTTTGAGCAACAGCTTTCAGGAGCAAATCACTTGATGAGGAAGATGTACAGTTTCTGGGAGTACTTCATTGAAGCATTTCCACATGCGTCAAAAGGGCTTAAGAAAATTAAGAAGGCTAAGAGTATTGAGGCTTATGATGAAGCAGTGAGAGGAATATTGTGTAGTTAGGTTGAGGTCCTTTTAATCGCGAAGGGAGCAAGGTCGCGATGTTAAATAGAATTAATCAATCATTGAGTATCTATTTGACCAGCACTCCTAGTGCTCGATTGCAATTATATTTTTATTGGCTCATTTTTTGATTGAGTATTCGGCATGAGAACTATCACAATAACCCTCCTCTTAAGTTTTATAGCCACTTTTTTATTTGGACAACGCGTTCAAAACGGTTCGTATCAAACCGTTGGTTACATCAATTCTGACGGACGCATTCAAGACAATTCTTATCGAACAATAGGGTACATCAAAAATGACCGAGTTCAAGACGCTTCTTACCGCACGTTAGGCTATATCAAAGGCGAGAGAATTCAGGACGATTCATACCGGACGCTCGGATATGTTAAGAATGATGGACGAATTCAAGACGATAGTTATCGCACAGTTGGCTACATAAAAGACGGTCGGGTGCAGGATGAAAGTTACCGCACAATCGGTCATGTCGATGGGGCTACTCCAGAATCATGGGTCGCGGTGTATTTCTTCTTTTTGTTCTAATTCCTAATGAATTTGATCAAACCAGCAATATATCACAATGTGTGATTAAGGTGTAAAGTCTGCTCGATAGCATCGAGATCTGTGATGTCGATCTGAATTATTCCGAATGACGCATCGTTAGCATTAATTACATATTCCTCCTATACTGTCCACCAACTTCAAACAACGCCTCCGTTATCTCACCCAGCGTGCACAACTTACAAGCTTCCATAAGAGCATCAAAGAGGTTATCATTAGCAATAGCCTTCAACTGTAACTTTCGCAATTCCTTTGGGGTGCGATCGACGTGAATTGCTTGCAACTCTTTGACGGTGTTGATCTGATCTTGCTTTTCCGATTCAGTAGCTCGAATGACTTCTTTTGGCACAATCGTAGGCGAACCTTCTGCACTCAAGAATGTATTTACCCCGATGATTGGAAATTCTCCTGTGTGCTTTAATGTCTCATAGTACAAGCTCTCTTCTTGAATCTTACCGCGCTGGTACATGGTTTCCATGGCGCCAAGAACTCCTCCTCGCTCGGTGATTCGATCAAACTCCATCATTACAGCTTCCTCGACTAAGTCGGTGAGCTCTTCAATAATAAAAGAACCCTGAATTGGATTTTCATTTTTAGCCAGCCCTAATTCGTGGTTGATGATCAGTTGGATCGCCATTGCCCGACGTACACTTTCCTCGGTTGGAGTGGTGATAGCTTCGTCGTAGGCATTGGTATGGAGGCTATTGCAGTTGTCGTAAATCGCATATAAGGCTTGCAGCGTTGTGCGTATGTCGTTGAATGCAATCTCTTGAGCGTGAAGGCTACGTCCGCTGGTCTGTATGTGGTACTTTAATTTCTGACTGCGATCTCCTGCGCCATATTTCTCACGCATAGCTTTAGCCCAGATCTTTCTTGCCACACGACCGATGACCGCATACTCAGGATCGATTCCGTTGCTAAAGAAGAAACTCAAATTCGGTGCAAACTTATCAATGTCCATGCCTCGGCTGAGGTAGTATTCAACATAGGTAAAGCCGTTGGACAGGGTAAAGGCAAGCTGTGTGATCGGATTCGCTCCAGCCTCAGCAATGTGGTAACCACTAATCGAAACGGAATAGAAATTCCTAACGTTGTGATCGATGAAGTAACTCTGAACATCCCCCATTAAGCGCAAAGCAAACTCAGTTGAGAATATGCATGTGTTCTGAGCTTGATCTTCTTTAAGAATATCCGCCTGAACCGTTCCTCGAGCTGAAGATAGTGCGCGTTTCTTGCAGTCTTCATAAACATCTGCAGGCAGAACACGATCACCCGTAACGCCTAAGAGCATTAGGCCTAATCCATCATTTCCTTCGGGAAGTTGGTCGGCATTATATTTTGGTCGATCGGCTCCTTTTTCCTTGTAAAGAGCATCAATCTTTGCCTCAATTTCTTTTTCTAGGCCATTTTTCTTGATGTGTTTTTCACACTGCTGATCGATGGCCGCATTCATGAAGAATCCGAGCAACATCGGTGCTGGACCATTGATGGTCATGGATACGGAGGTCTTTGGATCACATAGGTCAAACCCAGAATATAGTTTCTTCGCATCATCGAGACAGCAAATGCTCACTCCAGCGTTTCCAATCTTTCCGTAAATGTCTGGGCGCACTCCTGGATCACGACCATAAAGCGTTACACTGTCAAAAGCTGTTGACAAACGTTTCGCAGGCATGCCGAGCGATACGTAATGAAAGCGCTTGTTAGTTCGCTCTGGACCTCCTTCTCCGGCAAACATTCGAGTAGGATCTTCACCTTCTCTTTTAAAAGGAAAAACACCACCAGTGTATGGAAATTCACCAGGGACATTTTCCTGTAGATTCCACTTGAGCAAATCACCCCAAGCTTTGTATTTCGGTAAGCTTACTTTCGGGACTTGAATGTGGCTTAAGCTCTCGGTGTGAGTCTTGATTTGAATTTCTTTATCACGAACCTGAAAGCTGTAAATTTCATCGCTATACTTCTTGCGCTTCGCTTCCCAATTCTCGATGATGTCCATGTTGTGAGGATCGAAATCTTTGACAATCTCATCATAACTCTCTTGTAGTGAGTCTTTTACAGTCTGATCTTCAACAACATCTTTACTTCGAGCAATGGAGTAGAGGGTCTGCGCAATCTCACCTTGTTTGGCAGTCCATTCGTTGTAGCCGCGGACGGCATCTGCAATTTCACTTAGGTAACGAACACGCTTCGGAGGGATCACATAAATCTTCTCGCTCATCTCATCCGAAATCTCGAATGAGCTTTTCAGATCAGCACCAGTTCTTTCGGCTACCGTATTAATAATCTGTTTGTAAAGAGCATTCGCCCCAGGGTCGTTAAATTGACTGGCGATCGTTCCGAAAACTGGAATTTGCTCGTCGTCAATATCCCAAAGCTGACGGTTTCGCTTGTATTGTTTTTTTACATCGCGGAGGGCGTCAAGAGCGCCACGTTTGTCAAACTTGTTAAGGGCTATAATGTCTGCGAAATCGAGCATGTCAATCTTCTCTAGCTGAGAAGCTGCACCGTATTCAGGCGTCATAACATACATGCTGACATCACAGTGGTCTACGATTTCAGTGTCACTCTGACCAATACCTGAAGTTTCAAGGATTACGAGATCGTATTTTGCCGCCTTGAGAATATCGACAGCCTCTTGGACGTGCTTGCTTACCGCTAAATTACTTTGACGAGTAGCTAACGAGCGCATATAACAGCGATCGTTGAAAATGCTGTTCATACGGATTCTATCTCCTAAAAGGGCCCCGCCAGTCTTGCGCTTCGACGGATCCACCGAGATGATTCCAATTTTCTTCTCTGGAAAATCAATCAAGAATCGGCGAACGAGTTCGTCCACCATAGATGATTTTCCGGCGCCACCTGTGCCTGTGATTCCAAGCACGGGGACATTCGCTTTGGCTGCTTCGTTTTTGATTCGCCGAAGGACTGCTTCATTTTCCTTTGGGAAATTCTCGGCTGCGGAAATGAGTCTTCCGATGGCAACTGGATTTTGTTCTGCCAGTTTCGCTGGTTCGTCATTAAGGTTAGCACCCGTGGCGTAATCGCTCTGCTGCATCAAATCATTAATCATGCCCTGCAGGCCGAGCTCACGCCCATCGTCGGGATGGTAGATCCGTGTGATACCGTACTCTTGAAGTTCCTTTATTTCAGAAGGCAGAATAGTTCCTCCACCACCGCCAAAAATCTTAATGTGTTCGCATCCGCGTTCTTTGAGTAGATCGTACATGTACTTAAAGTACTCGATGTGACCACCTTGATAGGAGGTCATCGCGATGGCGTTAGCGTCTTCTTGAATGGCGCAATCAACGACTTCTTGAACACTTCGATCATGCCCAAGGTGGATCACTTCAGCCCCTGTGGACTGGATGATTCGGCGCATAATGTTGATCGCAGCATCGTGCCCATCGAAGAGACTTGCGGCCGTCACAATTCGGACTTTGTGAACGGGTATGTAGGGAGCAATTTTTTCCATGAAAATGCAGGTAGAAACGGAGAGCGAAGGTAGGAGTTTTGAAGGCAAAAAGTGGACGGAGAGTTTCAGTAAGTAGGCTGGGAGTTTCGCGGAGAAATACTTTCCTATTCTTTGTGAAATAAACTGCCATTCTGGTATTTTAAAGCCTCATCCTCCCGCGCCCGAAATGGGTCGTCGTGGGAATAGTAAATCCAAGCCATCTCTCTTACATTTGTCCTATGAAATGGCTTGTTCTATCTGCTGCGATACTCTGCATGTCATTCGGCGCGCATAAGTTCTACGTCACCAAGACGCTTGTAAACCATAACGCCGTTAACCAAACAGTAGAAATCACGATCGACATCTTCACAGATGATCTGGAATTTGCTCTTCAAGAGAACAGAGGAGACCTGATGAGACTAGGAAGTGATCGTGAACATGCAGATGCCGATTACCTGATCGAGCAATACTTATTGGATCACTTGAAGCTCTGGATCGATGATAGAATGGTGGATCCCATGTTTTTAGGAAAAGATGTTCAGAATGATCTTACCTATTGTTTTCTCGAAGTCGGAAACGTACAGGACTTCCATACTTTTCAATTGAAGAATGATGTTCTATGTGAGATGTATGAAGAGCAATCAAACATCGTTGATCTCAAGTTTGGAGGTTGGTCTGAAAAGCTTCTCTTCACTAGATTCGATCCCGTTCAAGTCGTGACTAAGTAACCCGAGTTCTCTTCACATGACCAAACCTGAAAAAGTACAATTCGTCATTGACGAACTTGAAAAGCTCTACCCGGAGACGCCTATTCCATTAGATCATAAAGACCCGTACACGTTGCTAGTGGCGGTTTTGCTTAGTGCGCAATGCACTGATGTCAGGGTTAATTTAATTACCCCAATCCTCTTTGAGAAGGCCGACAACCCCTACGGTATGGTCAAGCTCACGGTGGAGGAGATTCAAGATATCATTCGCCCCTGCGGACTTTCTCCGATGAAGTCAAAAGGCATTTATGGCTTGTCACAGATCTTAATTGAGAAATACGGTGGCGAAGTACCAGAGTCGTTCGAGGCCCTTGAGGAGCTTCCGGCAGTTGGTCACAAAACGGCGTCAGTAGTCATGTCTCAGGCTTTCGGTGTTCCTGCATTTCCCGTTGACACCCACATTCATCGCTTGATGTACCGCTGGGGATTTACCAATGGAAAGAACGTGGTTCAAACCGAAAAGGATGCTAAGCGGCTGTTTCCCAGAGAGTTGTGGAACAAGCTTCACCTTCAGATTATTTACTATGGCCGAGAGTATAGTCCATCGCGGAGCCCAAAGTTGGAGAGGGATTATATCACTAGGACTATTGGAAGAAAGGCGGCGATTGCCGAGCTGGGTTAGGTGGAAAATGCAGAAGTGCGAGCACCTCATTTCGTGCTTGAGACTTTCGTTTGAACAAACTTCATAACTACCAGCATAATGCCTCATTATATCTCCTATTTGCCTTTATTTTTGACCATTATATTTTAAAGTATTGGACCAACACTCTCTAGAATCCGCACGCGCACTCATTGAAGGAGCGCAAAACATTCTTATCACGGCGCACAAATCACCTGACGGCGACGCTATAGGCTCTTCTCTGGCTCTGTATCATTATCTCCGCGCTAAGGGGATTACGGCCAAGGTGATGATGCCTAACAACTATCCTGAATTCCTGAAATGGATGCCGGGAAACGATGTGGTCATGATCTATGAAGAGAATGAAGAGGCCGGCGATGATGTGATCGCTAAGGCAGATCTCGTTTTTTCGTTGGATTACAACGTGCTGTATCGCACGGGTGTTATGGCTCCGAAGCTCGAAGCTAGTGAAGCTAAGTTCATCATGATCGACCACCATCAGCAACCAGCTGACTATCCAGCTGTAACGTTCTCGGATACTTCCAGTTGCTCTACATGTGAGATGATCTACGAATTCATTGAAGGTCTAGGCGATGTTGACCTTATCGACGATAGCGCGGCTCAAGCGATGTATTGCGGGATTATGACGGATTCAGGCTCGTTCCGATTTCCATCTGTTACGGTCAAAACTCACAAAATCGTGGGTGATTTGATTGCTAGAGGCTTAGATCATGGCGCCATTCATCGAAATGTGTACGATACAAATCGCTTGGATAGATTGAAGCTCATCGGTCATGCTTTGAGTAATAAATTAGAAGTGATGACCCATCTTAAGACAGCTATCATCTTTCTAACCCAAGAAGAGCTTGTGAAATACGATTACCGTTCAGGAGATACAGAGGGATTGGTAAACCAAGCTCTGTCTTTGGATGGTGTGAATTTTGCGGTTTTTATGCGCGAAGGAAAGAAGGGAGAAGTTAAAATGTCCTTCAGATCGAAAGGACGATTTGATGTCAACCAATTTGCTCGAACTCACTTTGATGGCGGCGGCCACATGAATGCAGCGGGCGCTGCGCGTTGGGCGCCTATGGAGCAGGTGCTTGCGGAGTTTAAGGATGCCGCAAATGATTACGAGAAACAGCTTATTTACTAGTTGTATGACCGAAAGAATCAAGAGCATAGCTAAGTTAATTGTCATTGGAGTAGTGCTACTTCAATCTTGCCAAGGGTGCCGTAATGAGCCCCCCACAAAGCATGTGGATTATGCTGATTTGGAAGAGCGGCTGATTCAGGAAAATATAGAGCGTGTTGCTCGCGAACAAGAAGAAATCAACGGCTACATCAAGAAGAATGGCTGGCCTATGTCTGAGACGAGAACTGGTTTGCGCTATTGGCTAATGGAAGACAAAGAAGGTGTTTTGGCCGAGCCTGGTCAGATGGCAATGGTCAATTTCAACATCGAGCTTTTGGATGGAACAACATGCTATTCTTCAGAGGAGAAGGGACCATTTGCGTTTCGCGTTGCGGAGGATCAAGTTGAGACTGGGCTCCATGAAGGAATTCAAATGATGAGTCAAGGCGATATCGCACGCTTTATTATTCCTTCTCACTTGGCTTGGGGAATAACCGGAGATCATTTAAAGATCCCGACCAACGCCGCATTGGTTTACGACGTAGAGCTCACTCGGTTGGATTGAAAAAACTGATTTTCATAGTGTTTCTAGGGCTTTTGCTCTGTTCATGTGACGACCCATTTCCTGGTTACACCAAGCTTGCAGACGACATCTTTGTTCAGCTCCATAATTTTGGTGAAGACACATCAACGGTCTGTAGTTCTCATCTCGTAAAGCTGGAGATTCAGCTACAAAAGTTTTATGGAAACCAAGATTATTGGTTAGAGTCGGAATACCAAAACTTGAGTCTGGAGTATATGGGTGAAGGTGGATTAGGTGACTTGATTTGTGATCTCCGCAGAGGTGATAGTGTGTCATATGTGTTGCCTTATAGCCTTATTAGAGAATCGCTTTGGGATGAATACAGTGTCGACGAGCATCATGTCTCAGATACCAGCATAATGCTGCTGACTATTGCTGTTGATGACTTACTAAACGAAAAAGAACATACATTAATGATGCATAGGCGCATTCAGAAGGGCATGACCTATGAGAATGATTTTCTTCGAAAACACCTTGAGGATCAAGAGCTTATAGGTGATTGTGTTTTCCATGAAGACGTTTATTTTACCAAGCTTCTTGTCACAAGCGGAGAGCCAATTAAGTACGGAGCAACAATCGAAGTGGATTACAAAAGCTACTTCCTAGACGGAACTGAATTCGAC
>Ga0206679_10003010_pt1 | contig 13160 bp, 18 predicted proteins | sample M110012015metaG_FD_155464 | JGI IMG/M metagenome (GOLD analysis project Ga0206679, IMG submission 155464) | Ammonia-oxidizing marine archaeal communities from Monterey Bay, California, United States - M1 100m 12015 | ecosystem: Environmental > Aquatic > Marine > Intertidal zone | place: USA... | reverse complement strand
TGCTGCTTCTGCTGCTGCTGCTTCTGCTGCTGCCATATCAGCTGCTGCTTCTGCTGCTGCCATATCAGCTGCTGCTTCTGCTTGTCTATCTTGTAATGAAGCTGCTTCAGCTTTTTCTTCTAATGATTTTTGTTCCGAAATCTGTGTTGAAACAAATGGAGCGGTTGTTGATGTATTATCTGCAGAATTACCAGCTGCGGCAATTCCTACACCTACTAATGCAATAGCTATTGAGAAAACTATTGCAGCTTTGTCTATGCTTCCCATTTATTTGGAAACGATGTGGACATTAATAAATCTAATAATTTTGATTTATTATTTTTCTTAATTCTTTAATTATTTGTAATATTTTCATGTTTTTGAATTTTAATCTTATCAATTTACATGATCCCTTTATTTTTCTAAATCTCTTGTTAATGATTTTCAACTAGAATCTTTTTTATTTTTAGTTGTGGATAGTTGTGTTAATAGCATTTGAGATGTCATCAGATAACCTTGCGGTATTGATCTTAATCTCATTTGTTAGTTTTTAAACTAATTTTTTTCATAATTGATGACCAACTTCCTTTGAACGATTATTTGGTTAATGCGTTGTTTTCTTTTTTGAATAATTGGATCTTTTTTTTGTAATTTATTATAAAATGTTCAAACATGTTTTGTTCATCTAAAATATTTTTCACATGATCTATATTTTTGATGGTAAATATTTCAATTACCCAAAATAACTCTACATGTAATGCAATGTATTTTGATTGTAAATCTGTCACTTTATTTTTGTAAATTTCTACATGTTTTCTATTTTGTTTGATTGTTGAATTTGATGTTTGAATGATTCATGAAATTTCTTCCCCATTCCCATCAAAATAAAATTCGTGGCACAATTGTCAATCAAAAAATGGTCTTTTGTCAATATATTTGAAATTCATTCCTTATGATCATAGATTAAAAGATGTACTTGTGCTTGAATCCCATGGTTTCTTTTCAAAGATGGTAGATGAATTAGTTGAATTCTCTGAGTATGATCCAGAATTATCTGATGGAATAAAATGGTTAGATGAACAGGCACAGCAAAAAGGTATCACATTTTATGATATGGTTTTTGAAGTGTTATACAAACACGATGTAAATTCTAAAGCAAAAGATTGGCTTAGTACAAGAAATTAAAAATTTATTTTCTCAAATTTAATGTTTGATATTCACATCCTTCTGGACCACAATACTTGCCAACATAAGTTGCCTTTGGTCTGTATAATGCAGGTTTGGGAGCTGCCTCTGCAAATTTCTCTTCAATAATATGTGCTGCCCATCCTGCAACTCTAGAAATTGCAAAGATTGGGGTATTTAGATCAACTGGGATTTTTAACATATAGTAAATTGAAGCACTGTACAAATCTACATTTGGATAAATATCAATATTTTTTTGTGATTTCATTTCAGAAATTGTTGATGTTTCAATTTTTTCTGTTATGTCAAACCATGGTTCTTTTGTTTTTGCAGCAAGTTTTCTTGATAACTCTTTGAGAACTTGTGCTCTTGGATCATATGTTCGATAAACTGCATGACCCATTCCCATAATTCTATCCCCCTTCTCTATTGATTCTTTAATCCATGGGGATACTTTGTCGATTTTGGCAATCTCTAAAAGCATTTTCATTACTTCTGTATTTGCTCCTCCATGTAGTTCTCCACTTAGTGCCCCTATTGCAGCACTTGATGCTGAATACATGTGTGCTCTAGTTGATGCAACTTGTCTTGCTGTAAATGTTGATGCGTTAAATGTATGGTCTGCATGAAGAATAAGACATATATCAAAAACTTTCTCAACTTCTGAATCTGGGGTTTCCCCTGACATCATGTATAGGAAATTTGCTGCATGGCTTAGAGCGGGATCTGGGCTTACTATTGGCAATCCATTTCTAATTCTGTGCCAACTTGCAATAATGGTTGGAACTTTTGCAATGAGATTTATTGCTTTATCATAACTAGCTTCCTTATTTGAAAATTCTTCATCATAGTAACCTGCAAGAGCTGACACAAATGCTTGAAGCATATCCATTGGGTCTGCATCTTTCCTCCAATTCCCCATGTTATTTTGCATTTGTTTTGGAATAAATCGTGCTTCGATTAATTTTGAGTTGAATTCTTCTAATTGTGATTTTGTAGGTAAATCATCATAAAGCAATAAATATGCTGTTTCTTCAAATGTTGAATTTTTTGTAAGATCTAAAATATCATATCCTCTATAGATGAGTTTACCTTTTTCTCCATCAATATTTGAAATCTTGGTGTCTGCTACCTCAATTCCACGTAAACCGATATTTTTGGTTTCCATACTGTGCCCATTCAAAATCTTCTATTATATTTTCGCTAAAATTATGTTTAGTAAGTTAAGTAATTAGTCTAATATCTTAACTTTTGATAATAAATGAAAATTTTTAATAAAAAATTAATTGACTCCAGAAGAACGAAAAAATTTACAAAAATTAGATAATATGATTCTTAATGCTTCGACTGAAAAACTAAAAGAAATTCAAGAAATCGATTATCAAACACAATTGGAAGGGTTATCATTTTATGATGTTTATGTTGATTCTAATTCGCTAATTCATCATAATACCAAAAATCGTTTTGAAAAATATTAAATCCTCATTCTTAATTTAAATAAGGTTCATATTTTTTCTAATCATAATGGCTGTTACTAAATCTACAAAAACAACACCTAAAAAAGCAACCAAAAAAACAACACCTAAAAAAACAACCAAAAAAACAGCACTTAAAAAAACAACCAAAAAAACAGCACTTAAAAAAACAACCAAAAAAACAGCACTTAAAAAAACAACCAAAAATTTACGTTCTAAAGTAATTTGTATTTCTCATAAAGAAGATGCTGATGGAATTAGTTCTGCAGCATTAATTCGTCAGGCATTTGGTGGTGATGCATTGTTAGTTGATTATCCTGGACAAATGGAAGCATTACAACAAGTTGTTTCTGATGAAAAATTAAAGTCTCTATACATTTGTGATTTAGGATTAAGTAAAAAAACTCAAGATGAGTTTATTGATATTTTGACTAGCCTTAGAAAAAATAAAGTTTCAGTTACTTACATTGATCATCATGATATTGATCCAAATGTTGTAAGTGCATTGGAGAAAATCAAGGTTAAAGTGATTCATGACATCAATGAATGTACTACTGTACAGATTTACAATGCATTTAAATCAAAACTTAATGATCATGCTTCTTTTGTTGCAACATGTGCCGCAATTACTGATTATATGGAAGATCGTCCAATAGGTTCAAAATTACTTCAAATGTATGATAGACAATTTGCATTAATCAATGCAACTGTTCTAACATACAATATAGTTGGGCATCAAAGAGAACCTGATTATCTATTATACATGGTAGAAGAATTGTCTGAATCTAAATTCCCTCATGATATCCCAAATACTTTTGAGTTTGCCCAAATCCAAGTAGAAAAATTATCTCAAATGATTGCTAAAGTAAAACAAGGTATGAAAACAATGTCTAATCTTGGGCATATGGAAATTTTAGATTCTGGTGCAAGTGGGGCTGTTAATTTTGTAATGGGTCTATCTGGAAAAGATGTTGGTGTTGCATACAAAGAACGGGTTGATCATGGAATTTATGCTGTTTCTGTAAGGGGTTCAAAAAATTGTAAAGTTCACTTGGGGAAAATAGTCAATATTTTGGCTACTGATCTTGGTGGCTCTGGTGGTGGGCATGATAAAGCATGTGGTGCAGTTGTTCCAAAATCAAAAATAAAAAAATTCATTACTGAACTAAATAAGAAAATTAAATAATTTTTGTACTCTGAGAATTTTTTATTTATATGTCATATAGAAATTTCTATTATTGCATCAATTTCAGTCATTGCCCCTAACGGCAAACTAGCAACTCCTACTGCTATCCTAGAGTGCTTTCCTTTATCTCCAAATATTTCAAAAATTAAGTCAGAAGCTGCATTGATTACTTTTGGATGTTGTGTAAATTCTGGAGAAGAATTTACAAATCCTGATAATCTGACTATTCTGGAAACTTTGTCTAGATTTCCAACCTCTCTTTTGATTTGTGCTAAAATGTTAATTGCACACATTCGTGCTGATTTTTGAGCGACATCTAAATTATTATCTGAAACTTTGCCTGAAAATACTACTTTACCATTCTCCATTGGAATTTGTCCTGAAATGAATAACAGGTTCCCTGTTTTTACAACTGGAATATATGATCCTGCAGGAGTTGGTGGGCTTGGCAGTTCAATTCCTAACTCTTTAATTTTTTCTTCAATCAAGATTATTTTGCCTAATTTTTGTATGATTTTAGTTTTTACTTATTTTGATATGTATTTTTTCGCCTTTCTGAGAGTTATTCTGATAAACCGTTCTAGTTTTGTATCCTTGTTTTTGAAGACATCCATCTAAAATTGAAACCCATGGTAGTGAGTGTCCACTGTTCAATTTTGATTCTATGGTGATGTTTTTTGTATTTGCTTCAAAATTTACATGACCTGAACATGTTATTTGTAATACTGCATCCATAATTTCTATTACATCATCAAGTGATTTTGTTTTTAAAGATATTCCATTTTTTTCTAATAATTTGAACAAATCAAATTCTGATTTTTTAGAGATCATTATAGAATTAAGAATATGCATCAAACCCATTTCGTTGATTGTTTTGATTATTTTGTAAATCTCTTGTGCTTCTGTTTTTGTCATGTCTGCAAGGGCTTTTGTTTTAATTGAATTTTTCCACACATTTGAAAATATTTTTTCTTGATTTATTCCAAGTATTTCAGTTGATGAAAAAATTGCGCCTTTCCCATTTTCATTATTAATCATTAGTAATTCAGTTTCATCAAAAATTATACAATTTTGAGAAATTTCTGATGCTCTAATTTCTACTCCGTCTGGAATTTTTCTATATGCTTCAGAACAAATTTGTGATGGTGACACTAATACTTTAACATCTAAATTTCTACGTAATGTTGACACTAATTGTTCTTTACATTCTGCCAATAATCCAAAACCCCATTGATCTGTCATTATTTTGATTGATGATTTTGAACCTTCAATCATAGTTTGAAGTTGTGTCAGTACATTGTTTGCACTAATGTGAAAATACCTTTTTTCTTCAGATCCTCTTGATTTCCTACTTTCCTCACTTGTTTTCTTCAAATTTGATACCAGTGAATTCATTGCATTTACTTTGTTGATTTGTTCATGAATTATATCATCAAATGCATCTTCTGGTGCAATTGCAGTACACATAATTGGTTTACTTTTTGAAATTATTGCAAGTTTTTTATTTTCTAATTTTAATAGTGTTGGATAAATTTTTGTTCGTGGGATTTCTGAATAATATGCCAGTTCACTAGCTGCAATTGTTCCTCTGGATATTAAAGCAACATAAGCTTGTGCTTCATACTTACTTAGTCCAAATTCTTCTAAACTCACTGTTAAAACATGCTCATTGACCATGATTGTTCTTACTTTTTTCTTAGGTAAAATTGAGAGCTAAATTCCTTTACACAATTACTCAAAAAAAATCAAAACTGTATCTATGGATTTATGTCACCGTGGTTACAGAATTACTCGTTACACTGCCCACTAATACAAAATCTAGATAATTCTTTAATGTGTTAATCAAATATCGTATTGATCCATTAGACCATAATACTATCTCTAATTCAGTTCCATTAGTTCCTAGATTGGAATATTCTGTAAATCTGTTAAATGATATTATTGACGTAATTGAAGAAAAAAGATTTGATTTAAGAGTCTCAAATCAATATTTGATAAATAATTTTGATGAAAATGATGAATCTGCTCTTGATTCTATTAAATTAGAACAATTAGTTGCATTCTCTTTGGAAATTCTTTTTCAAATAAAAAATAGAACTAAAAGTATCTCTGATGTGACTAGCATCACAAAAATTCTTCCATCATCAATACATGTAATCAGAATTGTTAGTGCAAAATTATTTGATATTCTTCCCAATTGCAGTCAAAAACTTTCTGAATTGTCTGTTCATTTGGGTAGTGTTTTGTTGGATTCTGCAGCTCTTACTCAAGCAAAATTTGATTTTAGTACTTCAAATTATGAATCTACAATTTTTCTTGATGAAGTAAAATTGATGGTAGACTCTAAAATAAGTAAGCAGTATCCTAATCTTGATTTTCTTAAATCCTGTAATACTTGACATTATTAAATTCTAAACGAAATTTTTCAAAGGATATAGCGCGAATTAGACATATTTCTAAAAGAATTGACAAAAAACTTTCGGAAGTAAAACCTTCTGATACTGACAAAATTGATAAACTCACATTAGAAGAGTTACAAGATTTAGACAAACTTGTAGGAATTGCTGATTTTATACTTGAAAAATACTCTGATAAGAAGGAATTTAGTTCTATTTTGAAACATTTTACATCCATAATATCTGAAACTGCATATTCTTTAGGTGATTTAGATGACGAAATCTCTGAATTAATAATTTCAGCAGAGGATTCAATAAATAAAGTCAAAGACATGCAAACTAATATTTCTAATAAATCTGATTTTAAGAAGAATTACCGTGATGGTCCTGATTTTGATGAGCATGAAACAAGTGCAATTAATTTAACCAATCTTGTTACAGAGGTTAACACCGTAGAATACCAACAAAATTCTATAGGATGTATTCGTAGGAAATTGAAATGAGTTTAGCACCACAAGAATTAGAGAATACTGCAAGCAAATATGCCTCTGAGGCTATAAAATTTGATTCTCAAGGTGCTCGTGGAATGGCAGTTACTCATTATCAACAAGCAATAGATGCACTTGTAAAATTATTACAACTATATCCAAACAGTAAACTGAATCAAATTTACAAAGAACGATGTAACTCTTATCATAATAGAATTAATGCATTACAACAGGCTCATGGTGTAGAACCTGCAGTAGATCCTAAAGCTTCCGCTGAAGACCAAAAGAAATCTGTTCAAAGACAAGAAGCAGAAAATGATTTTGAAGATTTAGTTATGAAGGAAAAACCTAATGTAACTTGGCCAGAAGTAATTGGTTTGGATGATGCCAAAAATGCATTACGTGAATCAATTATTTATCCTACTAAGAGACCTGATCTATTTCCTTTAGGTTGGCCAAAAGGAATGTTACTTTATGGTCCACCTGGAACTGGAAAAACAATGTTGGCAGCAGCTACTGCAAATGAGATGGATGGTTATTTCATTAATGTGGATGCTTCTTCAATGATGAGTAAATGGTTAGGGGAGGCAGAAAAGAATGTTTCAAAATTATTTGTAATGGCCAGACAATATGCTGAAAAAGAAGGAAAACCTGTTATTTTATTTGTAGATGAAGTTGATTCATTGTTGGGTTCTAGAAATAGTGAAGTTGGTGGTGAAGTTAGAACAAAAAATCAATTTTTAACTGAGATGGATGGTGTTAACGGAAAAGGAAAAGATTTAATGTTATATGTAATTGGTGCTACAAACAAACCTTGGAGTCTTGATTGGCCTTTCTTAAGACGATTCCAAAAGAGAATTTATGTGTCATTACCTACAGAAGAAGCTAGAGAAAGTCTCTTTCATCAATACACTGAACCTCTCACAAAAAACTTTAGAGTTAATGATAAGGAATTAGCAAAAATGTTTGATGGTTACAGTGCAAGTGATATCAAAGATGTATGTCAAGCCGCCCAGATTAAAACAGTTCATGAATTATTTAATGCTCCTGATTATCATGAACCTATAGACGGGGAAGCCACAGTTCAACCTAGAGAACTCACACCAAATGATTTTAAAGAAATTATGGCTCGAAGAAAGCCTAGTGTTTCTATTGAAATGATTAGAGCTTATCATAAGTGGAGTGAGGAATTCAAAGCACTCTGATTGCTTGTATTTTTGATGCGATCAACTGTTTCTCATTACTATCTATTGCAAAACTCAAAAGTCTTGGATTCAAAATTTTAGCAACTGAGCATACTGCCGAATTCTTTGAGGAAAAAATAGGACAAATAGAAACAGTTCATAAAATTTCCGAGCCTGAAAGAAAACCAAACATTGCTGATTTACTTTATGACCGAAAGATTGACTTTATCATAAATATTCCTAGTACATCTACATTGGAAAAATATGTTGGAATGTCAGATGATGAATATCAAATTCGTCGAAAATCTTTGGAATTAGGAGTTTCTGTTTTGACGACTCTTGAATTGGCTGATTCTTTTGTGAAAACATTGGAGTGGCTAAAAACTAATAAAACTACTATAGAACCTATTCATCCTTATGATGAATTTCTTTAGTTATTTTAAAGCCTCTAAAACTAATGCTGGTTTTGATGGAATTATTCTAGTTTGTAACATCAAAGTTATACAATACATATCAGATTAAATTCTTGTGAACAAAGACTTTGATAGAATTGAGATTCTAGTATCTGAAAAGAGGGTTAAATTACATATTTTTGAGCCTAGTCAAAGAAAAATTTGGACTGTAGTTGGAAAAGGTGAAGAACATTGGATTGATCCTGATAGTAATTATTGTTCTTGTCCTGGATTTTATTTTGGTAAACTAAATGGGAAAACTACTTGCTATCATTTAGAATCTGCTGAACTGGCAAAAAAAGAAACAAAAATAGAACAAATTATTTTTTCTGATGATGAATTTTCTAATTTTCTTTCTGGTTTGATTTCTGATTTGTAGATTTCATTTTTCGAATATGTTAATAACTAGAAAATTTACTGTTTGATATGAATGACGAAGAACAAAATTCTGAAATTGAAAAAATTGCAAATTTAATGGTTCATGATAATGTTTCTGCTGATGAACAAGACTCAGTAAAATTAGAAAAATACAAAAATCAAATCAAAGAAGACTGCAATCTTGATGATGAACAAGCAATAAAATTAGTTTATGAAACTTTATTGTTTAGAAAATTGAAAAGCTCTGATTCTGGAGAACTATTAGAAAAAGGTAATGATTTTGGTGCTGGATTTAGCTAATCTATTCTAACGATGCTGTATCGATATCATTTTTTGAAACACCTTTCCAAAGACCGATCATTCCTTCTGGTTCTACAACTTCAACTTTAGTAATTTGTTGAATTTTGATATGATCTGGATTTGGTGGCATCCATAACATTGCCATGTATTCCCCAACCTCACCAACTTTGTTTGGAAGGGCCATGGTCACATTGTTTTCTGTAAATCCTTTTGTAGCTAAAGCATTCATTGCTTTTTCTTTAAGATCCATTCTTCCATGTAGGAATAAGTAAACCTTTTTTTGATTGTCTAATTCTGCCATGGTTTTGTTGTTTTTTCAAACTACATCAATCTTTCTTGTTCTAATTTCTTCCAAAAAGGGTTAAATTACAACAATCAAAAATTCTAATTGTGAAAATATTTACTGTTGGCAGCAAATCATTTGTAACTAGTTTTCAATTAGCTGGTATTCCTGGAATTATTTCTGAAACCCCTCAAAAAGCTTTGACTGAAATTAAGCATTTAACTGACGATTCTGATGTGGGCTTAGTCCTTGTTAGTGATGATATTACAGAACCAATTAACGATGAATTGACTAAGCTTCGAGCTGAAAAATCTACTCTAGTCTTTGCATTGCCTGCAACTGGAAGTGAAAAGACTGAAGTTGATTACAGAGTCATGCTGAAGAAAATTCTCGGTGTATAATCAATTTAATCTTCTTATAATCGAGTTATTGATGTCTTACCATGAAAACTGCATCTGTTAAAGATTCATCTATAATTTCTATTGATGAAACTCAAAGACCACCTTTGAATTCTGGTGATATTTTAGTTCAAATGTATGCATGTGGAATATGTGGATCTGACTTGGAAAAAGTTTTTGGTCAATATGGTCAACCTTCTATGCGCTTAGGCCATGAACCTGCAGGAATGGTTTTAGATGTTGGTTCTGATGTAATTGAATTCAAAAAAGGTGATAGAGTATTTACTCATCATCATGTTTCATGTTATGATTGTCATTTTTGTAATCATGGAAATGAAACAATGTGTAAAAAATATTCTGAAACTAATCTTTCCCCTTGTGGTTTATCTGAAGAATATGTTGTACCAGCTTGGAATGTTTCTCATGGTGGAGTTTTGAAGATATCTGACTCATTAAGTTTTGAAGAAGCTGCAATGATTGAACCTCTTGCATGTTGTGTAAGGGCATGGACAAAGTATTCTTTTCGTGAGAATGACTCTGTTGCAATTTTTGGTGTTGGCCCTACTGGAATGATGCATGTCATGCTTGCACAGGCAAAAAAATTCTCAAAAATTCTTTGTTTTGATATTAATGACTTTAGATTAGATTTTGCAAAAAAATTCAACATTACTGAATCTATTCATTCAACGGATGAACATAGAAAACAAAAGGTTCTAGACCATACTGATGGGCGAGGTATTGATGTGGCAATTGTTGCAACAAGTAGTCTAAAGGCACTTGATGATGCAATTGATATGGTTCGAAAAGGTGGGGTTGTGATGATGTTTGGTGTACCATCAAAAGGTGCCATGATTAATTTGGATATGAGTAAAGTGTATTCTAAGGAAATTACTCTCGTTACCAGCTATGCTGCATCTGATGCTGATACAAAAGAAGCACTTCGTTTGATAGAGTCTTCTCAAATCGATGTTAAACAATTAATCACTCATACGTATTCAATTGATGATACTCAAAAAGCATTTGAGCATGCAAAAAGTGGTGACAATGCAATGAAGATAATTATTACAAAATAATTTTTTGAAATTTTTAAATTATTATGACATTCTAATAAGAAAGGCTTAAGAAAGGTTGTTAATTCTTTCAAAATCGAAGTAAAATGGAATGGGGATTAGAAAATAGAATTGCAAATATCATTAAACCTCATAATAATCGTGCATTGATGTTAGCTGTAGACCATGGATATTTTCTTGGTCCTACTGAAAAATTAGAAAATCCAAAAAAAGTTATTGCACCTTTACTGAAATACTGTGATTCCCTTATGCTTACTAGGGGTGTTCAAAGAACATCTGTACCTGCAACCACTTCTACTCCTATGGTTTTGAGAGTATCTGGGGGTTCTAGTATTATTGGTGATGATTTGTCTCAAGAAGATATTACAGTGTCTATTGAAGATGCACTTCGACTAAATGCAAGTGCTCTTGCAATGTCTATTTTTGTTGGCTCAAAATATGAATATCAAACAATTGTAAATCTTGGAAAATTAGTTAATGAAGCTGCAAAGTATGGATTACCTGTACTTGCAGTAACTGCAGTTGGAAAAGAATTAGGAAAGGATGCAAGATATCTTTCTCTAGCATGTAGAATTGCATCTGAACAAGGTGCACATATTGTCAAAACTTACTATTGTGATAATTTTGAAAAAGTAGTTCAGTCTTGTCCTGTACCAATTATTGTTGCAGGTGGTAAAAAAATTCCTGAACGTGATGCATTACAATTAACATACAATGCAATCAAAGGCGGTGCAGTTGGTGTTGATATGGGTAGAAACATTTGGCAATCTGAAAACCCTGTTGCCATGATTAAGGCTGTACGTTCTATTGTACATGGAAATTCAAATGTTGATCAGGCTTTCAAATTATACAAAAAACTTTCTAGTGAGAAAAAACAAAATGAATCAAAAAAATCTACACCAAAAAAATCTACACCAAAAAAATCAAACAAACCTAATACTAAAAAATAGAATCTACTCACTAATTTTTGATAAATGAAAATGTGCAATTTTCCATGTTGGTTGTTTTACTAGTACAAATGTTGCTCGCCCAGTAATTGACATATGTTCTCCTGTGAATGCTTTATTGTCTACTAGCATTCCTTTTTGAATTAATTCTAGAGCAACTATTGCTGTATCTCCAAATAAACTAATTTTTGGATTTTTTATTTCATATGAATAATCTGAGATACTTACAAATCTTAATTCTTCTAATTCTATTGTGGTTTGGTAGTTTTTTAGATCATATGGTGGTAAATCACTAAAACTTGAAAACTTAGAATCATTAAGATGTATGTCTTTTAACGATGCTAAATTTTTTGTAACTCCTGCTTCAAATAATGTCTCGATTACTTTGATAATTCTTTCATTATCTAACAAAACAATCATTTCAAATATTGAAATAATCAGTTTAAATCTTCTGTATGGCGCATAAATCTTGTATTTTTTTTGACAATCTTTATAAATTATTAATTGAATATTTTTTTGATTTCAATGAATATGATCTTAATTGAACCACTTGATAAATTACAAGTAGTTTTACTATGAGGCATGCTCAAAATTTTAACACATGACTAAAATTATGGAAAAAAATTTGATGAATAAAATGGAAACTATGATCGGTGCAAAAGCCTTGATGACTGCAATGGAAAAAGAAGGTGTAAAACAAGTATTTGGTTTACCTGGTGGAGCTAATCTCCCAATGTATGATGAATTTGCACGATGTGATATTCGCCATATTTTGACACGACATGAACAATCTGCATCTCATATGGCTGATGGATTTGGTAGAGTTTCCAGAAAACCTGGTGTTTGTTTTGCAACCTCTGGACCTGGTGCTACAAATATTTTGACTGGTATTGCAACAGCCCAAGCTGATTCATCTCCTATGATTGCAGTTACTGGACAAGTTCCTGTTGCAATGATTGGAAAAGATGCATTTCAAGAAAGTGATATTATTGGTATGTCAAATCCTGTTGTAAAATATGCATTTCAGCCCCGAACTGCATCTGAAGTTCCAATGGCTGTAAGAAAAGGATTCTATATTGCGGAAACTGGAAGACCTGGACCTGTGTTGATTGATATTCCAAAAGACGTTCAACAAAATGAAGCAGAAATGGTTTTTCCTGATGAATTTCAAATTCCAGGATATCATCCATGGGCTGATCCTGATATTATTGCAGTTGAAAAAGCAATTGAAATGTTATTGCATGCAGAAAAACCTGTAATTTTAGCTGGAGGTGGAGCTATTATCTCATCAGCATTTGCTGAATTACAATCTATTGCTGAAACTCTTATGCTTCCTGTTGTTACTACTTTCAAAGGAAAAGGTGCATTTCCTGAAAATCATCCTTTATGTTTAGGTCCTATAGGAATGCATGGTCATGCAGAAGCAAATAGAATAATGA
>Ga0206679_10003004_pt1 | contig 13168 bp, 11 predicted proteins | sample M110012015metaG_FD_155464 | JGI IMG/M metagenome (GOLD analysis project Ga0206679, IMG submission 155464) | Ammonia-oxidizing marine archaeal communities from Monterey Bay, California, United States - M1 100m 12015 | ecosystem: Environmental > Aquatic > Marine > Intertidal zone | place: USA... | reverse complement strand
CTGCCCTGAGCTATTCCCCCCACTAGCAGCGCTAGCTTGCTATGCAAACAGTCCTTCAGAAATAACCGGAGTGCACCGACTTGCGAGTAAAGAAAGTGATCGTGGGATTGCTCTTCAAACTGAACTTGGGAAAGTTGGTATTCGGGTGGATTTGGTAGACGACAAAATGATTATTCATCCAGGTCCAATTCAGCCAGCCGAAATTGATTCTCACGAAGATCATCGCATTGCGATGGCCATGGCATTAGTCGCACTCGGCGGAGCGCCGATCATCATCAATGGTGCTGAATGCGTAAGTAAGTCATACCCTGAATTCTGGGATGATATTGCAAATCTTGGAGCCGACGTGGTGCCTGTGCGTTAATCTATTGCTTGACCACTTTCGAAGTCAAAACAAAGCCATTCTCATGCATGAGGTAAACCATGTAAAGTCCGCTAGGAGTAGCGTCGAGATTCACCACATTTCGGCCTGGATATACGCTCATTTTAACTAGCTCTCTACCCGCAAGGTCAACAACAGTTAATATCCCCTCTGTTCGTTTACCTAAGCTCAATGTAAATTGATCTATAAACGGATTTGGAGAGACATTCAACGAACGTTCTTCCACCTGCCAAATGACATTTGGAGTGTCGCATTCACCTGGAGTCCAAGACTGAATTCCACCATGAAAAAATGCTTCGGAACTATTACTATAGGTAATGCTATCACACCCACAAACTGGGTCCCAAATCAACGGGATGGGCGTGGCTAAATTAATCTGATCTTGATCAACACAAACATTAGTCTCCTGACACGGCCCGCTGGAGATGATCGTAACACCATTGTGGAATGTCGCTATACAATCATTCTGGTACAACATGCTATCGCAGCCACAGACCGGCTCAAAGAAATCAGCACACAAAACATCGGGATCAATCAAATTTGGATCGATACAGTCTTCGCTGGTTTCTCCACAAGGACCTTCCGTCCATTCTTGCACGCCATACCAGTTATAAGCTTCACATGAGTTATTGTAAGTCACGCTATCGCAACCGCATACAGGATCGATTACTGCGGGGCAAATAACATACGGATCAATAATCGACGGATCGATGCAAAGGCTGTCTCCGCACGCTGATTCGCACTGGCCGAAGCTTTCGAAGGAATAGGGAGAGTAGTCAACTCCGTCGACTTCCCAACCACATCCGCTAAGCGCAATGCAGCCTCCGTCAACGTAGGCGATTCCCATCGCCATATCGCATGCGCCAAAATCTAATTCGCCAAGATCCATGCATTGCGCGTTGCCAATAATGTTAAGAGAGAGCAAACAGGAAAGAAGAAGGTACTTCATAAAGTGCGTTTTTAAATTGACGCAATCTAAACAGGAATGGTTGCTATCAGAGATCTCTTTTGGAGATGATTCGATAAGACCCCCAGAGAAATATAAATGTCCAAACGGCGGCTATCCCTAAATCTTGCAGCCCCACGAAATCCTGCGCATAGTTCAGCGCATATTTAGACCATGGCATTCGGATCAAATTCCAGCAGGCTTCCATCGGAAGAAGATCACTTGCCCAATCGCCAATTTTCCACTCGAGAATCAGGTTCAAGATGGGCTCCACGATATAGGTCCAAAAAATAAACAGAGCTATAGCAAATCCTGCTCTTTTGATCAGCACCCCCACAAATAAGCAGAAGCTGAGAAACATAAACACGTGGAAGAAATACGCAGCTAAGAACTCGATATTGCGGAAAATATATTCGACGCCAGTAACAGGAGAAAGGGTAAACCCAGTGATCAAACCAAGGATAAAAACCATTGCGGTCGCCAGAGCAGAAAGACCTAAAATCAAAGTAACCTTACTTAACCAGAGCTCTCTTTTACTCAAGCCATCGATAACATTCTGACGGATGGTTTTGTACGAATACTCATTGGTGATACTGATCATCACCGAGAAACAAATAAATATAGTAAGGCACTTATAACACCATGTCAGATTCTGCCATAGATCGACAAAATCAAAAATTGGCAATTGGCTAGGCATGATCTTGACAGAAGTCTCAAGGAGCCAATCATCCATCTTATTTAAGAATGCCCAAGTTCCAATTGGAACTGAAAAGAAGGCAATCAGCCACAAAACCCCAAGAATCTTGAAATAGCGCGTTGACCAAATCTTGGTCATTTCGAGTTTAAACAGTCTCAGCATTCTCAAGAATTTTTAAGAACTGCTCTTCCAAGCTTCGTTTTTTAACTGATAAATGTGAGAGGTATATACCTTTCTCTCCAAGCTCTTTGTTCAAATCGTGAGCGTTAACGTTCTGTTCGCAAGTGGCTTCAAACCTGTTTCCTTCTCTCACAATTCTTTGAATCGTTGGCAGACCTTCTAGTGTTGTAGACAATAGCTCCATATCCGCAGCTTCAAGGGTAATGATCGTCTCCTCCGAAAAATCATCTTCAACACTACCCTGATAGATTAAATCCCCTTGCTGTAGCACGCAAAAATGACTGCATACTTTCTGAACCTCATCCAGCAGATGGCTTGCCAAAATGATCGTTTTGCCCATAGAAGCAATTTTTCTGATTAAAGCTCGAATATCAGCGATCCCCATTGGATCCAAGCCATTTGTTGGTTCATCGAGAATCATGACTTCCGGATTAGCCAAAAATGCCGCAGCAATAGCGAGGCGCTGTTTCATTCCAAGAGAAAACGACTTGAATTTATCATCAGCGCGCTTATGCAAATCGACGAGCTCTAGAACTTCGGGAATGCGGCTCTCGTCGACCTCCTTGATCATAGCGGTGATCTTCAAGTTTTGGGTTGCCGTCATATAGGGATAGAAAACGGGCATTTCTAGGATTGCGCCAATACGCTTTCTTGCTCGGTGATCTCCAGGCTTTCCAAACCAGCGGTATTCACCCGCGGTTGGCATGGTAACTCCCAAGAGCATTCCTAATGTCGTGGTCTTTCCGCTACCATTCGGACCAAGCATTCCATAAACCTGTCCCGCTTCTACTTGAAGGGATAGGTTTCTGACTGCTTTTACAGAACCGAAATTCTTGGTCAGGCCGCTCGTTTCGAGGATCATAGATTAATCGAAGTCAAGGTTTAACAAGTTGGTGATGTCGCTAAGGTTATTGCCTAAATCTTCGGCTCCTCCCTCTCCGACTAGTTTCATGAGAGCGGCAATGTCAATCGCCCCAATCACTTCCAGAAAAATAAACTGTTCGCTTTCTTTTGAATACGAATGAAGTTGGATCGCCGTGCAATCGTCTCCATTGAACTCCCCGTACAATGCGCTTGTCTGACCTGACATAGAGAAGGAAACTAACTCCTCATACTCAAAATCTCCTGAGCAATCTCTAATGCCCATTGACAAGCTACTCATAGATGGTTTGTCCATCGATTCCATAAAGAAAACTGCCCCCCTCAAGTCTGTTCCGATCTGACTTATTGTCTCGGTCGAATCAACAAAATTCATCGCTGCGCGAATGAAGCTTTCACTCAGATACTGGACACCAAAATCACCATAACGTTCAGTTAGGTAGTCAGCAGCATCAGTCTGACTGGAGCCAATAGACGGGATCAAGATGATCCCTGTGAGTATGCCTAGAATCTTACTCTTCATCAATGTTCTGCAAATGTTCCATTCCATCAATCTGAATAGTGCGAGAAAGTTTCGCCACTTGCTTCAAATCAATATCGCCCAGCAAGCTAAGAATGAAAAACTCATCTCCACAACCAATGATGACAAGTTCATTAATCATACCTGATTCTTCTTTGATGAAAATGGTGATATTCTCTTCGTCATCTTCAACCTCCATCAACACTTCGAATTCACTTCCGAGAGATTTCAAAGCACTCTTATATCTAGAGTCTGCTTCATCTGGATTAGAAGCTGTCACCATGCGCATGCCCTGCAATCCGCTTATGGTCTCAAGCATCTCTTGCTCCTCTTCGTTGGTACCTTCAATGTGAGTGAAAAGCTCAAACATCTTACTTGAGATTGTCACTTTAGTATAGTCTTCGCTATCGGCGTAGCTGGAAAAATACTTTGCAATAGCATCTTCTTTCTGAGCAGTCATGCTCACGGTAAATGCCAAAACCGCAATTAGAATTACTATTCGTTTCATTGTTCTGTGGTTTTAATGATCGCCTGAGCATCGTGAAATTTCACCAGCTTAGAAGCGTGATCCTGTCCTTCATTCAGTTGGGTAGAAATCATAAACAGGGCTGATTTCGTTTGTTCAAAGGCCTCCTTAACTTCTGGAGACTGGGTTATCTCTGTGGGTTGATTATCTGTAAAAATGAATATTGATGCAACAAGGAAAATGCTGGCTACTGCAGCTGTAACTCTCCAAAAGGTGCGCATGTTAAACACACGCGTTTGTGACTCTTCTATATGAGCTAATATCTTTTCGTCGAAGGATTCGCTCACTTCAGGCTGATCGTTAATCAAAGCAAAATATGCAGCCATCTCTTCGCTACCCTCTGGTGGGGTATTATAAGCGAAGAACTCCTTCAATGCTTGCTCATCAGCCAGAGAAGTCTCCCCTGCCCAAAATTTCTCAAGCATCTCATGTATATTATGATGATTTAAGCCCATACGTTGACAATTTTAAAATTTCCTTTTTGATCACTTGTCTCGCTCTGTGCAGCGTGACTTTGACCAAGTTCATATCGACACCCATGATTTCGCTGATTTCCTTATAGGATCTCCCTTGGAAATCACGGAGTTGAATAACCTCTCGTTGATTGAGCGGAAGCGTATCCACGACTTTTCTGAGTTTCTTTTTCAAATCATTCATTTCCGCAACTCTGAAAGGCGAACTATCATCTGTCGCTAGATCATAGCGACTCTCAATCTCCACGGAGTTTCGAGACTTCAGTTTGAGCTTATCGAGTGATTTGTTGCGCGTCATAGTCATGCACCATGCCTCAAGGTTGTTTATAGTTTGTGAAGAATTCCTCATCTCCCAAACTTTCACCAGCACATCCTGCACAACATCCTCAGCTTCTTGCCGAGAATGCAGCATCTTAAAAGAATAGCTAAACAGCTTATTCTTTATGGATAAAACAGAGTTTATGTAATCTTCCTTGGTCACAGTCAGAAGCAAGACGACTCGTCTTTTTTTTTGTTACAAAGCAAACCAAATTGGTCTTTTCTGCGTCTTAAAGTAGGCATACACCTATCACTAATTATTTAATTTAAGGGATTTGGCTATTTTTAAGCACTTCGATTTTGGAATTGCGGAAACCGCTTGCCAAGACTTAATGACTTATAGAGGATCCATAACACTGTATTTGTTATTGCTAGCCATGTCTAGCTTTGCCCAAGACAACCGTGGATCTTTGCCCTATTCTTGGAACGCTCCCAACTCCATATCTTTTGATATTCCTTTTGAAACGGTCGGTCCGGTTGACATCGGGACACTAATGAAGGAAGACCAAGATGGTAAACTTGACAAAACCGCTCCCTATCGCTTTGCTCATACAATTGATGTAAACTTGGGCACGAGCATGTCTGGAAGATGGGTGCAGCTCGCCATGGGCAATCGTCTATGGGTGCAAGGTATTGATGCAATTGACGCTGAAGGTGTTGGCTTCGTCCTCGACGACATTTATCTTCCCACTGGATCTATGCTTCACATCTTTGATGAAAGTCGCACTGACTTGCTGGGGGAATTCACGGCAGAGAGTAATCCTGAGTCAGGCCGTATGGTACTGCCTCACATACTTGGAGATCGAGTAATTCTAGAATACTTTGAACCTGCTACAGTGCGGGGTGAAGGTCGAGTTCTAATTGGAGGAATTAACTATGTGTATAGAGATACTGATAGTATTAAGCGGGATTCTGATCCCGAGCACGCTTGTCACGTCAATATCCAATGCCCTGATGTTCGTGACTGGAGTACAGTAGAGAACTCCGTTGTCAGAATTAGCACAGATCATGGAACTCGCTGGGGAACCGGAGTCTTGGTAAACACGACTGACCATAAATCTAAGCCCTATGTAATCACAAGTGCAAACAATGTTATTGGGCCTACACCCCTTATGAATTTCCTTTTTGAATTTGAGAGTAGTGGCTGCACCTCTGAGCGCATTAGACCTTCAAAATTCATCATGGGGGCAAAAGTGAAGGCTCATGATGTTTCAACTAATTTGATTCTCTTAGAATTGAATGAATCACCTGATCCATCTTGGGGGATATTTTATGCCGGTTGGGATCGATCAGGACAGAAGCCTGCGTCTGCAGGATGCATCCATCATCCTGCTGGTGATCTGAAGAAGTGTTCTGCTTCTGGTGGTAACCTTATGACTAATGAAAATTGGCAAGGAGCCAATACATGGATGGTTGATCGCTGGGAACTTGGTTCGACAGAAAGAGGGAGTATGGGCGCTCCTGTATTTAACGAAAAAGGTCTTGCTGTAGGATTCCTCATTGGCGGCTATTCAGAATGCCAATCACCAAAAGAAGATTTCGTTGTAAAGTTTAGGGATGCATGGGGAACATTCCAAGATTTTCTAGACCCTAGCGGAACTGGCAGCCAAGTCTTTGGAGGGCAATCCCCTATCAATCGACCAACTGACGAACGAATTATCGAAAGCGAAGTAGCTTTCTTCCCAAATCCGGCCAATGACATGCTCAAGATTTACAACGAAAACGAAGAAGCCGTGATTGGTATTCGCGTTTTTGACATGAATCAAAAACTCGTCGGTGAGCTGCCATTATCCAAGTCGACAATAAATGTCAGTCACTTGCCGATTGGCATGTACGTAATTGAACTGCAGCTTGAATCATTTTCGATCAAGGATCGCTTGGTCATCTTCAGGTAACTCTCCTCTTTTCTCACTCTCAGGAACTAGGTAGTATTCTTTATTATTCAAATCCACCCTTTTGTGAATAGCCAGCGTTGCACCCGTAGTGCACATAACTGTCGCGAATACTGGACCTAGATAAGCTCCCAATAGCGGGATTTCTAGAAATAAGGCGAAGATTAATCCATTACCAACTGCGATGCCTTTATTCGCTCTAATAAACGCGATGCTCTCATGTAGTTTGAGTCTCCTTCTTTCATTGGTGTAATCCATCGTTGAAAAACCCCAGAAATAAGAACTGATCAATAGGCCGATTACAAATGTCACCAGTGTAATAATTGTGGCAAACGGACCGAAAAAGAAGTAGGCGATTATGTTGAGAATCGAAAGGCCTATCATGATCCCGGTCTCAATGAAGAAGTTTCGAGTTGCAATTCTCACTCCACGCCAAACATCCTTCGCAAACTGCGACCAGTCAAACGGGTATTTGTTTCCCGTCAAAACCTCCTCTGTTTTTTCAGAGATAAGCGCCATAACTGGCGACATCAAGATGAGCACCACATACTTGATCGTCTTGTGTAAAAGGAAATAGAAAACCACCCACAGCGCTACGCTGAGAATATAGTCCGCAGCATTAGCCATGAATGTCTTTATCATTTCCCAAAAGCTTTCGTCCGACAACTCTACACCTTCGATTCCCAACGTAGTGCGAATCCAAACTGAAAGCTCATCTACCCCATAACCAATAAACTCAACTCCAAGCCTCGCGATGAGGAAGGTCATTATTAATGGGTAAATGAAAAAGTGGCCCATTTTATTTCTAAACGCGAATCCAAATCCCTGAAAAGCCGTAGAGATGCCAAGGCCAAAGTCTTTAAAGAATTTAAGCATATAAATTTTCTTTACAGGCTAAAAATAAGACTTCGTTCCACGGCGGAATGTCGCAGAGAGTTAATGTTCATTAATCCAACACACATATTTGGCATAATTGTATAATGACACAACTTCTCAGCAAGCCTTTTTACAATAACATTCACGTCTCGTTTAATGAGTCAGATTGCTTGTGCAAAGATGAATACATCAAAGTCGAATAGTATAGCCTTGGCGCGAGAAATAGCCCAAAAAGGATCTCACCTGCCGTGAAACAACAATGTCTAAGTAGCTTTTAGCAACACCTCCAGAAAACCAAATCTGACCCGCATCTTCGTCAACTTGACCAATCGTGATACGTGTCGAAAAGACCGTGATTAAAAAACGAAAACGAACTTAATTGTCTTTATCTTGTTTTAGATTAGGACTAAGTTGAGTTCTCTAACTTTGTCAACAACACTTAAACCGGATCGAAGAAGTCACAAAACACCTGTTTCTGGCCTATTTAAGGATTTAAATAAGCTCTACAAATAGCTTTGAGACTTCTCAAGAGGGACCGCATTCCTCTAACTCATTTATTCATAAAAGTAAATATTACAACAGCCTTTTATTGATGAGCAAGCTATTAAAAACGAGATCTTTAAATAAGAAGGCTAGAACGGATAAGGAAAAGAAGGAGCTGGATCAAGCTTCGACAACTCTTCGAAGTTTATGTTTTGCTCTAACATTCATATTTGTTTTTTCGAGTGTTCTTGTTCTAATCGTCACTCCACATTTTCCTAGCGATTTATTCGGTTTATCTCTGTATTTCCTGACCTGTGCTTTATTTGCTAAACGCTATTACAATAGCGTCAAATTTTTAGCCTCTCATCTATTTTCTTCTCTTGCTTTTGTTCTCATTCTTCACCAAAAAATTCAAGAGCCTTCTGATCTAGAGTTGCAACAGTACGTAGGCCAATATTTTATTCTCTTACTCAGCCAAACAGCAACATTTTTCATCCATGGCTGGTCGAGAAATTTTATCGCACACATTACATTCCCTCTGTTTCTTTTAATCCTCACACTTCCTGTAGATTATTTTTTCGGAGTCAGTTTCTTGCAAAAACTACCCAATGAATTAGCTGAACAAACTCTGCAAATCACAATATACTTCGTGATATTCATGGCGTTTTTCATTTTTACTTTCAGTAGAAAATCCTGGATTAATGCTGGGCTGAAAGAGACCCAAAATCTGATTCTTGAGTTAACAAAGCAACAGAAAGAACTTGAGTGGTTAAATAAAGACCTGCATCAATCTGAAGAGAGATTCAAGAATATAGTTGAATCATCAAACACTTATTTTTGGGAAATAGATGCTGACCTGAAAGTGACTTATGTAAGTGGAAACTTCGAAATTATTACTGGATTCAAAAGTGAATTCTATCTAGGAAAATCGATATTAACCTGGCGAAATGAAGATGAAATTAACCGGACAGCTCCACTGTTTAATAAGATTCAGAAATCGCGAACACCCTTTAAGGGACTCGAAAGCACAATCCAACATGCCGATGGACATGACATTCAATTGGAATCAAGTGGCATCCCGATAATTCTCGACGACCAATTAATTGGTTGGCGCGGCAGTAATCGAAACATTACAAAAGAGGTTGAATACAAAAAGACGATTGAAAGTTCTGAAGCTCGACTCCGCCACATAATTGAAACGTCCAATAACTATTTCTGGGAAGTCAATCTAAAACTCGAATTCACCTATCTCAGCGCGAATTTTGAGTCTATAACTGGCTACACGCAAGATGAGGGCTTGGGCAAAGCTGTTTTCTTCCTGTATACAGATGAAGAACAGAAAAACATCCGAGAACGTTTGCCCAATATTCTCCAAGATCCCGAAAACATAGAGGACCTCGAACGTATACTAATACGCAACGATGGTAGACACATAACAACTCTTACGAGTAGTGTACCTGTGTACCAAGATGGGAAACTGATAGCCTTTCGCGGTCACGAACGAGATGTTACTATAGAACACGAACTCAGAAAAGAGCTTAACGACTCGCTAAATCACACGCAAACCATAGTCTCTTCTCTTCCTGACATGATTTTCGTTATTAACGACAAAGGAATTATAGAGGATTGCAAAAATCCTGATCCAATAGAGATTGGGGATGTCAATGCATTTATCGGTAAAAATCTAAGAGATATCTATTCTCCCAGACGTGCTAATTACTTCCTAGAAATTATCAAGGAAACTCTAAAAGGACCAGAGGTTAATATCATCGAATATCGCATAAAGAATAGCCAAGGTGAAAAGAACTATTACGAGACTCGAGCAATAAGAATAAAAGGCCAAAATACTCGAGTTTTGGCGGTGACTCGTAACGTAACCAAGGCAAAAGAAGCGGCTCAAAAATTGGTGCTCACTCTTGAAAAACTCAAACGTTCTAATGAGGATTTGGAGCAATTCGCATTCGTAGCTTCTCACGATTTGCAGCAGCCGATACGCCTGGTTTCTTCCTATACAAAACTGCTCAAAAAATCTAAAACAGCACAATTCGACGAGAAGGACAATCAGTACATCGGGTTCATTGAGGAGAGTTGCAACCGAATGAAAATCCTCGTTGTCGATCTATTAGAATTCTCGAAACTGGAGGCGAAAAAAATGCGGGTTGATCGAATAGATATCAAATCTCTTTTTAATCCTCTACTGCTGACTTTTCACAAACAAATCAGGGAAAAAAACGCCGAGGTGAAGATTGGTCGTATGCCGCAAATCATGTGCGATCCGGTTCTGATTTCTCAAGTTTTCGCCAATCTCATTTCAAATGCCTTGAAATTTCATGAACCGACAAAACCGCCAAAAATCTCGATCACGGCTAACCTCGTTGAGAATAAGGTAGAATTCACTGTTGAAGATCAGGGATTGGGTATTCCTGAGGAAGACCGCGAACGGATATTCAATATCTTCCAACGAAGCAGTCGCACTTCTCACATCAAAGGTACTGGAATCGGCATGGCTCTTTGCCAAAAAATCGTAACGCGCCATGGCGGAGAAATTTGGATTGCTGATAACAACAAACCAGGAACAACGATCCACTTTACGATCCCAGAATTAGTTGTATTGAATTAACAAATCTGGGTTGACTAGAACCCCCTACCAACCATAATTCCAATACTTCTAGCGGGCATCTTTGCCCCATGCGTATTCACTTCATTGCAATCGGCGGAAGCGCCATGCATAACTTGGCAATTGCCATGTCCCGTATGGGCCATCAAGTAACTGGATCGGATGATCAAATATTCGAACCATCCCGCACTCGGTTGGCGGACAACGGAATTTTACCTAAACAAGAAGGTTGGTTTTCTGGGAACATCACTGAGGATCTCGACGCTGTCATCCTGGGCATGCATGCGCATAAAGACAATCCAGAATTGGAAAGAGCTAAAGAACTAGGCTTAGAGATTTTCTCCTATCCAGAGTTTCTTTATGCCCAGACAGCGAACAAAATGCGCATAGTCATTGGCGGAAGCCATGGAAAAACTAGTATCACGGCAATGATTCTGCACGTCCTCAAGACCGTGGGAATTCGCCACGACTACATGGTGGGCGCCCAGTTGCAAGGGTTTGATTGTATGGTTAGTCTTTCGGATGCTCCGATCGCCGTTTTCGAAGGCGACGAATATTTGAGTTCGGCGCTTGACCTAAACCCCAAATTCCTTCATTACAAACCTCAAATCGCTGTTATTTCAGGAATAGCTTGGGATCACGTGAACGTATTTCCATCGTTTTCCGAGTACACCAAACAGTTCGAACGATTTACAGATTCCATGCTACCTGGAGGCTCGTTGTTTACCTACGAAAAGGATCCCCAGTTGATCGCCCTTCGAGGAAAGCTGCGGGACGACATCCAGTCTTCTAGCTACGACTCTATACCTCATCGCATTGAAAATGGTCAGACCATTTTGGAATTGGAGGGAGAGGATTATCCAACAAAGATTTTTGGCGAACACAACATGCAAAACCTGTCCGCAGCTTTCAATGTGTGCAGCGCACTTGGGGTTGAAGCCGTTGACTTTTATAAGTCCATTCAGAATTTCGAAGGAGCTTCCAATCGATTGGAGCTTATTGCTGAAGGCCCGAATAGCGTGGCGTTCAGGGATTTCGCCCATTCTCCCTCGAAACTAAAAGCGACTGTGAATGCCTTGAAAAAACAGTATCCAGATCGAAAGCTCGTGGCATGCATGGAATTGCACACTTACAGCAGTCTAAATGCGACTTTCATCACAAGTTATAGAGGAACATTGAATCCAGCAGATGAAGCCTTGGTGTTCTATTCTCCAAAGGCTCTAGCTATTAAACGCTTGCCTCCGTTGGCGCCTTCAGACATTGAAGCAGCATTTGCGAAACCTAACTTAAAAGTGACAACTGATGCAGCTCAAGTGATCGAATTCTTGAATGAACAAGAAATTGAAAACACGAATTTCTTATTTATGTCTTCAGGAAATTACGGAGGTGCGAATTTGCCAGAATGGGCCAAAAAAGCCCTTTCTAATTGACAAAAAGCCTCTTAGAGGCCCAGCCTTCGTTAGTGATAATTCTCACTAGGTAGACACCTTGAGAATCTAAAGAGCCGATTTCATTAAGCCCTGAGTGAAGTTTAGTTTCGAGAACTAGGCGGCCTGCTGTATCATATATTTCGAGGAAAGAATTTGGGATCTCAGACCAAAGTAGTAGGACCTTGTCTTTATCTGTCCAGACTTGGATCTGTTCAAGATTGAGTTCTAATACACCCACTATTAAGTCTTCTCCATCGCAATCTTGATCAATTCCGTCATTGGGAATTTCAACACCATCAGGATTGATCTCCTCATCGTCATCATTACAATCCCCGTCATCGGGTGAAAAACCATCTCCATCAACATCTACGAGGTCCTCTCCATCACAATCTTGATCGATGTCATCGTACGGAATCTCTTCAACGTCTGGATTAATGTCCTCATCGTCGTCATTGCAATCCCCGTCATCGGGTGAAAAGCCATCTCCATCAACATCTACGAGATCCTCTCCATCACAATCTTGATCGATGCCATCGTACGGAATCTCTTCAGCGTCTGGATTAATGTCCTCATCGTCGTCATTGCAATCCCCATCATCGGGTGAAAAGCCATCTCCATCAACATCTACGAGATCCTCTCCATCACAATCTTGATCGATGCCATCATAAGGAATCTCTTCAGCGTCTGGATTAATGTCATCATCGTCGTCATTACAATCACCCATTTGCACAGAAAAACCATCACCATCTAAATCTTCTTGACAATATTGGGGAAGCCAATAATCTGCATTTGGATTATAGTTTGGAGCCCCAGGATCACCGCAACCAGCAATCCAATTTTCCGGATCATAGAGATGTTTTGGAGCACGGTAACCTTCAAATCCCAAATCAAAAGCAAACTCCATCATTATTTCGTTTTGGGAATTCACCTCTGAAATTCTAAAACCATA
>Ga0206679_10003000_pt1 | contig 13182 bp, 8 predicted proteins | sample M110012015metaG_FD_155464 | JGI IMG/M metagenome (GOLD analysis project Ga0206679, IMG submission 155464) | Ammonia-oxidizing marine archaeal communities from Monterey Bay, California, United States - M1 100m 12015 | ecosystem: Environmental > Aquatic > Marine > Intertidal zone | place: USA... | reverse complement strand
ACAGCTTGGTTACATTAGATTTAACAATCGGAAACTCTAATAGTGGAACAGATACCCAAACGTCATGTGATACCTATACCTGGATTGATGGCAATACCTATACTACGAGTAACAATAGTGCTACATGGATATTGACCAATGCTGCAGGATGTGATAGTACAGTAACACTTGATCTTACTATTACCAACTCTAATAGTGGAACAGATACTCAATCGGCATGTGACACATATACCTGGATAGATGGCAATACCTATACGACGAGTAACAATAGTGCCACATGGATATTGACAAATGCTGCAGGATGTGACAGCTTGGTTACATTAGATTTAACAATAGGAAACTCTAATACCGGAACAGATACCCAAACGTCGTGTGATACCTATACATGGATTGATGGCAACACGTATACGACAAGTAACAATAGTGCCACATGGATCTTAACAAATGCTGCAGGATGTGACAGTACGATAACACTTGATCTTACTATTACCAACTCTAATAGTGGAACAGATACTCAATCGGCATGTGATACATATACATGGATTGATGGCAATACATATACGACAAGTAACAATAGTGCCACATGGATCTTAACAAATGCTTCGGGATGTGACAGTACGGTTACACTCGATTTAACCATCAGTAATCCTGTATACGGAATTGATACACAAATAGCTTGTGATTCATATACTTGGATTGATGGTATAACCTATACCTCTAGCAACAACAGTGCTTCAGTCACTATACCAGGAGGAGCTTCGAACGGGTGTGATTCTATTGTCACGCTAAACCTAAGTATTAATACTTCAAATTCAACAATACTATCAGAAACATTTGATTCCGCTATTATTACAGGAGCCAATGGAGCTGTTTTATATGGCAATGGAGGAAGTGATTTTAATCCTGCCTATGCTTTAAGTGGAACCTTTTTTGGTTGGTTTAACGTTCAAAATGGCATTGGAGATGTGGATATTTATGACATAAATGTTTCCGGATTAAATCCAGGCTGTACCGTCACCGCCTCGGTTTGGATGAGAATGTCATACAACGCCCCGAACGTAAGCATTAGTCTAATTGATGACAATGGTGTAGTGATGGACTCTACAAATATCACTTTAACTACAAGTTGGCAGCAAGTCTCATTAACAGCTCCCGTGAGTACAAATGGACTTAATTACCTTGTACATTACAATAGCACAGGTGGAAACGGTTTAGATGTAATCATGGAAGACCTATTCATTACACAATCTTGTGGAATTGTTGCCGACATCTCTCAAGTTAGCGATCAATGTTTACCTGGTAATAATTTTAATTTTGATGGTAGCGGGTCAACTGGTACTGCAGGAATTGTATCATATATTTGGGATTTTGGAGATTCATCTCCAACCGCTAACGGAGCAAATATAAATCACTCATATTCTAATGCTGGAAATTACGATATTACATTAACTGTAAGTGATGGAATTTGTACGGGTGACACAACTTTAAATATTAATATTATTGAATCCCCAATCGCTCCTGCTCCATTTGATGTAATCGCATGTGACGGTTATATCCTACCTACTCTAGTTAATGGCAATTACTATTCAATGAGTAATGGACAAGGAATCTTATTTTCATCTGGCGCTTATATCTCATCGAACCAGACCTTATATGCTTATGCAGAATCTGGAACCACTCCTAACTGCGTTGACGAAAATAGTTTTACAATTACAATAAATAATTCCGTTTCAGGTACTGATACTCAGTCTTCGTGTGGCTCATACACCTGGATTGATGGAAATACCTATGCAACTAGTAACAATTCGGCTACATATAACATTCCAGGAGGTTCAACGAACGGATGCGACTCCTTGGTTACCTTGAATCTGACAATTAACTATTCAGTGAATGGAACAGATACACAAATTGCTTGTGAAGCATTCACCTGGATTGATGGCATTACATATACATCTAATAACAATAGCTCAACATATACTATTCCTGGTGGAGCTGCAAGCGGATGTGATTCAATTGTCACCTTGAATTTAACCATAAACAATGTTGTATCCACTACAGATTTCCAAACAGCTTGTGATTCATATACTTGGATTGATGGAAACACATACACAAGTGACAATAACACAGCATCATATGTATTATCGACATCAGCAGGTTGCGACAGCATTGTAACACTTGATTTAACCCTTAATTCTCTTCTAACTCTTGATGCTGGAAATGACATATTCGTTTGTGCAGGAGAAGATATCAGCTTAAATGCGACCGGTGCAAGCTATTACTCATGGAGTAATAGCCTTTCCAATGGAGAGCCTTTTACAGCCATCGAAGGTTCTAACACATATACGGTTACAGCCCAGGATAATAATGGTTGTTCGGAAACAGATCAACTTCTTGTAACGGCTTGGGCTATCCCCTCTGTTTCCATAACAGGAATTGACCCAGCATGTATTGGAGAGAATTCAGGATCAATAGAAATACAAATTAATTCAGGCACTCCCCCATTTTCAATTGACTGGAATAACGGAGACACTACTAGTCTTATTCAAAATTTGTACGCGGATCTTTACGATGTAAATATTTCTGATGACAACGGTTGTACAGCTACAAATTCCATCGTATTAGTAGATCCTTTTGAACCTTGCTACGAAGAACCCGAAATCAATATATACATACCTAACTCCTTCTCTCCGGACAATAATGAACACAATCAAACCTGGTATGTCGTCGCTGAAGGAATTTCAGCACAGAACTTCACCCTCATAATTTTTAATAGATGGGGACAGTTAATCTGGGAGTCACATGATATTCGCGTAGGATGGGACGGTACTTATAAAAATAAGAATGTTCCCGACGGGACATACACCTATAAGCTTGAATATCAAGTGAGTGAAGGTGAAAAAAAAGAATCAATAACCGGTCATTTGAATCTGCTTAGGTAGTATTAAAAATATTTTTGAAAATTAATTGTAACCTTTAATTTGACTTTCAGTATACATACAAAGTTTGTTTAGTTAATATGTGTTTTGTTTTAAATTTAACCTACCGTTAAAATTTAAACTTTAAAAAAGTGAGGGTTGTGCCTCACTTTTTTATTTTACAAACATTTTGATCTTATATTCAATATTGTTGAATTTACAGCTCTCACCTACCTTCATTCCTTCAAGGCTTCTCGCGAGAGGAGATAAAGGAGAAATACATACTACCTCTACGTTATTAAAAAATATTTTACCTAAGGCAATTCCAATAAATATAAAAACATGAGATTCAAAAAAGCTTCCAAAACCAATTTTATCATTTTGTTGAATGAAGCCAAGTTGTATCAGTGTTTTTTGCATCCCCATCTGATTGCTTAAGTTTTGAGCCGCCTTATTACGTTCCTGCTGCATTAATTCTCTCGATGTATCATGCTTATCTCCAGCTGTGCTTTTCGATTCTGAATGAATAGAAAGCTCAATAGACTCCATATGTTTTCTGGATGTTACAACCTTTTTATCTATAATTTTTTCTATATGTGATAAAAACTCAGCTCTACTCAACTGCATATGTTGTTTATTAAAAATTTATAAAAAGAATTTTGTAACTCAGCAAAACTCCTTTGAAAGTAGTATTTTTCTAATGAAAATAATGCCCTATGAAAGTATTACTCCTGTTTTTTGCCATATCCTTATCATTATCAAACACTTTTAGTCAAGATTCTTTGTCTCTCATTTTTATTGGAGACTTAATGGGACATGGAGGACAAATTGAATCAGCCTATAATCCCAAAACCAAAAGCTATGACTATGACCCCGTATTCTCGAAAATAAAACCCATTCTAGAACGGGCAGATATAGCCATTGCAAACCTAGAAGTTACGCTAGCTGGGCCTCCCTACTCTGGATACCCTCAATTTTCCTCTCCCGATGCATTAGCAAGCTCTTGCAAGAGAAATGGAATCGATGTTTTGGTTACGGCAAACAACCATTCAGTAGACCGTAGGAAAAAAGGAATTATCAGAACACTTAATGTCTTAGATTCTCTTCAGATTCCTCATACTGGAACATTTCGTAATTCTTTGGAAAGAAAACATAATAACCTATTAATACTCAGAAAAGGAGACATTAGAATTGGAGTATTAAACTATACCTATGGAACAAATGGATTAAAAGCAGCAAAACCAACAATTGTAAACTATATTGACACCGCTCTGATGAGGAAAGATATTGAAAGAAGCAAATCAGCTGAACTTGATCAACTTATTGTTATTACCCATTGGGGACTTGAGTATCAAACCTCTCCAAATAAAAATCAAGTTAGAGTTGCCAATTATCTATTAGAAAATGGAGCGGATATGGTTATAGGCGGTCACCCTCATGTCATTCAAAAAGCCCTATGGAAAAAAGAGGATAATCAATTGATTGCTTATTCACTAGGGAATTTTGTTTCAAATCAAGCCAGCGTGAATACGGATGGAGGAATGATGCTAGAGCTAACACTGGTTAAAAAACAAGATAAACTTGAAATCACCGATCCTGGATATCATTTAATTTGGGTTCATAAACCAAATATTAACGGAAAAAAGAAATATGAAATCATTCCGTGTAACCTATATGAGAACGACAAGAAAATAATGAATGAAACAAATAGGGCTCGAATGAATTTATTTATCAAAAATGCGAGAAAAATTATGTCTCAAAATGAGAATATACCTGAGATTCAATTGCGTTGATTCAATTTAAAATCTCTTATGATGCATTTCTCAATAATCTTGGCACTGTTCAAAGCCAAAGGTATGCCTCCCCCAGGATGCACTGTAACCCCAGCAAAATAGAGACCCTTTATCTCTCTTGAAAAATTTGGATGGCGATAAAATGCCGACATTTTACTGTTAGAGGAATTACCATAAATAGACCCTTGTAACCCTGAATACATCTTCTCCATCTTAACAGGATCAGTAAAATGTTCCACCTCAATCAATGACTCAATATCTTCATTTAAAATCCTACTTAGTTTCGTAAGAATGTTTGTTCTGAGTAACGCTCTCATGTTTCCCCAATCCTGACCTGTATTTATTGGTGCATTTACCATAACGAACCAATTCTCACCATATTCAGGAGCATCATCTTCTTCCATTTTCGAAGACACATGTATATATATGGTAGGATCTGAACTCAATGAGCTCTCCTTAAACATCTTTCGGAATTCTTCTTCATATTGTTCAGAAAAAAAGATGTTGTGTACATCTAAATTTGGAAATTTCTTATTGATGCCCCAATAAAAAACAACTGCAGAAGTTGACTTTTCTTGTTGGAGTATCTTTTTAGGACCATCAATTCCTTTAATCAATTTGTTATAGGTATTATGAACATCCATATTACTCACAACAACATCAGCTCTTATTGTTTTACTCGCAATTGAAACCCCACTTATTCTATTATTATTATATAAAATATCCTTGACAGGTTGATTAAAACAAAACTTGACGCCCATGGATTCAGCATGCTTATACAGATGATTGGTAATAGCCACCATCCCTCCTTTAGGTATGTATGGTCCAATATTTAATTCAAGATGAGCAATGATATTTAGCATCCCTGGAGCCTCGTATGGATTACTTCCGTTATAGGTTGCGAAACGATTAAATATTTGAACAGTTTTAGCATTATTAAACTGTTGCTGATTCACTGTATTCATGGATTGAAGTAAACCATATTTAGGAATTCTGAAAATGGCACGAAATATTCCTTTGTTGAACCATTGAGAGATTCTGTGCAATGATGCGGATATAAAAACGGGGTAAACAGCCTCATAATTCATCTTAAGCTTATTCAGGTAGCTATACACCTTCTCTTTATCCTCTCCCAATTGATTATGTAAAACCTCCGATACCTTCTTTGCTCCATGAGGAAGAGCGACTTTAACCCCATCCTCAAAAAAATAATTACATGATATGGCTAGCTTTTGATACTCAAATGAACACTCAGACACTCCATTAATTGATAAAAGCTCTTCGACTAAATGTGGCTCTGTAAAAACAGATGGGCCCATATCAAATCGATATGCATCAAAATGCTTTGAGTGGACCTTTCCTCCGGGGTCCGTATTGGCTTCATAAACCGTAGTTTCAAATCCCAAATGAGCAAGACGAATTGCAGATGCCATACCTCCGATACCTGCACCAATTACAACTGCTTTTTTACCCATATGATGTAAAACAAGTCATAATTTTGATTGTTTGGTATCGAAACGAACATTAATTTAGGTCAGCTAGCTATGAAAAAGCTTATTTTACACTAGGTTAAAATGACATAAAGCCTTTATTTTACAAGGATTTCAGGCTAGTTATTAACAAAATAGCAGATTTATTAACATTTTACCTACTTTTTCGGGGGCAAACCTCGACTCACATTGATATTCAGATATATTTGTTCTGATAATTAATTATTAATCATTAAAAAAAACAACTCATTATGAACAAAGCAGAATTAATTGATGCAATGGCAGACGGAGCTGGATTATCTAAAGCTGATGCGAAAAAAGCATTAGATGCATTTGTTGGAGCTACAACTGGTGCTTTGAAAAAAGGTGACAGAATCTCATTAGTAGGATTTGGATCTTTTTCAATCACTAGACGTGCTGCAAGAGCTGGTCGTAATCCAAAAACTGGTGCTGTTATTCAAATTGCAGCTAAAAACTCAGTAAAATTCAAAGCAGGATCTGATTTATCTTCAACCGTAAACTAAGAATTGCAAAGAATTATAAAAGGTCATCTTTGGATGACCTTTTTTTTTGGCCTATGTCGCCGATTGTTTTTTAATGATTCTCCAAAACATAGAAGGAAAAAACCTACGTAAAGTAACTGCTTTAATTTCCTTATTCCCTATTAAAACCTCGCGCTTTTTTTGATACAAGGCTGTTATTAATTGAGACACACACTCTTCAACAGGCATACCTGTTTCTTGATTGTGATCCATTTCACCATATCTTTTACCATCTGCTGCTAAAGCATTTGTAGATATTGGTGTATTAATTTTACCTGGACACGCCAAAGTAACAGTGATACCATTCTTCTCCTCCTCTAGAGCAAGAGATTCATAATAGCCATGTAAGGCATGCTTCGAAGCACTATAGCTTGATCTCAAAAAGAATCCAAACTTGCCAGCAATACTGCTAATTACCAGAATCTGACCCTTCTTTTTTCTAAGCTGAGGTAGCACAGCTTTAGTCAGTAACACATTTCCAAAAAAATTAACCTCCATTATACGCCTTATGACATCCTCTGAAGAATCAAAAGCAGTTCCTCGCTGACTCACCCCTCCATTTTGAATTAATATATCAACACCTTCCACCTTCTGGGATAAATTTTTGACCGCCTCACCAAAGGATGCACTATCAGAAAGATCTAAGGGAAGCAAAATATGTTGATCGGATGAGGGCAATTCATTTCGAAGCGCCATTAAAGCTTGTTCATTTCTACTGGATAGAATTAGCTTGGAACCCAATCTAGCTAGCTGAATACACAGCTCTTTCCCTATTCCTGAGCTTGCACCCGTTACCCAAACCACTTTATCCTTGAAATGTGCTTCTTTAGACATAAAACAAAGATACAAAACAATTGAATCCGTAATTCTATAGAGATTTACTTAACTTTACTCCACTTTAATTGATATGAGTAAGAAAGACATTAAAAATCATTTTGATCAAGCCCTAGAGGTTCTTAGCGCTTTTAATACGGACGCAAACATCCAGAAAATTGAAGATGCAATCGAAATATTTTCTAGATCTCTAGAGAATGATGGTAAAATCATTAGCTGTGGAAATGGTGGATCAATGTGTGACGCGATGCACTTTGCAGAGGAGCTGAGTGGTCGATTTCGAAATAATCGAAAAGGTCTTGCTGCGCTTTCCATTTCAGATCCAAGCCATATCTCTTGTGTGGCGAATGACTTTGGCTACGAATATATCTTTTCAAGATATGTTGACGCTATTGGATGCAAAGGAGATGTGTTATTAGGTATTTCTACCTCAGGAAATTCTGAAAATGTAATTAAGGCCGTGGAATTAGCAAAATCTAAAGGGATTAAAACAATAGTCTTGACAGGAAAAACAGGTGGGAAATTAGCAGCATTGGCTGATCTTGAAATCAGAGCACCACATAGCGAGTATGCTGATCGTGCTCAAGAAATACATATCAAAGTAATTCATGCCCTCATTGATGGCATCGAAAGAAAGCTTAAGCTGGCTTAACTTCGCCACTTTTAATCGCCTCCATTTCTTCTTTTGAATACCTTCTGATTCGGATATTTAAGAAACCATAAAGCATGGTCATTATCGGACTGATTAAATTAAAAAAGCAAAACATCCAGTACGTTCCTGTAGCCACACCCAACACTCCGGCATGATAAGCTCCACAGGTATTCCATGGAATTAAAGGAGACGTAACAGTACCTGAATCTTCTAAAGTTCTACTTAAGTTCTCAGGCTTTAAACCTCTATTTTTGAACTCATTAGAAAACATTCTTCCAGGAACTACTATCGCCAAGTATTGGTCCGAAGTAGTGGCGTTAAAAAAGATACAGGTTCCTGCTGTTTTAGCAATTAAAGATCCTGCAGATTCCACCTTACTAATAAAGCTCGAAGTAATTTTCTTAAGCATTCCGGTAACTTCCATAGCACCACCGAAGCACATTGAGCAAATGACCAACCAGATGGTATTCAGCATACCACTCATTCCCCCTGTAGATAATAAATCATTAACCGCAGCACTACCCGTTTCTATATTAGATTCACCGGCAATGGTATTAAAAAATGTCACATAAGCAGACATGAAATAATCATCTGTAATTCCTGACAATTGATTAACAATAGCTGGCTGTGCAATAATAGCGGCTACACCACCCGCAATGGTTCCAAAAAACAATGCTGGAAGTGCGTCCCACTTTAACATAATTAAACCAATTACAACAGCTGGGACTAAAAATAACCATGGAGAAATTACAAAAGTTTGATTTAAAGTCGCCTGCATACTCTCTATTCCAGCAATATCAGTCTTGGAATCTAAGGATAATCCCAAAAACAAAAAGATGATTAAGGTGATGATTAATGTAGGAACTGTTGTATACATCATATATCGAATGTGTGTAAACAGATCAGTTCCAGCCATAGCCGGTGCAAGATTCGTAGTGTCAGAAAGAGGAGACATCTTATCTCCAAAATAAGCGCCTGAAATAATAGCTCCTGCAATCATACCCTCACTAATCCCCATGACACTGCCAATTCCGAGTAATGCCAACCCAACTGTTCCAATGGTACTCCATGAGCTTCCCGTAGCCAAAGCCACAATCGCACATATGATACAGGTTGCCACAAGAAAAAAGCTTGGACTCAAAATATCAAGTCCATAATAAATCATAGTTGGAACTACTCCTGAGATCATCCAGGTACCACTCAGTGATCCAATAATTAATAAAATAAGTACTGCTCCTAAGGAGGATTTAATACTTTTTATCATTCCTTCTTGAATGGTTTTCCATGAAAAACCTTGACCTATTCCAATAGCAGAGGCTATTACAGCGCCAAAAAGTAAGGCTATTTGATTTGGTCCTCCAGTTGCGTTATCTCCAAAAACATATACATTGAATGCCAATAATGAGATTAAAACAATTACCGGAATAAATGCTTCAATAAAATTAGGAGAACGTGTATTGTCGGTCATATTTGAGATTTGGACCAAAAATAAGCATAATATTCATTCAGTTCTGAACCCCATTCGCCCTCATCTGTTATTTTTGTATGGTGAAAGATTCAATTGTTATAAAGGGAGCAAGAGTCCACAATCTAAAGAATATTGATGTGGAGATTCCTCATGGGTCTTTTACGGTTATAACAGGCGTATCTGGTTCCGGAAAAACATCCCTGGCCTTTGATACTATTTTTGCTGAAGGTCAGCGTCGTTTTATTGAAAGCATGTCCTCCTACGCAAGACAATTTCTTGGTAAATTAGAGAAACCTGAAATGGACTACATTAAGGGAATCGCTCCTTCTATTGCTATTCAACAAAAGGTCATATCATCTAATCCAAGATCAACCGTAGGTACAACTACAGAGATATATGATTACCTCAAATTATTATATGCAAGAATAGGTATTACATACGATCCCAACACAGGAGAAAAGGTGATCAAGCATTCCATAAAAGATGTCTTGAACTACCTAAAAGAGCTACCTGAAAACAGCAAGTTAGCGTTACTTTCACCATTAAACATAAACAAAAAAGAACATCTTCAAACATATGTAAAAGAAGGATTTAAAAGGGTTTATATAAATAATAAGTTTATAAATTTAGACGAGTACAAATTTAAATCCAAAGACAATATTTATCTTGTTATTGATAGAATCAAAACAGACTTTTCTGAAGAGGACAATGAGGGACGTATTCTTGATTCGATAGAGCTCTCATTTAATGAAGGTCAAGGTGTTTGTCATGTGCTTAACCCTCTCGATCATACTCATGTTATCTTCAATAAGAAATTCGTAAATAAAGGAGTTGAGTTTCAGGAACCCTCGCTTCATTTCTTTGCCTTTAACAATCCCTTTGGTGCGTGTAAAACTTGTGAGGGATTTGGCAAGGTCCTTGGAATTGATGAAAACCTCGTGATTCCCAACCGAGACGTCAGCGTGTTTGATGGAGCTATTGCCCCTTGGAAAGGTGAAGTAATGGGTGCAAATTTAAGAAAGCTCATATTGAACGCTTCAAAATTCAATTTCCCAGTACATCGAGCTATCAAAGACCTGAATGAAGTTGAGTACAAGCTGCTCTGGGATGGCAATCAACACTTTACTGGCCTTAATGCCTTTTTTAAAAAAGTCGAAAAGAAATCCTATAAGATTCAATACAGGGTATTGCTATCGAGATATAGAGGCCGAACAGAGTGCTATGAATGTAAAGGGACCAGGCTAAGAGGAGATGCCTCCTACGTGAAAATAAACGGAAAATCCATTCAAGATCTTGTTCTACTTCCAGTTTCAGAAATATTAAGTTTTTTTAAAGAACTGAAAGGTCATATTGACGAAAACGCAGTGAGCAATAGAATCCTACCTGAAATCATCAACAGATTAACTTATCTCAGTAACGTTGGCCTAGGTTACCTAACCCTTAACAGACAATCAAATACTCTTTCAGGTGGAGAATCACAACGGATTCATTTAGCCACTTCATTAGGAAGCGCTTTAGTTGGCTCAATATACATCTTAGACGAGCCTTCTATCGGATTACACCCAAAGGATACAGAAAATCTTATAAAGGTTCTTAAAGAGCTCCAAAATGCTGGAAATACACTTGTCATTGTCGAACATGAAGAAGAAATCATGAGAGCCGCAGATCACATCATTGACATTGGACCAAAGGCGGGTAAATTTGGTGGTGAAATTATATTTAATGGAACACATAAAAATCTCATAAAAAGTAATAATAGCCTCACAGGTGATTACCTAAATAATGTCAGAGCTATAGCCGTTCCAGCGAAAAGAAGACATCTTAAAAGTAAAATAACCATTGAAGGAGCAAATCAATACAACCTCAAAAACCTTAATGTAGAATTCCCTCTGAATGGTTTGGTCTGTGTTACTGGAGTATCAGGCTCGGGAAAATCTTCCTTAATTGGAGACATCCTTTATCCTGCTCTTCGAAAGAAAATGGGAATCAGTAATGATGTTCAAGGCCGATATACAGGTCTAAAGGGAAATATCGATAAGCTCAAACATGTTGAATTCATTGACCAAAACCCTATTGGCAAGTCATCAAGAAGCAACCCTATAACCTATGTAAAAGCATTTGATGATATCCGGGATTTATACTCGAGGCAGAAGCTTTCTAAAGTAAGGGCATACAAACCCGGGTTCTTTTCATTTAATGTTCAGGGTGGTCGCTGTGAAATGTGTGAGGGAGAAGGAACAATCACTGTTGAGATGCAGTTTATGGCAGATATTCACTTGCAATGTGAAAACTGTAAAGGGAAGAGGTATAAAAAAGAAACATTGGAAATCAGCTACAGAGACAAAACCATTCACGATTTATTGGAGATGAGTTTGTCAGAAGCCCTTATTTTTTTTAATGAAAGTACGGAACGTATAGAAAAAAAGATTGTGTCAAAGATTCAACCCCTAGTTGATGTAGGACTTGGATATCTTAAGGTGGGCCAATCATCAAGCACAATGAGTGGTGGAGAGGCGCAAAGAATAAAACTCGCTTCATTTTTAGCCAAAGGAAAAAACCCACAACCTACCCTATTTATTTTTGACGAACCTACCACTGGATTGCATTTTTATGATATTGAAAAATTGATCCTGGCTTTTAATGCACTGATTCAACTTGGGCACAGCATTATTGTAATAGAGCATAACGTAGAGGTCATGAAATGTGCTGACCACATTATAGATCTCGGACCTGAGGGTGGTGAAAAAGGAGGAGACATATTGTTTGAAGGTACTCCTGAAGAACTGATTAAACAAAAGAATAACGAAACCTCTCGTTTCTTAAAGAAGGTAATCAGATAACAAAACATAAATTTCATTCATTACATTTGTTAAACGTGAAGAAGATTACAATAGCCATAGATGGCCACTCGGCCTGCGGAAAAAGCACCCTAGCAAAAGGATTAGCAAGCAAACTCAACTATGTTTTTATCGATTCAGGTGCCATGTATAGAGGCGCTGCCTTATTTGCGCTTCGAAATGGGTGCCTCAATGATGATCTTGACAAAACCTTACTCCTATCGTTACTTGACCAGCTTGATTTGAGCTTTAAAAATGTATCGGGAACGAATTGTTTGTTTTTAGGAGGAGAAAACATTGAAGATGAAATCCGTCAACCTCATGTTGCAGCAATTGTTTCTAAAGTAGCTACCATAAAGGAAGTCCGTGTTAAATTGGTTGCACAACAACAAGAGATGGGAGCAAATGGAGGCATTGTCATGGATGGTAGAGATATTGGCTCTGTGGTTTTCCCAAACGCTGAGCTTAAATTATTTGTTACGGCATCGACTGCCATTCGTTCTGAACGAAGATTTCTAGAACTTCAGGAAAAAGGGATTAAGCAAGATATTGAGGAAGTTGAAAAGAACTTAATTGAAAGAGATTACATCGATTCAACGCGTGAAGAAAGTCCTTTAATTCAGGTTCAAGATGCTATTGTTTTGGACAATT
>Ga0206679_10002997_pt1 | contig 13184 bp, 11 predicted proteins | sample M110012015metaG_FD_155464 | JGI IMG/M metagenome (GOLD analysis project Ga0206679, IMG submission 155464) | Ammonia-oxidizing marine archaeal communities from Monterey Bay, California, United States - M1 100m 12015 | ecosystem: Environmental > Aquatic > Marine > Intertidal zone | place: USA... | reverse complement strand
TTTGATCTATTCCTGATTTATGGACCAAAGAGAGTGTTTCAGCAGTAACAATATTTGAAACAATGGCCATATAGTTATTAATAATTTTCATTTTACTTCCTGAGCCTATAGATCCGCAATAAACAACATCACTTCCCATACACTTTAAAATCTCTTCGACCTTAGGAAAGTCTTGTAATGACCCTCCAACCATTATAAGCAAAGTACCGTCAATTGCATTATTAACCAAACGAGCAACTGGAGCATCAAACATTTGAATATTTCTTGCTTGTAATTGCTTACTAACTTCAATACTATCAGCTGGCAATATTGTGCTCATATCAATATAGATTAAATCTGTATTATCTTGATTAATAATACCGCCATCTCCAAGAGCAACTTCTTTTACATCTTCTCCAATAGGAAGCATGGAAATAAGAAAATCTATACTCCTACATAAGTCTGCAATATTATCTTCATGCTTAGCCCCAACTTTAACTAAAGCTTCTATAGTTTTGTTATTGGCAAAAGGATCGTAAAAAGAAAGCGAATGCCCATTTTTAACCAAATTTAAAGCCATTGGAAGACCCATTGTTCCGACTCCGATAAAACCTATATTTTTCATATTTCCTCTCTCTTAATTAAACGATATTAATGTTCTTTTTGTGAATGTATGAATATATTGCATCCATTCCACCTTCATATCCAATTCCACTTTCTTTAATTCCTCCATATGGGATCTCGGGATGCATTGGAGCAGCAGTATTTATAGAAACACCACCCGCAATAATTTCTTTAGCCATTTTTTCTTGTAAAGCTTTACTAGTTGTGTAAACATATGATGCAAGTCCAAAATTTAAAGAATTAGCCTTCTCTATTACATCATCATAATCATTGAATTTAAATAATGGAAGAATAGGGCCAAAAATTTCTTGAGTCATCATCTTTGAATTTTCATTTATATTTTCAATAAGAGTTGGCTCCCAAAAATAACCACTATCTTTATGTCTAATTCCACCATAAATTATATTAGAACCATTTTTAACAGCATCATCTACAAAATCTTTCATTGCATCAATTCTACGGGAATTGGATAGAGGCCCCATTGATACTCCTTCATTCAATCCATTACCTAAAGTAATATTTTTTAGCCTCTTTAAAAATCCATCTCGAACCTTATCATAAATTTTTTCGTGAACATAAAAGCGACTGGGCGCAATGCAGACTTGACCAGCATTTCTAAATTTAAAGCCAGTTAAAGTATCTAGAGTTGTTTCGATATCAGCATCCTCAGCAATAATTGCTGGAGAATGGCCTCCCAATTCAAGAGTGCATCTTTTTAATGTTTCCGCTGATTTCTTTGCTAAAAGTTTTCCTACCGGAACTGAGCCAGTAAAACTTCCCTTTTTAACTTCATCCCTGCTTAGAAGGTAATCAGAAATTTCATGAGGAACGCCGAATACCAAATTAATAACATCTTTAGGTAAGCCTGCCTCCTGAAATATTTTAATCACCTCTATAGCTGTTCCCGGTGTTTCTTCTGAAGGCTTAATAATTACTGAACAACCGGCTGCAAGAGCTGGAGCAATTTTTCGAATAACTAAAGCAATTGGGAAATTCCAAGCCGTAAGACACAAGCAGATTCCAAGTGGCTGAGGTTTAATCAAAGTTTTTAATCCATTATCTCTATCTGCTACAACTTCATCTTTAATTAGTGTTGCATTCGTTCCATTAAATTTTAAAATTGCAATCGATTGATTGATTTCGCCAGCCGATTCAGCAAGAGGTTTTCCTTGCTCTAAAGTCATCACTTCAGATACTGCTGAGATTCTTTCAGATAAAATATCTGCAGCCTTTAAAATCACTCTACTTCTTATTTCAGGATCTGTATTTCTCCACTCATTAAAACCTTTTTCTGATGATTTAACGGCGTCATTTAAGTTATTTTCAGTTGCATGAGGCAACCACCCTAAAACACTTTCATCAACTGGATTTAAAACATCTTCGCCCTTTTTTGCTTCATAAATCCATTTACCGCCAATAAATAATCCAAGTTTTGTATACATATTTCTCCAATAATAATATTAATTGTCAATTATTACATTTTTTAATTTTTTCACTCTTTGTACTCCTTCCAAATTAATCCAATCCATAAAATTGTCTTGGCCAGATTTGCAGAAAATATCAATAGAGTCTTGCCATATTGATCTTCCACACAAGAAGCCTAGAAAATCTATTTTTGAAGATTTTGCAAGCTCTAAACTATGCACAAAATTATTAAATTTCATCCCTGCGCTTAAAAAAACAAAAGGTGTTGAGCTATTCTCAAAGCATTCTTTAATTATTTCAGAGCAATTCTCATAACTATAAATAGATGAATTACCATTGTTTTCAAATCCATTAACTTCAAACTCATTAAAAGGGAATTCAATTTTAATAATATCTATTTGATACTCCTCTTTAGAAAATTCCTGATAAAGGTATTTAATATAAATTGGTTTTTTTAATAAATAGCTTTGATAATCAATTTTAACTCTTTCATCAAAGTAGAGAAGTGGCTCAAATAAGTAAGGCATATCTAAATCTTTACATATTTGGCTAACATACTTAATTAATTTAAATTTTTCATTGTTAATAATTGGGTCAGAATCTGGATTAAAGTACATAAAAAACTTAATAGCAGAAAAATCTTTTATGATTTCATCATTTTGATGCAATTTTTGTGGAAGCAAGGTAATGCGTGACTTATTGTCTATATTGTATGCATCATCCTCATATGCAATTATTTTAGAAGTTGCAATAGCTTTAAAGGAAGGGTCGCTCAAGTATGTTTCATGATCAAATAAAACAGACGAAGTGTCGACACCAAGATTTAAAACTATTTGCTTCTTGAAAAAAAAATAATCAGAAGTCGTAAATTTTTTTCCTTTCTTTTCTTTAATAATATCTTTTAAACTAGCGCCCTGATCAATAGCAAGTGCGGCAAATTTTCCATTCTGCAAAAGTTGATTGAAATGTTGTCGCTTATTCATTAAAGGTGAAAATATGGTGCTGAACTAGGAGAGGCCCATAGATTTCTCATTTGCTCATTTGAATTTAATAAAGATATTGAAAATCCAGCACTTTCTTGTGTTGTAATATATTCATTAATTAAAGGCTTAAAGCACTTAATCCTATATTGAGCAAGGTACTCCTCAACATCATTATAAATTACTAATAATTCCATCAAAGTAGTAGCGCCAGATCCATTAATAAAAGGAATGACTATATCTCCCTGTTTGTAATTGAAATCATCAAATATTTTATCCATCATAAATTTTATTATTTCTTTTGATGAAGAAATTTTTTGTCGCCCATAGCCTGATTCTCCATGAACCCCCATTCCAATAAAAACTTCATCATCATCCAAATGAAACAATTTTTCTCCAGATATCGGTGAAGTTCCAGAATCAATTGCTATTGATAGAGTTCTTGTTTGATCTCTAACTAATTTACCTAAACTTAATAAAGTATCTTTCTCTTCTCCTACCTCAGAGAGTGCACCTAAAATTTTATAAATGAAAGTAGTTCCAGCTCCCCCTCTTCTTTGGTCTTCACTTCCTCGTGGAGCAGAAGCAATATCGTCATACATTAGTAATAAATCAGCATTAATATTATCTTCATTTGCCAACTCAATAGCCATCTCACCGTTCATAACATCACCTGCATGGTTAGATATTAGAAGAATACAACCAGAATTCTTCTTAAAGATTTTTATACCCTCAAAAATTAAATCTCCAGATGGCGCAGCAAAAATATCTCCAACAACATTTGCATCTAACAATCCTTCGCCGACCCAACCCATAGCAATAGGTTCATGACCTGAGCCATTGCCAATTAATATGGCAGTTTTGTCAACACTCTTTGAATGACTTCTTAAAATAATTCTTTTACTATTTTGGGAAAATTTAACTCTATCGCTATTAGCCTTAATATAGCCACTCAACATGTCGTTAACTATCTGATCTTTATTGTTTATAATTTTTTTCATAAAACTGATTCGAAATACTCTTGAAGTATAATTGCAGTTGATTTAGCGCCTGGATCAATAAACCCGAGTCCTTTATTTTCTAAAAATTTAGCCCTACCGACCTTGGCCTCCATTTCTTTTGTTTTATCTATAGATAAAGACAAAATTTTATTGATTTCATTTTTTTTAAATTGGAAATCTGAGTTCTTTTTTAAAAAATCTAAAACAGGAATGTAAATATCAAGAATACTTTTATCTCCAGCTCTTGCCTTGCCTCTCCTCATTATTTTATCTATCGATTTTTCAAAAATATCAATTATTGATAGATTCAAATTTGTCTCATCAATTTTTCCAGATTCATCAAAAAATATTGACATTAAAATTCCAGATGCGCCTCCCATTTCAATTCGCATTTGTTTTGAAATAATAGTCATAGATTCATCAATTGAAAAATCTAAATTATTTAAATATAAATCTTTTGCAATTTTCATGCCTTTTAGGATTGTAGAACCATGATCGCCATCACCAACCAGTTGATCTAATTTATCGAGTTCAACATAATCAGAATGAATCTTATTATATGAATTCAAAATCCAATTTTTATAGGCATTACGCACTCAAATGCTCACTTAAAAAATTGAAAGATCTTACTATTGCATCATAAGGATCATCTTCTATGTTTCTCCAAGTAAACAAATCTTTGCTGGTATCAACATTTGCTTGAATAAACATTTCCAAAGAAACATAACCCTTATAGTTAATTTTTTTCAAGGTATTAATAATTTCTGACCAATTAATGGAGCCCGAGCCTGGAACACCTCGGTCATTTTCTGCAACTTGAAAATGAAATAATTTATCTCTAGCCTTTTCAATCGATAGGCATATATTTTTTTCTTCAATATTCATGTGATAAGCATCTAAAAGCAGGCCTACATTGGGATGATCAATTAGTTCACATAGCCTTATCCCCTCATCAACTGTATTAATAAAATCTGACTCATACCTATTTAGTGGCTCTATCCCCAATTTGATATTTTTTTCAATTAATAAACTTGAAATTTTTTTAATAGAGTTAGACGAATTTTTAAATTTTTCTTCCTTGCCTTTGCCCAAACTATTACTTATACCCCAGGCAGTATGAACTACTCCGGTGAGCAAATTTGCCTCCATAATTGCAGTCATATCAATTGCTCTTTTAAGGGCTTCAACTCCATTTTTTTGGACGGCTGGATCACTACTACTTATATCCTCATTTTTCGACAAACCAGTTGTACAAGTAAGAGAAATATTTAAATCATCAGCTAACTTTGAAATTTCCTTTGCACTTGCAGGCGTTTGCCCCAAAAGAGAAACCTCTACACATTTATATCCGGCTTGTTTACACTTATGGATATAAGGCGTGATATCTTCATGCCAATTTTTTACAAAAGTGGCGGAATGAACTCCTAAAATCATTTTAGTTTATCAATTTTTGTGAAAAAATCATGAAATATTGCGTCTCTATTAACTCCATACGCCTCCCTCATAGGATACGATTCATTCTCTCGCCTCCAATAAAGCTTATCATTTAAAGTTGGCGATGAAACAATGTGAGATGGAACCCATGAGGAGTCAAGCATCCATGCAATAGTTATCACATCCCAAATAACCCAAGTTCTCCAAGTTTGATCAATCACTCCTCTTTGCTTATGAAGAGGGTTATTTGTATATAGCTCATAAAGATAATTGCCAATATCACCTCTTCCTTTAACAAATTCCTTCATATCAGGAAGAGATAAAGTTAATTGTGCACCAACGTTATATCCAGGCAGGTATACATTTGCTACACCGCACTCAAAAAGTAATTGAGACGACAATACATCCTGAACTAAATTTAAGGAATTAGCATTATTATTGAGACTATGAGTGGGAAATCCAGATGTCCAAACTACCACTAAATTATTTATAATTTTTGGTTCCATCAATAAAGCAGAAGCTATATTTGTTAGACACCCAATCGCACAAACATAAATCTTTTCATGAGGATATAGGAGGCATGTGTTAACAATAAACTCACTAGATTCAGTAATTAAAGGCTCATCAAAACTAGTTAAATATTGTTCTGAACCCCTAAAAACTTTTCCTTCATGTGGCATGTTTAATTTATCAAATATTTTTATTATTTCTTGATAGCTTTTTTCTACTCCTTCTTCAGGTGTATCAAAATATATCTCATTAGGATGTTTTTTCGAATCAATTAACCCATTCACCCAATCTCGATAACTATTGACTAGGTCGATATTGTCCTTAGAAACTTCTTTATTTTCTATTATTATATTGTAAGCCTCTAAAAGCTCTTCTTTGTGATGCTGAAAAGAGTAGGGCTCAGCTGTTACTCCTAACAAATCTATTTTATCTCCAGATAACAAGGCCCAAGCCAAGGCAAACTGGTCATCAATTTCATTTGCTGTATCGGTATCAAGTATCAGTTTACTTTTACCAACAGGATTTGATAAATTAAGCAATAGCTGCTCATTGGTACACTTTGGAAATTTATTTAGTATCTCTATAGGAACTGTCATGAAGCTAACTCTTGATCTAATTTAATTGTATTAAAAGTAATGTTTTTATCAACCAAAATCAATTCGTTCGTGTGATTATATAAAAGACACTCATGTGCCAAACATGGAATTCCAGAGTCTTTGTTTAAAACCAAAGAGTCAGATGACGACAAAATTTCTGCACAAATAAATTGTGAATTTTTCTTAAAATCAATATCAAATTTCTCATTTAAGATAAATATAATCGATTGATTTGAGCCTTCTTCTGAGAAATAATTTTTACTCAAGCCAAAGGCATGTTTATAAGAAACAAAGGCGTTACTAATCAAATACGGCTTACCGTTAACTTTTCTCAATCGCTTTACAAAATATAATTTTTCACCTTGATTAAAGTGCTCAGTATGATTGTTATTTGTAATTTTTTGAAAATCTAAGATGTCTGAAGAGGGAATATCGCCATTCTGAATAATTTTTTGTGTCAATGATTCAAAACAATTATCTGCTTGAGGAATTGAACTAGTGACTACCGTTCCTTTGCCTCTTTTTCTAACAATCAATCCATCATCAGCAAGTAAACTTAAGGCCGACCTAATAGTTATTCTGCTGACATTGAAATAATCAACTAACTCATTTTCAGAAGGAATTTTTTCTCCAGGTGACCACTTGTCAGAAGATATAAAATCTCGAATCTGCGAATAGACATTTTGATATTTAGTTGATGTCTTATTAATCATTGTGAACTTTTTTTATAGCTTCAATTATTTTTTTTGTAGAAGGTATATAAAAATCTTCCATAGGAGGACTAAATGGAACAGGGGTGTGAGGTGCGGTAATTTTAATAACAGCAGTCTTTAAATTATCAAAACATTTTTCAGAAATTAAAGAGGTAATTTCTGACGCCAGGGAGCATTTAGGGTTTGACTCATCTACAACAACTACTCTTCCTGTTTTTTTAACAGATTCAAAAATTAATCCTTCATCTAATGGCGAGTATGTTCTTGGATCAATAATTTCACAATCTATACCTTCCTGAGCCATTTGTTCTGCAGCTTCTTCAGCAAAGAGATTCATTCGTTGAATTGCTATGATAGTGACATCCTTTCCTGGTCGCCTAATTCTTCCTTTACCTAAAGGTATAGGCTCCATATTTTTTGGAACATCACATTTAGCCATATAAAGCCTTTTATGCTCCATAAATATCACAGGGTCATCATCCTGAATTGCTGACAATAATAATCCTTTTGCATCATAAGCATCATAAGGCGCAACAACTTTTAATCCAGGTATATGAACATATAAACTATATAGCGCTTGTGAATGTTCGCTACCAGCTCTAAAGCCCGCACCAACAACGGTTCTAACAACCATTGGAACGCGCTGTTTTCCGCCAAACATATATCTCATTTTGGCTGCTTGATTCATAAGCTGATCAAAACATACGCCCAAAAAATCCACATACATTAATTCTACGATTGGCCTTAAACCAGTCATAGCAGCTCCGACTGCTGCACCAAAAAAACCAGCCTCTGTAATCGTTGTGTCTCTAACTCTTTCGGGACCAAATTTAGTCAGCAAGCCCTGGGTAACGCCGAAGGGCCCACCCCAACTATCCTGAGTTCCTGGATAATTTTCCCTACCTTTTCCGCCTGCTATATCCTCGCCCATCAAAATTACATTTTTATCATTTAGAAATGACTCAACAAGCGCTTCGTTAATCGCATCTTTTACTGTTAATTCCCTCATATTAGTAATTCTCTAGGGTAGTCGACATATACTTCTTCAAGCGCGTCTTCTGGATTTGGCCAGGGCTGAGTCTCAGCAAAATCAAATGCTTCATTTACTTCATTCAAAGCTTCAGTTTGTATTTTTTTAACTTCATCAGAAGACAAATTATGTTCAGAAGCCATCTCAATTGACTTTTTAATTGGGTCATTTTTTTTGGCCTCTTCAATCTCTTCTAATGGCTGATATAACTGAGTATCTCCCTCATATTGTCCTGAAAACCTGTAATTTTTAAACTCTAGAAAAATCGGTGTATTCTTAGCTTTCGATTCAATAATTGCATCTCTAGTTATTTGGTGCACTTCAAAAACATTATTGCCATCACCTTGATATGAAATCATATCGTAAGCTTTGGCTATATCTTTAAGCTCCTTAGTGTTAATATGCCAATCAGTTGCAGTAGCTTCTGCATAACCATTGTTCTCACAAACAAATAGCATAGGAACATCCCAAAGTTTAGCTAATCCTGCAGCCTCATGAAACGCGCCATTATGAATTGCTCCATCGCCAATAAAAGTAGCAGACATTTTTGTCCCGCCATTAATTTTTTCCTGAAGTGCCGCTCCTAAAACTACTGGAGGGCCAGCGGCAACGATTCCAAAAGATCCAAGCATACCTTTATCAAAATCACTAATATGCATACTCCCACCTCTTCCTTTACAGATACCAGTGCTCCTTCCATAAATTTCTGAGGTAATCTCTTTCAGCTCACAATTTTTAGCAATTGAATGTCCATGATTACGGTAAGTACTTGAAATCCAGTCATCATCACTCAAAGCAGACATCACACCAACACAAATAGCTTCTGAACCAATACAAGTATGCAAATAACCAGGAACTGATTTTTCTTTAGCAATTATTTTTATTCTTTCTTCAAAAAAACGTATGGTAAAGAGTTTTTTATAAATCCAATTTAATTTATTCTTCTCAATATTCATAAATAATAAGTTGTTATAACAATTGAAATCATTAAATAATTCTTAACTATAAAAAACTATAATACACACTATGCACCAGTTTTTCAGGGTAAATTTCCTAAAGCCCATCTATAGAAATTCATATATCAGTTATCATAACATTGACCCAAATCAAATCAATACTTCCATTTAATATGCTATGATAAGGGTCAGTAATTAGCAATCAAGGATATACAAAATTAAATGATCGTTAAATTAAACATTGGATATGTTGCTACAGCTATTTCTCCTTATTATTCTGAGGAGTATAAAGTTCGAGAAAAATCTGAAATTAATTTAAAAAAAATATTAGCCAATTTTGATGTAAATTTTATTCCATTTCATAAAACTATATTTTCAACAGAAGACTCAAAAGAAGCAGAAAAATTTTTCAAGGATAAGATAGATTTTTTACTTCTTCAAACAAGCTCTTGTAGTGCAGGAGAGCAGCTATACCCACTCTGCAATATAACAGACAAGATGGGTATATGGGCAGTTCCAGACATTGAGACAGAAGGTGATGTAAAGTTACATTCTTTAGTTTCTACAAGTCATTACCTAGCAATGATAAAAAAAGTTTTATCTGATAAAAAAATTACAACTAAGTGGTTTTATAACTATGCAAACACTGAAGAATTTAAAAGTAAATTTTTAATAACTGTTAGATCATTAGTCGCATTAAAGAAAATGAAACATACCAAAATAGGCCTTGTAGGAGGAATATCTCCAGGCTTTGACAATATGAAGGTTGATCAATCAATTATTAAACAAAATATTGGACTGTCAGTTGAAGAATCGACCATCAAAGAATTGGTTAAGATTGCAAAAGGTTTTGATCAAAAAACTATTGATAATGAAGTTTTAAAAATCAAAAGCGTTGCCTCAAGTATTTCTGTTTCGAACGATGACTCATTTAACAGAGTTACACGCATTTATTTTGCATTAAAAAAAATGAAGGAAGACAATAACTGGGATTCCCTAGCTGTTCAATGCTGGTCTCAAATGCAAGAATTATATGGGGTAGCTCCATGCTTAGCTTATGGTTGGATGGGTAGTGAAGATGGTATTGCAGTTTCCTGTGAAGGAGATGTTCAAGGATCAATGAGTATGCTTCTTTTGAACTATATTTCAAGTTCCGAAAAATCATCTACATTACTTGACTTAGCAACATTTGATAAAGAAGCTGATGCTGTACAAATGTGGCATTGCGGAGTTTCACCAAGGCATTTTGCAAATGAAGATGGCATCAAATGGGTTGATCACACCACGCTTGGTAGAAAAACTGAAAAAAAATATGGCGTTGCAGGTGATCAGGTTTTTGCTCCTCAAGAGACAACTACAACCTATATAAGTAACAACGCTGAAAGAATATTGGTATTGAATTCTAGTATTTTTGAACATACGAATAAGGGCTATGATGGCACTAGAGGATGGTTTAGAAATATACATTTAAATAGAAAAAAAATTACTTCAGAAAACTTAGTAAACACCTTAAACATCGTTGGCCATGAACATCATTATGCTGTTGGACAGGGTGATTACAGTAAGGAATTAATAGAATTTGCGGCTTGGAACAATCTAAAGCTGATAAAAGAAATTCCCTTGGTGGATTATTTATCCCCACTGGAGAACTAATCAAATAAATGTTTATTTGATGATTTGATAACTAAAAAAAGGAGATGTAATGAACAATAAGTTTAAGTTTGTAGCCCTTGCTATAGTTAGTTTATTTTTTTCAAAATTTGCTTCAGCAGAGGTTGCGCCAGGGTTTAACTCCTGGGATGACGTTAAAGCTGCTGCTGATGGCGGACAAGTAAACGTCTATATGTGGGGTGGCTCTGATGCAATCAATGGATTCGTAGATGACTTTTATGGCGTACCATTAAAAAATGATTACAACATTGCCTTAAATAGGATGCCTTTGGCGGGAACTGTTGATGCAGTTAACCAGGTATTAAGTGAAAAAGAAGCTGGAGTAACCGGTGATGATGGAAACATTGACTTAATATGGATCAATGGTGAAAATTTCTGGACTTTAAAACAAGCAAACCTTCTTTATGGTCCGTTTGCAGCTGGCTTACCTAATAGTCAATTCGTTGCTTGGGATAACCCTGCAGTTAATCTAGACTTTGGAAGACCAGTTGATGGTATGGAAAGTCCTTGGTCAAGTGCACAGTTTCATTTTATGTACGACTCAGCTAGAAGTGACTATGAAGATATGCCAAGAAATTATGGATTTCTAACTAAATGGATTTCTGATAATCCAGGCAGATTTACGTATATCAGACCTGGCAAAGGCGGATTTGTTGGAACGAGATTTGTCAAACAAATTTTCTTTGAATTAAGTGGCGGCCATGATCAATGGGTTGGACCTTACAATGAAGAGCTTTATAACAAATGGGCTCCAAAAGTATGGGCACTCTTAAATTCTTGGGAGAAAGATTTACATAGAGGTGGTGAAACTTACCCAACTAATAATGCTGAAATGCATGCACTATTTGCTAATGGTGAAGTTGATATGAGTTTTACTCAATCTCCAAGGGGAGCAGGGCCTACAAACTCTGCTGGAACAACACCACCTACTTCTAGAGCTTTTGCTTTTTATAACAACATGATTGGAGATTTCAATTATTGGGCAATCCCATATAATGCTCCTAATAAAGCTGCAGCGTTAGTTTATGCTAACCTTGTTCTAGAACCTACTTTGCAAGCTGCTCAAGTCCAGCCTGCTAATGGTTTTTGTTGTGGTTGGGGAATTAGCACAGCAAAAGTAACCAGCTCTGATGGAGTTGCCGCTATTCAAGATGCGCAAAATAATCTTGGTGATGCTGCAGAAGATCAAGGGATATTAGCGAGAGCTCTTGTTTCTGATATCGCTGCGGAGTATCAAGACAAAATTGAAGCAGATTGGCAAGCAAATGTACTTCTAAAATAGGAGATATGAGTGGGCGGAGATAGATTAAAAATAGTACTTTCTCTAACTCCGCCCCTTCTAATTATTGGTACATTATTTTTTGGAGGAATACTCTATGGATTTCTTCAAAGTTTAGGCTATCAGCCAGCAATACAAAAATATGATATTAATTTTGATGCCTACTATAACGTTATGTTCTCAGAGAGGTATGCAAAATTATTTTGGACAGGCTTGGGTCTTAACTTATGGGTAAGCTTTGTTAGCACCTTTTTAGCTGCGGCATTTGCTCTATTTGGCGCTTTAGCTATTAGAAAAACTTTCTTTGCAAAAAAAATCTGTAATTTTATTTACTCTTTAAATCTACCTATGCCTCATTTAGTTGTAGCTGTAGGAATGATTTTTGTTTTTTCTCAAAGTGGATTATTAGCTAGATTTTTTACTCAAATAGGCTTTATATCATCACCAAGTGATTTTCCAATCTTAGTCAAAGATAAATATGGTTTTGGAATTATCTTGGCGTATATATGGAAAGAATCTGCTTTCTTCTTTATTATCCTAATGTCTGTCCTTCAATCTCTTGGCGAAAATTTTGAAGAATTAGCTCAGAGCTTGGGTGCTAATAAATGGCAAAGATTTAGATATGTTATTCTTCCTCTAGTAATGCCAAATTTATTTTCTGCTTCAATAATTGTTTTTGCGTTCAGTTTTGGAGCATATGAAGTACCAGCAATTCTTGGTGTCAACTATCCACAAATGCTTCCAGTTATGTCCTTTGAATTTTTTCTCAATCCTGATCTTAATGCAAGAAGTGAAGGTATGGCACTTAGCATGATTATTGCATTGATAGTTATGATTTTAGTTGTTTTCTATTTCCGACTAACCCAAAGCAAAATTAGAAAAGATTAATTTTTATGGATAAAAATTTAAAAAAAATAAATATTTACGCCATTTATTTTGGTGCATTTATTTTAGTTCTTCCCTTAATTGCTTTTTTTATAATCGCA
>Ga0206679_10002995_pt1 | contig 13185 bp, 10 predicted proteins | sample M110012015metaG_FD_155464 | JGI IMG/M metagenome (GOLD analysis project Ga0206679, IMG submission 155464) | Ammonia-oxidizing marine archaeal communities from Monterey Bay, California, United States - M1 100m 12015 | ecosystem: Environmental > Aquatic > Marine > Intertidal zone | place: USA... | reverse complement strand
TATGTCGACACCCGGAAACAGGAGAGGAAATGCTGTACGGCACACTAGGTTATATCATTGGTGTCCAGGGCATGTCGCAGGAGCAGAGCCATCAGCTCCTGGGTGACCTCTATGAATGGCAGACCCAGAAACAGTTTCAATATGTACAAAAATGGTCTTCCAACATGCTGTTGATGTGGGACAATCGCTCGGTATTGCATTCTGCAAGCGGCGGCTACCAGGGCTATAAACGACTCTTGCATCGCACCACTATTGCGGACCGCATCTATCCCTGATCTGGAACCTTTGCCTACCCTGCTCTTAAGCCTTGGCAGGTGATACAAGGGCACAGCTCGAGTCAGCATCCAGCCCTGTCCCTGAGATCCCAGCTGTTGTGCCGATTTTATGAGCCTGCTGTTATTGCAATTAAAATAACCAAACAGTATGTTCAGTTGATGACTAAACTCGACCACATCATCATAGCCGCACCCGATTTAGAAGCCGTTAAAGAGCAGTTTTTTAATCAAACGGGTATCTTACCAGTGGATGGCGGGTCCCATGCCAACGCGGGCACTTGCAATGCACTGGTGGCATTTAGCCACGGTCAATATCTGGAATTTATTGCGCCAGACCCGCTTCAGAATATTGCTGGAACTCGGGCTGAACGATTTGCACAACTTCCTGAGCCAGTGGTACTGCACTGGGCGGTCAGCTGCACAGGACTAACTGAGATTGAAAACGCAGCGAAATCCTGTGGACTGAACTCCCGAGGGATCCTGCCGATGCAGAGAACCACTCCTGCTGATACGCTGCTCGAGTGGCAACTGTGTTTTGTTACCGGCCATAAGCAGGCTGGCGCCATGCCGTTTTTCATAGACTGGCTGGATAGCCAACATCCTTCAGAGACCTCGCCTATAGTCGGCGCCTTATGCAACTTTGAGATCAGCGCCCCGAAGCATACTGCCATTACCTACTTCCCTGAACCCTTCCCGGAATATGCTGCACTGGCAGACGGACCACTGGCGATACGGTTCGAAATCGACAGCCCCAAGGGATTACTTAAGTATGAGCAGACTGATCCCATCGGTTTCGGCTAAGCACGGCCAGGGCCACAAACAATTTTACCAAACTTAAAACCACCACCTGGACCCGTTTGAAGCACGTATAAGATACTCTCACAGACCCTTATGCATGCGTCCTCAAAACGACGATTCGATAACCTGTTCGAACTGATTCAACGGGATAAATAGTAACGCAAGAAATTTGATCAAATCTGAAGCAAAAGATACTACACTGCACCTATGTTGGTACCTATCCCCGCTCAGAAAACACCCCATGAGAAACTGTTTCCGAGATCGTCTTTCTATTTTACCGGACTATTGAGTGTCATCATCGGTTTATGGTTGCTACCAGGCACCGCAGCAGAGATTGACTCCAGCATCTGGCCAACGAGTTGGCTCAGGCCAGCCAAGACAGCATCCGAATTGCAAATAAAAACATTCCATGAGCCACCGTTTCTACTGCAGAAAGTTAAAAATGGCGCATTGCCTGGTGTAACGGATCGATTACCTCTTGACCCGGTGGTGCTTGAGCCCACCGGCACAACTGGCTCTTATGGCGGCACTGCTAGAATATTTGAGAGCGACTGGAACATGTTCAATCCAGTCGAGAATCCGCTGACGATCGACCCTACCGTCGCTCATATTTTCCCGAACACGATCAAGTCATGGAAGATCAGCAATGAAGGTCGAACCATTACCTTCACGCTCAGGACAGGGATCAAATGGTCAAATGGTGAGCCCCTGGATGCCGATGACTTTATTTTTTTTCATCGACACCAAATCCTCAACCCGGAGCTGACCCCCGTCCCGGACCCGCGCTGGATCGGCTCAGAGTCCGAAAAAATCGATGACCTCACCTTCCGCTATCACTTCAACGAGCCTTTCCCACTGTTGATCAATTTAATGGCTCAACTGGGAGATTATTACGTCATCCCAAGCGATTACATGCGACAGTTTCACCCTGACTTTGTCAACCGTGAGGCGCTGATTGAAAAAATCAGGCAAGAGGGCTATATCAGTTGGATGGCTTATTTTAACGCCATCCGTCTATGGACCAGGAATCAACCACCCCTGATGCCCACGCTGCGCCCCTTTCAGCTCATAAAAAGGACAGCAACCCACAAGCTTTATGATCGGAATGCCTATTACGGCAAAGTTGACGCCCTCGGGCAACAACTACCTTACATAGATCAAATCAGCGCAGAAATAATCGAAAACCAGGATGTGCTGGCTGCCAAGGCGGCAACCGGGCAAGTCGACTTTGCCGCATATGCACTCAAAACCCAGGATTTCCCATTATTCAAGCTGGGTGAAAAAACAGCTGGCATTAAGGTTCTGGTATGGAACCGACTACATGGTAGCGATGTCATCATAGAACCCAACCTGAACATCAAGGATAAACCCCTCAGAGCGGTATTCAACGACATCAGATTTCGCAAAGCACTTTCCGTCGCTATCAACAGGGAAGAGATGAACAGTATCATCTATTTTAACAAGGGTGTTCCCAGGCAACCCACTGTGATACCCACCTCCCGGTATTTTGAGCCCGAATTTGCATTGGCTTATACCCAATACGACCCAAGCCAATCCGGCACCTGGTTAGATGAAATGAATCTCATTGACCGGGATGGAGATGGCTTCAGAGACTATGCCAATGGCGACAAGCTAACCATCACACTTGAATTCCTGGATTTTGAAACGCCAAAAAATATCACCCTGGAACTGGTTACCTCATATTGGCGCGAGGTGGGTCTGGATATACGCCTTAAAGAGGTCGACCCAGCTCTGCAGTCCAGCCGTGCCACTGCGGGCCTGATGCAAATGACGGTATGGCACGCAGACAGAACTACCGATATCCTATTTCCATTTCAGCCCATGTGGTACGTGCCCATGCACATCGGCTGGGAAGAGTCACACTGGAACGACTGGGCCACCTATTATCTCAGTGAGGGATTAAGGGGAGAAAAGCCCCCTGCAGAAATCATCCAACTGCAGACCTGGTGGCACGAACTGGCACGCTCAACCGACCCTGACAGAGTCACCGAACTAGGAAAAAAAATCCTTCATTCTACCGCCGAAAACCTATGGACTATTGGCATGATCGGCTTGGCGCCGCAACCAGTGATTATCAGTAGCCGCCTGAAAAACGTCACCCGGCAAGGCTACTGGGGCTGGGACAACAGATGGACCATGCCCTATCATCCAGCAACCTGGTATCTGGAGAAATAATTCATGGGCACGTATATCCTGAAACGCCTACTGGCCATGATACCCACCCTCATCATCATCTCGGTGGTGGTATTCGTCCTGATTCAGCTGCCGCCCGGAGATATCATTTCGGCCAGTCTGGCCTCCCTGCAACAGCAGGGTATGGAAGTTTCGACCGAACAGATAACTGCCCTTCGAGCGCAGTACAACCTGGACTTGCCAATGCCCATGCAATACCTGCACTGGATACTGAACTTTGTCCAAGGCGATATGGGCTACTCCATAAAGTATGAACAACCCGTCAATACGTTGATATGGGAACGGCTCGGTTACACAATAATTATCGCCGTAGCGAGTCTATTATTTACCTGGGTACTGGCAATCCCTATCGGCGTCTATTCGGCAGTCAAACAATACAGCATTGGTGACTACCTGTTCACCGTTATTGGTTTGCTGGGCCTGGCCACACCCAGCTTCATGTTGGCCCTAATCCTCATGTATTGTGCCTACACCTGGTTTGGGGTTAGCGTCGGCGGGCTGTTTTCACCCGAATATGCCGACTCTGATTGGTCATTCGCCAGGCTTATTGATCTACTCAATCATATCTGGATCCCCATGATTGTCCTGGGAACCGCTGGTACCGCCAGCATCATGAGAGTCATGCGAGCTAACCTCCTGGACGAACTCGGCAAACCCTATGTAGTCACCGCCAGAGCCAAGGGCGTCAGGCCCCTTAAGCTGATCTTCAAGTATCCCGTTCGTATTGCTATCAACCCATTTATCAGCACCATCGGCTGGCTTTTACCTACGCTGATTTCAGGCGAAGCGATTGTTTCCATTGTTCTCAACCTGCCAACTACCGGCCCACTACTGCTACAGGCATTACTGAGCCAGGATATGTTTCTGGCGGGTAGCTTCCTGATGTTGCTCAGCATACTTACTGTCTTAGGCATGCTGCTCTCCGATATCCTGTTAGCCGCAGTGGATCCGAGAATTCGTTATGAGTGATTCTACCTGCAGGTTCAACCATGTCTGATCGCCAGCTATATGAGGATTTGTCTACCAGGCGCCTGACCTGGCTGCGTTTTAAGCGTCATAAGCTGGCGCTCATTTCCGGTGGTTTCCTGATATTCATCTACTTAATCGCCATTTTCTGTGAATTTTTTGCCCCCTATGAACCAAATTGGCGGAACCCCAAGGCTATTTTTGCGCCACCGCAGGAAATCCATTTCTTTGAAGCCAACGGTAACTTCCAATTCAGGCCATTCGTCTATGGCTACTCGCTGAGGATAAATCCGGAAACCTGGGTACGCGAATACACAGAGGATACAAATCAAAAACACCCGCTGTATTTTTTTTCTGAAGGCCAGAAATACCAATTCTGGAATCTATTCACTGCTCGCCACCACTTCATATCCACTTCTGAAGGTCAATACCTGCATATCTTCGGCACCGACAAACTTGGTAGAGACATCTTCAGTCGCATCGTTTACGGAGCGCGCATCTCCCTCAGTCTCGGGCTGATTGGCGTTGTACTAACGCTGGTATTAGGCGTTCTAATCGGCGGCTTAGCAGGCTACCTCGGTGGTCGAACAGACAATCTTATCCAACGCTTAATCGAGGTGCTGCAAAGCATACCCACTTTACCGCTGTGGATGGCCCTCTCGGCTGCAGTACCGGTGCATTGGTCACCCCTGGGCGTTTACTTTAGTATTATCGTTATCCTGTCATTCATTCAATGGACCGGTTTAGCCCGAGTAGTACGGGGCCGATTCCTGGCACTGAGGGAGGAAGACTTCGTTGTCGCTGCTCGCCTGCTCGGGGCCAGCCAGCTAAGGATTATTACCCGGCATCTATTACCTTCCTTTATGAGCCACATCATCACCACCGCGACACTGGCAATCCCAGGTATGATCCTGGCTGAAACCGCCTTATCCTTCCTCGGCGTCGGGCTCAGAGCGCCCGTGGTTAGCTGGGGGGTTCTGCTACAGCAAGCCCAGAACTTTCAGGTCATCGTACTAACACCCTGGTTACTGATACCCGGTATATTCGTAATTCTGGTGGTAATTGCATTCAACCTTCTGGGAGACGGCCTAAGGGATGCGGCAGACCCATACGGAGGTCATCAGCTATGAGCATCTCTACCATTTTATCCATACGCAACCTGAGCGTTAGTTTTAAAAACGAAATTGGCGAGCAACTGGCAGTCAATAACATCAATCTTGACATGAGACGTTCACAAACCACTGCCATCGTTGGCGAATCCGGTTCCGGTAAGTCTGTTACTGCCTATGCAATGATGCAACTAATTCAGCCACCGGGAAAAATCACCTCAGGGGAAATCATCTTCACACCTGCCCACCAGGACAGTTTTGACATCCTGCAACTGAACGATAACAGCCCGGCTCTGTATGACTTGCGAGGTGGTCTGATGTCGATGATATTCCAGGAACCGATGACAGCGCTATCTCCCGTCCACACAATTGGTAACCAGATAATGGAAGCCATCCTTACTCATCAAGCCATCCCAAAACAAGCTGCATTTGACCTGGCCGCTACAATGCTGGAGCGGGTAGGCATACAGAACTCCCGTGAACGAATGCTGCAATACCCTTTTGAATTTTCAGGTGGAATGCGGCAACGGGTGATGATTGCCATGGCATTGGTCTGCCAACCTCAAATCCTTATTTGTGATGAGCCCACCACCGCACTTGATGTAACCATCCAGGCTGAGATCCTGGCTCTCCTTAAAGAGCTCAAGGCTACTATCGATATCAGTGTCCTGTTCATCACTCACGATCTGGCCGTGGTAGCTCAAATAGCAGACCAAGTCATCGTCATGAACCAAGGGCGTATTCTGGAAACTGGCAGTGTCCGACAAATCCTCAACGATCCTATTCATCCCTATAGCCAGGGCCTCATCGCCGCGGTACCTGGAATGAAGCGTCAGCCTCGCCTCGACGCCATCAGCAACGACTCGACCCGCCATAACTATGGAGTACACCCACTGATCGCGATTAAAGGTGATAGACAGGTCGCACTACCAACGCCATTGATACCGGCAGAATATCAGCTATGACGACTCGCAATCTTCTTGAAGTAACTAATCTTTCAGTGAAGTTCCCTTTGCTGAAACGGGGCCTGCTCAGTAAGCAGGTGGGTGAATTTACCGCCGTTGATCAAGTCTCTTTTGAAGTTCAGCGTGGTTCTGTACTCGGTATCGTAGGCGAATCAGGCTCAGGTAAAACCACTCTGGTTCGAGCAATACTTAGAGCTATTGAGCCGTCTTCGGGGTCAGTACTATTTCACGGCAACAATGGAACGGTAGACCTGTGCCAACTCTCGCATAAGCAATTGATGCCGCTTCGAACCCAAATGCAAATGATTTTTCAGGATCCATTCGCGTCCCTGAACCCACGTATGAAAGTTGCCGACATTATTGCCGAGCCCCTGGTTATACATCACCCAGAGCAACCTCTAGAACACCGTCAGCAAGTCATCAAAATGCTCGAACGAGTTGGCCTTGAGGCGGATTCCCTGCATCGCTTCCCGCATGCTTTTTCCGGCGGCCAGCGGCAACGAATCGGCATTGCACGAGCACTCATACTCAACCCTAGCCTGGTCATTTGTGATGAAGCAGTCTCAGCTCTTGATGTCTCCGTGCAGGCACAGGTGCTGAATTTACTCGCCGATTTACAGGAGGAAATGAATCTCACTTATATCTTTGTCGCCCACGACCTAAACGTTGTCCATCACTTCTGTGAACGAGCCCTGGTCATGTACCGCGGCGCAGTCGTTGAATCAGGTCCCGTTGATCAAATATTCACCTCGCCCCAACACGACTACACCAAACTGCTATTATCCGCCATACCATCGCTTGATCCCGATATAAAACTTTCTCCCCTGGATCGAAATTCGCTGGACCTGGATTGAGATTTCCGGTGAGTCGGCTACAGACAAAGAAAATAATTGACTTTCAGCTCGCCACAAAGCAGATTGAATGCGGTTAAACAAAACAACCCCGATCTGCATCCAAAACTAAATCCGTAATAAAGAGGTATCTATGTTTGAAGTACTCTGGCCAATGATTCGCTGGCAGGATGATCACGAGCCTGAGCTACACGGGCTTGGTGGTGATGATATGAATGCTCACTTTATCAAACACCCCAGTGAGATCAGCGACGAACTGTGGGCGCGATGCGATGCACTGGTCGGTCCACAGATACCTGCTGAATATATGCAACGCCTGGAAAACTGCCGCATTTATGTGAAACCCGCTGTTGGGTTTGACGAAGTCGACCTGCAGGCCTGGGGTGATCTGGGTATACCGGTCTGTAATACACCCAACTACGGTACCAGGGAGGTTGCTGATCATGCCATGGCCCTGATGCTGACCCTGACAAAAAGTATTGCCTTCCATAACGAACAACTCAGGGCCTCACCGGTGCAAAACTGGCGCCCAGCCCTGAATCCATTTGGTCAGAGAATGGCCAACTGCACAGCAGGCATCGTTGGCCTCGGACGAATTGGCACAGCTGCCGCGCTTCGACTCAAAGCATTTGATATGGACGTTGTTTTCTTCGATCCCTATAAACCCAACGGAGCCGATATCGCATTGGGCATCAGGCGCGCCGATAGCCTGGAAGAATTATTCGCGCAAAGCGATATCGTAACCCTGCACACTCCCCTGAATTCGGAAACACATAACCTGATCAGTACGGACGCGCTAGCGGCAGCCAAACCCGGTTTGATTCTTATTAATACAGCACGAGGCCCTGTGGTTGATATTGATGCGCTCTATGATGCTTTAAAGAGAGATCAAGTGCTGGCCGCCGGACTCGACGTACTTCCAGAGGAACCGGCCAATACCAACAAGAAACTAATTAAAGCCTGGCATGAAGATGAAGCCTGGCTTCAACATCGGTTAATCATCACGCCTCATTCGGCGTTTTTTACACCCCAGAGTATGCATGACATCAGAAGTTTCTCTGCCGCCACAGCGGCGAAGTACCTGCGTACCAATAGATTAGATAATTGTGTCAACGAAGCCTTTTTGAAGTTCCGCCGTTAACAGCGTAGCTCTGACACTGCCCGTCCTCACCTAGTGCAATAAAAAAAGGCCGCATCCGCGGCCTTTTTCCACTAACCAACCGGCTAGCCTTTGGCTTGACGGCGCTCTATAGCCTCTTTAATAACCGCATCGGCCACACTACGTGGCGTAGGATCATAGTGACTGAATTCCATTGAAAACTGGCCGCGGCCTGATGTCATGGTCCTCAGGTCACCAATGTAACCAAACATTTCTGATAAAGGCGCAGATGCCTTGACACGCACACCCGTAGACTGTGGCTCCTGACCTTGGATCATCGCTCGTCGACGGTTCAGGTCACCAATGACATCACCAACATGATCTTCAGGTGTAAATACATCAATCTTCATGATGGGTTCCATGATCTGTGGACCAGCTTTACCCATGGACTGCCTATAGGCCGCTTTTGATGCTAGTTCAAAGGCAATGGCAGATGAATCAACCGCATGGAATGCACCATCCACCAGTGTCATTTTCACATCCAGACAGGGATAACCGGCAAGTGGGCCCTCTTCTAGGCAGACCTTGAAACCTTTTTCTACCGCTGGCCAGAATTCCCGGGGAACATTGCCGCCAGTAACCTTGGATTCAAACAAGAAACCGGCACCAGATTCAGCAGGCTCAATGATGTAATCAATCTTGGCAAACTGACCCGATCCACCCGTCTGCTTTTTATGCGTGTAGCTGTCTTCGATGGTCTGCGTAATGGATTCTCGATAGGCAACCAGTGGTTTACCCACCTCGACTTCAACGCCATGGGTTCGCTTCAGGATATCGACCTTGATATCCAAGTGGAGTTCACCCATTCCTTTAATGATGGTTTCGCCTGATTCCTGATCCGTTTCCATCTGGAAGGAAGGATCCTCCTGAATCATCTTCGATAAGGCTAAACCCATCTTCTCAGCGCCGCCCTTGTCTTTGGGCGCAATAGCGATATAAATAACTGGGTCAGGAAATACCATTGGTTCAAGGGTAGCAGGTACCTTTTGGTCGCACAGGGTATGCCCTGTCTGCGTGTTCTTCAGTCCAATCAACGCAACGATATCGCCTGCCTGGGCTTTATCTAGCTCAATACGTTCATCGGCATGCATCTCAACAATACGCCCTATTCTCTCCGTCTTACCGGTAAAGGTGTTAAGCACGGTGTCACCCTTTCTAATCGATCCTGTATAAATACGGGTAAAAGTAAGCGCACCAAAACGGTCATCCATGATCTTGAAGGCCAGCGATCGAAGCGGTTTTTCTGGATCAACTACTGCAAAATCTCCTGTAGGGGTTCCGTCAAGGTCAACTTCCGGCTGGGGCTCGACTTCAGTCGGATTAGGCAGATAATCGACAACGGCATCCAGAACCAGTTGCACACCCTTGTTCTTGAATGCGGAACCGCAGAAGGTAGGAAAGAAATCAAGCGCGATGGTACCAGACCTGATACAACGCTTAAGATCAGCAACACTGGGCTCCTCTCCATCATCGAGATAAGCCATCATCAAATCTTCGTCTTGGTCGATCACTGACTCGATCAGCTTTTCTCTATATTCCTGCGCTAAATCAGCCAGGTCTTCCGGGATTTCCTTAACCTCATAATTCATCGGATCACCAGACTCATCCCACACCAGCGCCTCTTGATTCAATACGTCGACAACACCGATAAAATTTTCTTCAGTGCCAATCGGTAAAGTCATGACCAACGAATTAGCGCCAAGTACAGTTTTGACCTGGTCAACTACTCTATAAAAATCAGCACCCAGGCGATCCAGTTTGTTCACGAAAATAATTCTGGCAACTTCAGACTCATTGGCATATCGCCAATTAGTTTCTGACTGAGGTTCGACACCACCAGAGCCGCAAAACACACCGACGCCCCCGTCGAGTACTTTCAGGGATCGATAAACTTCAATCGTAAAATCGACGTGTCCGGGGGTATCAATTATGTTCAGCCGATGATCTTTCCAGAAGGTTGTCGTCGCGGCCGATTGAATAGTGATTCCGCGCTCCTGCTCTTGATCCATAAAATCGGTGGTTGCTGCACCATCGTGCACTTCACCAATTTTGTGAATCTTACCGGTAATATTCAAGATGCGTTCTGTGGTTGTCGTCTTGCCAGCATCTACATGGGCGAAGATACCGATATTCCGATAGCGATTCAGATCAGTCATAACAATTGCTCGTTGTTGGTATTTTAAAGTGAAATCAATAAAAAACGCCGCATCTTATACCCCCTTGCCTCCAGAATCCAGTTGAGTTTTCAGTGATTTCGACCTGAGTATTAAAAAAACCCTTTCTGGACCGGATCACTTAGTTCGCTGCGCAAGGAGATGCGAACCATTCTGTTGCCAATCGAACGGCTAAAGTGCTCGCCCGTTAATCATTCAGGACGCTTAAAAAACCAACTCAGCAGGCAGAACAGCTGGGCCCTAATCGACCTCAGCAAGCGCTCAAAAACCATTCAAAATGCTGGCTCTGCATCTTATTATGACATCGGTGCTGCAATCAGCGATCAGAAGCCATCAGTTCTACCAGTTCTACCAGTTGAACGGCTTAGGGTACAAATCCGTTGAGCCGCTTTTTAGTATAGCAAGGCTTTCATCCCGGCCCCGCGCAAGGCATTATGTGCTGAACTCCGCAATGACTCGCAGGAACTTATGGCTGATTCTTTTTCTGGTGTCCTGGTATTCGCCCTGCTGGCCACTTTCATCCTAGCAGGAACAATCATCAGAGCTAAAATTCCCTTGCTGGCTAAAACGCTGATCCCTGCCAGTTTAATTGGCGGCCTGATCGGCTTTGTCCTGGTCAACTCTGACCTTGCACTCGGCTACACTTCGGAAGATTTCATCGTCTTCACTTTTCATTTTTTCACCTTGAGTTTCATGTCACTGGTGCTAACGGGTGCAGATCCAAAACAAACTAAGACCCCCATATTCCTCGGCGGCTCGTGGCTGGCTTTAATCTGGGTCATCAGCCTGGCCATGCAGGCCATGCTGGGTCTTGGTGTAATCCAGGTATACAATTTAGCTGCCGATATACCGCTATCGGAATTTCTTGGTCTTATCGTCACCCATGGATTTACCCAGGGTCCTGGTCAGGCCCTTGCCCTGGGCGACCTCTGGCAACACCAATATGGTATCGAAAATGCGGTGGATTTTGGCTTGATCTATGCCTCCATGGGTTTCCTGTCGGCTTTTCTATTTGGCATTCCAATGGCCAGGTGGGCAATTCGTAGACAACTTCAAACCAGCACATTGGTTGAATTAGACCCGGTATTTGAAAAAGGTATTTACCCTAAGGGGGAAGGGCCTATAAGCGGTAAGCAGGTCACCCACTCGGCCAACGTTGATAGTCTGGTGTTCCATCTAGGCATATTGGGTTTTGCCTATTTGCTAACTGACCAATGGCTGCTGCATACACAGGTCCTGGTTGTCGACACCCTATTTGCAAACATATTCAGCCATAACCTGTTCTTCATCCATGGCCTGATCATCTGTGTCATTTTAAGATTCATCCTGGATAAGCTCGGTTACGGCCAATACATCGACAATGAAACCCAAAAGAGAATCACCGGTTCCTCCGTTGACCTCATGGTTGCAGCAACATTGATCAGCATTCAATTCGGTATTTTAATCGAATACATTGTTCCTATTCTCCTGGTATGTGTGGTTGTCACCCTGGCAACCGCATTGCTCTGCTTCGGTTGTGCCTCGCGTCTAAAATCCCTGGGCGTAGAGAGAGGTTTGACTACTTTTGGTTGTTGCTGCGGATCAACCGGCAGCGGCTTACTTCTGCTGAGAATTCTTGACCCTGATTTATCCACACCGATCGCCAAGGAACTGGCTTTTTTCAATATAGCTATATTATTCCTGAGCTTTCATATCCTCACTTTAATGGCGCCCATTCTTCCCGCCATCAGCCTGATGACGATCGCGTCTATTTACATGGTTACCATTGTCATTGCTGCTGGTCTACTGATTGTGCTTAATCGGAGAATTCGTCCGGAATGATTTGTCCGGACCCAGGTCTGCAGATCAATTGATGCCCTTTAATAATTTGTAATCCGCAAAATTGAGATCATCATCGGTCCCGGCCAGGATCCGTGGTGGGCTGGAACAATTTCCCAGTCGCCTACTCGCTTGCACTCCATGGGGTCTGTTATATTTACAATAGAAAGTCCTGGACGACACACAACACCGGCAAACCGGAAATACAATGAATACGATTTTAAATTATGGCTCTTGTTGCATTGATCACGTTTACCAGGTGCCACACTTTGTCGCAGCAGGAGAAACCCTTCCCGGTACAGACTATGCGGTATTTCCTGGAGGCAAAGGCCTGAATCAGTCAATTGCGATCGCCAGAGCCAATGGCTGTGTTATTCATGCCGGCAAAATCGGCCAAGACGGTCTGTGGTTAAAAGACCAGATGCACAATGCAGGGGTTGGGCTTGATCATCTCATAGTCGGCGCTGCCAATACGGGGCATGCGATCATTCAAATATCTCGCAGCGGAGATAACGCCATCATCATTTACGGTGGTACAAACAGGGAAATTCTTGCCAGCGAAACAACTAAATTCTTTGATGATTGCAGCAAAGGTGACTTGCTGCTATTACAAAATGAAGTGAGTGGCAACGCAACTGCCATTCTTACCGCCAAGGATCGAGGCATGCTGATCGGTTTCAATGTTGCCCCCATGACCTCGGATGTATTTGACCTGCCCCTTGATTTAGTTGATTACTTTGTCATCAATGAAAATGAGGGCCGAGCTTTAGCCGCTACTGAAGACCTGGAAACAGTGCCCGATCGTCTTCTCGAACAATACCCGAATTGTAAGGTGTTACTGACCCTTGGCGAACAA
>Ga0206679_10002994_pt1 | contig 13186 bp, 10 predicted proteins | sample M110012015metaG_FD_155464 | JGI IMG/M metagenome (GOLD analysis project Ga0206679, IMG submission 155464) | Ammonia-oxidizing marine archaeal communities from Monterey Bay, California, United States - M1 100m 12015 | ecosystem: Environmental > Aquatic > Marine > Intertidal zone | place: USA... | reverse complement strand
AAGCAAAGCATACCTTGGGCATTGTCACTCAATAGTGGGGACTTTCCAACCGACCCACCAGATTCCAATAAGTGCAACGATTACAATTGTCGTTTGACCAAATCCTGGGTCGCCAGCTCTTGTTAGCCCCCAGATTGAAAAACCCGAAACCAATGCAATAAAACCACAAATGAAAATTTTGGAATGCAAAGGAAGTGCCTTTCCAGCACGATAATAATCTAATAATGAATTTCCAAATAAGCGATTTGTTAGAAGCCACTTGAACATACGTTGAGATGAACGAGCATAACAATATGCTGCTGCAACTAACCATGAGGTAGTAGGCCATCCAGGCAGAAATACTCCGATTACTGCAAAGCCAACAAATAGGCTTCCGACAAAAACCCATAATGTCCTAGAAATTGGATTTGAGGAAGGTTTGTGTTCGGATAGAATTTTTTCAACCAAATCAGCATCTGTAATATGCAAAGGTTCCCGAACATCCGCACCAACGGTGTTTTTTGCCAAAGCAACAGTTTCAGGAGTGGCGAGAGAAACCATACTGCTCATGTTGAGGGCGTGGAATCCCCGTCAAAAACTATTAGGCGAACATGGCCGAAGTAATCAAGGCAGATAATGTTCAGGGCAGTCTATGACAAGAGGGGGTTGCGTGGCGAGAAAGGCTAGTGCGGAAGACCCCTTGCGCTGTGCAGTATTAATTTCTGGAAGCGGTACTGGAATGGAGAAATTAATTCTCCACCAACACTCAAATCCACAATGTAGTCATCAAACCGTTATTGTAATCAGTGACAAAAAATCTGTTGCAGGACTATCAAGGGCTGAAAATTTAGGAATTGTCAATGTCGCTATTGAATTACCCGAAATTGAAGATACAGTGCAAAGAAGGGTGAGCCACGAGGAACTAATCACACAAGCGATTGAACAGAGCGGTGCGGAAATTGTAATCTTGAGCGGATACATGAGAATTCTCACAGCAGCATTCGTTGAAAGATGGTCTCCGAATTTGGTCAATATTCACCCATCACTACTACCTCATTTTCCAGGAGCGGATGCCCATGGAGATGTGATTGCTAGCACCGTTGAAGTAAGTGGTTGTACAGTCCATTTCGTTGATTCCGGAGTTGACTCAGGTGCAATAATCGCTCAATGTAGAGTGCCTAGATTTTCTGATGATGACGCGGCTTCACTAGGGGCAAGAGTACGTGTTGAAGAGCACAGAATATACCCACTAGTCATCGATGCAATCGCACAAGGCAGAGTCTTCAAAGAGGGCGACTTGGTTACTGTTGATGGCGATCTTTAAGTTGCCTTTCTTCATTATAATTAGAATAATTATCGACACTATTGACGATGGTTATTGAGGCCAAGCCGTCAAATAAAGAATTGACACTTTCTCCAACCCCCAGTTGAAAATCCGCTGGACAATTGGCTAGTAATGGTTGGCGCTTTGAATTGATATCAAGCGGGACCCCACCACCACTCTGCAGAAGTGATTGTAGTGAATCAATATCTAAATCAAAAGCATCGCACGGAATATATTGAATCGGTCCAGTAATTTCTAGATGGACCCAGCGAATAACATCAGTCAATTTTTGACAATAATCAGGGTCTGGCCATACAACTCCTTCGAACATTGAAATCCTATCTTCACTGCCACAAAGAGTTACAATATTCTCAATACCACATTCTTTGCAGAGTTTACGTATTCGTTCAACTCCACCACACATCAGCGATTTGTCCTGACCCATCCTTGAACTAGTTCCGCCCGCTAATATTACCGCGGAAAATTGTTGCAGTTCATTGTAATTCATCCAAACCCTCTAACGCAATTTCTAATTCTGCCAAGAGGCTACGAACTCTTAGCAATAATGCTTGTCTTTCTCGGGTTGAACGAGCTTCAGGCAACCATTCCAATAACCGTCTTACATCCTTCGAATCGCGTTCAACAGTCCACTTCAAGACCGATTCTAAAACCGGGTCTTCTGTAGGTAGGAAACGAGTCGCCATCAGTTATTGCACTTGGACCAAGCCCTTCAATTCTGCTCTGCTAAAATGCGTGCGCGTATCCTTTCAAACAACTCCCCTCCCACAGGGGCTAATTCGACCATCTCCTTACAATTAGTAAGATTTCGATTAGCTAATGAGCAAAATATCACAGCAGTTTGATGCCACAATGTACTTTGTTTTGACATTTCAATTATCCATGAATCTTCAGGAATAGGATTTCCACCGCGTAATATTTCTTCAGCAATATCAAGGATAATATCTAACGATTCTTGTTTTTGTAATAGGTGGATAAAAGCCATCCAAGGCTCTTCACCTAAATCTTCAGTTGATAGATTGGAAATGAGAATACCAACCAACTTCAAATCTTCATAACCGTGTCTTTTCCAAAGTGCCGGAATTAATTTAGCCAGTTTTCTCCGATTGCTACTATTGGTTAACATCCAAGATGCGATTCTTCTCAGTTCTGGGTCTGCACAACCGAGGTTGAAAGAAAACCCCCCATCATGTGCTAGTAAATCGGAAGTAGGTTTGACCATCATTCCAACACACCCCTTTGCATATGCAAGGCGCAGAAATTTCAGACACTTTCTTCTTCTTAGCATTACCTTTGGAGATTGACTAGCGAGAAAATCATCCAACTGTGAAATCAAGAAGAACCACCATCAACCGTTTTTTTACGAACAGTATCAAAAATATCGCCTACTAAACCAACAGAATCACGCAAGGTTGTAAGCATTTTTTCCATGACATTTGGATCTTCGAATTTTTCTTTAACCATATCTCTTAGTGTTTCTTCAATGAGGTGGTGTTCTTCATCATCGATTTCAAAAACAGAACGTAGATGTGCTAAAACTCTAAATTCATCACGCGATAGCGAAGCGTTAACAATTGCAATTTCAAATACCTTAGTATATATTTCTCGAGCCTGTAAACTTGAAACCTTATCACCCTCAGGGCTCTTCCGTCCTTCTTTTATGGCTGAATAAATTTCACTTGGTTGGGAACTATTTAGGCCTAGAGCGCTAGCTAGTTTAATTGTCAATCGCTTCTCTTCCCTTGTCAAAACACCATCGCTCAACATCACTTCTATGGTGCTGCGGAAGATGTTCAAACTACCGAGAGAGAGTTTGGACATAACAACCCCATTGTTTTCTTCTTCTTGAATACATTGCTCAAGAATAACCGATGTTTTAGGCAATAATTAGCAAGAGGGTTCAATTAGTATGGGGCTGTCCCAAAAACTGTTCACTTCCCTTTCACGCTTTGAGATGGCAACATTTCAAGCACTGTAAAGTTGTGAAAGACCCGACGGGCCTTTCCAATTATTACGAATGGTTTAGTGAATACAAGGAGGTAAAAAATATGGCTCATAAAGGAAATCGTGATTCAAATCACAAGAAGCAAAAGGCGATGAAATATTTAATTCGCGCTGACATTAAAGTCAACGGTTCTGTCCAACGAAAGGACATAATCGGGGCTATCATGGGGCAAACCGAAGGTTTGCTCGGTGACGAACTAGAAATCCGCAAGTTGCAAAGAACTGCGCGCATCGGCCACGTCGATGTCGAAATTGAATCCAAAGGTGGAAAGGTGCATGGAATTATTTCAGTACCAAGCAGCATGGATAACGTTGAAACTGCAATTATTGCATCCGCATTGGAAACAATCGATAGAATCGGCCCATGTGCAGCAGTAATCAAAGTAATGGACATTCAAGATGTAAGAGCAACCAAGCGAACAACTGTTGTTGACCGTGCAAAGGAATTACTCCTTAGCCTAGTCAATTCAGGCGAAGCAGCATCAAAGACTGTAATCGAAGAAGTACGTTCGGTTCTAACCACAGGTACTGCAACATCATTCCACGGATTAACTTGCGGACCAAATATCGAGTCTTCAACTTCATTGATTATCGTTGAAGGAAGAAATGATGTTCGCAATCTGTTGAACTGTGGCGTAAAGAATGCAATCAGCGCTGATGGCGCTGGCGACATGAAGCAAGAATTGATCGACTTAGCAAATAGCAAGGAAACAGTAATTCTGGCAATTGATGGAGATAGAGGTGGCGAAATGTTGTTTTCACAACTCGTTGAAACCTTGAAGGTCGATTACGTTGCACAAGCACCAGTCGGACAAGAATGGGAATTGTTACCACAGAAGACAGTGACAATGCGTCTTTCAAAGAAAGTTGAAGCATCAAAGTTCGCTCATGAACTGAAGAAGAAACAAGGCAGTGACAAAGATGCTGGCAAAGATAAGAATTGGGCAGAAGATATGCCTGAAGAATTTGTAGTTGAAGAAGCACCTGCGGAAGTTCAAGAATTCTTTGACCACTTAGATGGACTCAAAAAGAATAAGGCAGTTTTCGTAATGGTTGATGGAACAGTTTCAGAAGAAGTTGGACCAGCTAAGTTGGCCAAGGAAGCAGAAGCAGCAGATGGCGCAATCGCAATCGTATTCAACGGACCAGTCAGTGAAAGAACTTTGGAAATCGCAAGCGATGCGGCAATTCCAACAGTTATTGGAACAAAGGCCGGAAAAGGATACGAAGCAAGAGACGGCGTCAAGGCTTGGTTATCAGAAGAACACCGCTGAAACGACATCAGATTCTAACGCCACCAACAGGTGGCAACAGGATACTGTCAACTACATGGTTTACGCCAGTTTGTAATTCATGTAATTTGGTAGGATGTGGAAGTTCCAATTCGTCAGCATCTAAGATCGGACATATACCCGGGCCAGGTATTCTTTTGAGAGCAATGCCCAGAGCGTTTGCATCATCAAGGAAATTCCCACTTGCACCCGAGTGTCTTGCCTCTAATCGTATTCGCGACCACTTCCCCATTTCAACAATGGCATTAGCTAATTTAGCAAGCAATTCAGCACGGGCATCATCTCCGCCTTCGTGGCGCGGCAACAACCTAATCGCTAATCGCAGTGTTCTATCAACGCGAATATCGCGCGGTTCAATTCCGACATGACTTGCTAAACTTCTGCGAATAGAATCCAATGAGTTCATGCCATCACTTTTCACTAGCGCAGCATCTTCTCTAAGGCCGATATTGTTTAGGAACGATGACAGAGCAGCAAGTGCCCTTTCAGTTTCTCCATCAACAGGCTCCAGCGATACTTTATTTGCAGAAGTATCTTCTTTTATTTGAGGTTCAATAACAACTTCTTCCCTCTCAGGTTTGGCAATATTTTTCTCTTCCTTTACAGGTTCAACAATTTCTTGTTGCACAGGAATTTCTTGCACACTCTCTTCAATTTCCATAGCCTCAAGCATTGCTTCATGAGCATCTTGTAATCCATCACGAGGCAATAATACCTCGCGACCTTCTTCGTTAACCATCGGCACTAAAGTTTGCCTAATTGGCGAAGGACTCCATGAAGTGAAAGTAAAGTCTGGGTCTTCAACAGGGCGTGATGCAAGATGCCTGAGGAATTGAGGAACTCTATCGTGGAGGCTTTCGATTGCATCTGGTTTGCATAATTCTAATTCAGTTTCCACCGCTAACGCAACATCGTTTTGCCAAGGTAAGGATTTGAGTCTTCTTCTTAGTGATGGGTGGCGATGAATATTTGTTCGTAAATTGGAAACCTTTCTCGCTGTAGCGACTAGGTCGATTTTAATTTCAACCCTCAATTGAGCCACATTCCACCCGCGGTACTCCAACTCAGCCAATTCTTGATCGGTCTTCGCCGCCAATCGTTTCATCGTTTCACCGGCGATGACATCACCGGCAGAAGGAGAGGATTTAGCAGATTTTCCAAAGCGACGAGTTGTAGAAACTAAATCCTCAAAAGCGCGAATATTCAACAAAGAGGTTGAGATGCTTTCATCCGCTTTGCCCTGATTTAACAAATCCAACCAGTCACGTTCTAGCATTCGCAGATGCCTTGCACCACGCGTTGCTCGTTTCTCAATGAATTCTTCCATATTGGTAATCAATTCATCATCAGCATCAATTTCTCTCAAAATCAACACGCGTTTTTCAACTTCTCCATCATCATCAAACGAGCAGTCTAAACTGTTTAATTTTTCAATCAATTTGAGCCGGACATCCAGTTTTGGTTGCTCCAACTTCAACATCTGTAGCGAATTGCGCGGTTCATCGACAACACGCTGCCTCCAAACATCCATCACCAACCCCTCATCCTCATATTTCGCGACCAATTCTAAACCATCAAGTTCTAATTGCTTCCAATCATGTTGTAAGGATTCAACAATATCAATGAAATCTTCCGTATGCTCAAGTTTTCCTGCCAATGCTGCGCCCTCATTGCTTCTTTCGGGCCAACGAGAAATGATATCATTCCAGCCCTGTAAAGCGTTTAGATTGGTATTGACGGCATTATTTATCTCAGGAAGATTCGCTTCCCAATCCAATAATTCTTCGGCGGTAGCGGACTCATCACTTGGTAAAATTATTCCAATATCTCTCCAGTTGGTCAATTGATCGTTTAGAAGTTGTAGCCGCTGATGTAGATTATCTGCAATAGCGACAATCTGTTCGCGTAGTTCTTGGACATTTGCAGATAATCCTTGTTTTATTAGCACGATTCGCCTAGAGTCGTGGTGCTCTGCCAAACTCTCGTCAAAAGGCGCAATCTCTTTTGCTATTAGCAGACGCAATTGTTCATGCTCATCATGCAGTAAATACCACTTATCCATTTCATCAAGTGCTTGTTTGAGATTTAACTCGGAAACATAACCGACATCAAATCCAACATCTAACATCTGTTTCATGGAATCTGTAATCAAATTATTTTGTCTTTCTTCAATCAGCTCAATATCTTTCAATCCCGCTTCGATAATCGCCAAATTCTTCGGGTCTGATAAGTACGGTATTACCACCATCGTTGAAGGAAGAGAAGACTGGTCCAAAGAGTCGAATCGATTGAGTAATTCTTTGCGAACTTCTCCGTAACCGCTTGTCGCCCAATTTAGGGCGCCCGCTTCAAGTTCTAATTCCCAAGGACGGTTATCCTTGGCCCAGTTTTGATATTCAATCAATACTTCATCGGCAACCATAGGATCTTTCAATTCATTTTGCCAAGCCACAGCATTAACAACATCCTCGTCATACCAATTTTCGATAACGGAAGATAGCCTGTGGCGTAAATTAACGCTTAAATCAACCAAATATTCAGCCCTTTGCAACCTATCACTGGCCGTCGCAGAATCACTTGAAAGAAAATCTTCAATTCCGTCAATTATCAATCCAGAATCACCCCATTCTTCCAACCTTGAATAATACCAAAGGGTATCAGGATTGTCATCAGAATCGGAACTCAAGGGCTCACCTAACACCGGCAAGAACAGCCACAGCCTTTCAATGTGAGCAATCAAGACAACAAATTGTTGCATTTTCTTTCATCTATTTCAAACGCCGTCTTCAATAGAAAAACCCGGATAATCTCACCTTTTTGCAAGTCCCCCCTTTAGGGGGCGGTGAAATTTAGAAGGTGCGGAAAACGCCTTCAAAAACTACTTTTCAGCCGCAGACCATAAAGGCATAAAGGCAAGGTGAGTGATAATGGACCCTCTAACCGTACTTTTCAGCCTCACTTGCATTGGCGTTGGAGGCGGCGTTGGTTATTGGCTGAAAAGGGCAGATGATAAATTCATTTTACTCAATGAAACAGGCATTTTACTGCAAGAATCTCAAGCAGCAAATTACTCCCACCTCAATAACGAAATTGGCCAATTACAAGGTTCGGTTGGAGAAATGTTGGGATTGATTGATGCATTAAGGGCAACAAACCCTGAATTAGATGGTGCAATACTTTCCCATGCCACCATCACTCGTCTAGAGAGCCTTGGCGAATTTGCGAATCAAGAAGAATTAGACTCAGCAATTAGAGATTCTTTGCACTGCATCGAAACATTAGTCGCTACAGTTAGCAGCGAGACAGTGGTTGGTTCCGAAGACGTGCTCACTCCGACAAGCGAATCTTTAGTCACTCGCCTTCTCGAATTATTTAGTAGCAAAAATGTCACACTCGATCAACTTGGAATCAATTCTCTTTCTGCACACAAACTAGGACATGTAGCAATGTCTTTGCGACAATATGAGTGGGCGGAATCAGCATTCGGTCTTGCTTACCAAGCAGCACCAGGAAACGGTAATCTACTCGAAGCATTGGAAAAGATTGCCATTATCAAAGGCGATACTGTGCTGCGCCGTCATTGGTTAGAGGCTAGAATGACTGTCACTCCAGACAATCCAGATTTACTTCGCTCGCATGCACATTTACTTGCTAGCCTTGGTGATGAAGAAGCAGAAAGAGATGTCCGCAGATTAGAGGCACTTGGCCTTGATACAGCAGCAGACCGCTCACTCTTGTCAGGACTACGTGCCAGAGCAGGAGCGCGCAGTGAGGCTTTAGAGGCAATTGAAAACGCACTCGCAGAAGATCCAAGCATAGCCAACGATTGGTATAGTCATGCAAAATTACTCTATCAAGAAGGAGAGCAAGGAAAAGCGCTAACTTCGGTTGACCGTTGCTTGGAATTGGATAGGCAGCATGGAGAGGCTTGGGCATTATTAGCAGTGCTCTTGGCGCCTAAGGAAAACAGACTCAAGGAAGCACTGAAGGCAGCTACACACGCAGTTGCATTAGATTCCGGTGGTGTGGAATTGATGATGTTAAAGGTGGATTTGCTAATTGCAAGCGGCTCAATAGCAGATGCTGCAAAAGCAATGCAAAAATCCTTAGCAACACATCCACAAGATGGAGAACTTAGAGCAACTATCGCCTCAAGAAAATTGTTGGAGGGAGATTTCACAGAGGCACAACGCTTGCTTGATGAAACGCCAGTCGGTATCGACCACACGCTCTTGCATGTTGTTGAAGGACGCCTTCATTTGGCTAATGCTGACCGAGCCCGCGATGGCACCGGTCAAACAGATGCAGCATTGTTATCCAACGCATTCGCAGCATTTGATGAAGCACTCAAATTGGATAGAGAATCCGGTGTGGCATGGCTTGGACTAGCCAGAAGCAATCGCTTGTTACAAAAATTCAAGGAAGCAGAAGAATCACTTGATAGGGCTAGAAGATTATTGCCGGAATCAGATCCTTCAGCAGCCATTGAATCAGCATTGTTATCTCTTGATAATGGCGATGTATCAGCTGCTAGCACCTTTATTGATGCCGCAGATATTCACGGTGAAAATGCAACAATCTCCTATGTAAGAGGAAATATTGCAGCGCGTTGCGGGCACCTTGACCAAGCACTTAACCACTATAATGACGCGTTAGAAAATGATGCTGGACACATTCGCGCTCGCCTAAATAGATGCAGTGTTTTAATGGCTATCAACGAACCTAAGAGTGCATTAGATGATTCAGAAATACTCTTAGATTTAGCACCGAGTTTGACTCTAGCAAGATTGAGAAGAGCAGAAGCAGCAATGATGCTTGGAGAATGGGAGCCAGCAAGAGATGACATCAAGATTGTTCTAGAAAATGCACCACATCACTTCCACGCCCTCACCCAACTCGCATCTTGCCACATGTCGTTGAAGAGACCTGAAAGAGCAGAAGCACCATTGAATGAAGCACTCAGACTCTCTCCAAACCACGCACCTGCTTGGCACCAACGCGGTTTACTCTATCTTGACTGGGGTAGGGAAGAAGCAGCACTTTCCGACTTCGAAGCAGCAGTCCGTTCCGACTCGCAACATCTGGATGCCAGATTACATATCGCAGCATTACACCATGAGGCTCAACGCCTTGATCAGGCTAGTGCAGCATGGAAGAGCGTCCTTGCAATAGATGCAGACTGTCAAGTTGCACGTACCCGCCTAGAAGAGTGTGAAATCGCTCAATTGGCCGCAACCAATTGATTTATTTTAAGCGAAATCATACACAATCTAAAACAAGTCGCAACTAGTCGTTGTTACTGTTCAAATGGATTATACAGGCGAGTTGTGGCAGCAAATTGACTCATGGGCGAGCCCTGCCTTGGGCGGTTTTATTATTGCGGTTGCAATTTTTCTAATGTTATATGGATCAAAAAATATTACCCTCTTTTCATTCTCAGTCGGCTGTGCAATAGGCATGTTATCCAGTTCAATGCTGTACGATAGTATAGGTGCCATGTCTTCGTTATCGGAGGGCGATTTCGCCCTAATAGCAGCAGTTGGTGGGGGAATACTATCTCTATTATTCATCAATCTAGTATCATTGGCTGTAATACTATACATTTCACTCAGCATAATGATGTGGATTATTTCGTTATTAGAAAGCAAAGGATACGATTTGGAGTTAGGAGTGACGGGCGGATTACTATTCTTTATTTCATGGTTAATGAACCGTTTTTTGAGAGAAAACCTCTATGTTTTCGGATCAGCAGCACTTGGTGCAGTAATAGCAATTTATGGATACTCAATCGTCAGTGGTCAAACACCCTCGCAGGTTGATTTGAGCAATCTAACCTTACAATTTGGCGGTCTTGTGTTATTTGTTAATTCAATCATATTCCAACGGCATCATCAAAAGCAGAAAGACCAGGAAGAAGAAGATGAAGAATTGAGAACTGTTCCAAAATATCTTGAAAAGAATAATTAGAACCGTCAAGACCAATCACCCCTAAATGAAGTGAACATCTTTTATTACTAGATTCAACATCTATCGCCATGCGCAAGGCTATTATTCTGGCCACGCTATTATTCGCGAGCACCTTTTCCAGCGTAGATGCCGCATCAATGCGTCAAACATGGGATGGAAACACTTACGATGATTGGACATCTTCCAATTCTAAATATATCACACATTGCACACCGAGTTCTCATTCATCCCCGTGCGATAATGAAAGTTCAGTTGTGGTGGGGGCTAGCGGTTACAATGGCGGTTCGAATTCTGTAATTTATGATTTGACAATCAATGAGATAGCAGAGTGCGTTGATACGGATATGCAAATTCGACTAGACATCCAAACCAATGGACCGAATAATGCTAATTATGGGCAAACATCAGGTGGAGTTGCCAATCGTGGATGGGTGGCAGGCCAATCAGTTAACGAGACCACTTCTGGATTTACCACCATGAGCAAAGTCGTTGTTTACGCTCACGATTGGAACCAACCATCATCCGCACCTTCTGATTGGGACATGATTGACGGTAATTCAAAAATCATAATGGAAACAGGGCTTGCTGGTACAATCGCAACCACAAACAGAGGAACTGGTTTCGCCGTTGAGGTCGTTGATATTCCTAAAGATGGAACAGTCAGTTTGACCAATAGGGACGGAACATACTTGAAAACTGACACAAGTACTAGCGGAACTCCGACAACATCAAGTCTGAAAATAAGAGTTCTTAACGATCCCCAAAGCAACTGGCCCGCGTCAAGTGGTCATCTTCGAACCGAAATACGCTCAATCGCTGTTGATTATGATAACGAAACATTGGCCCCCATCAACCCAAGCGGTACTTGGACTACTTCCAAGAGGCCGAATTATCCTGAATTCATCCCTAATGCATGGACTCAAGTGAGAAACTTCGAATTTGAGAAAGATGTTGCTGCAAATGATTCAGGGTGTGTATTCGATCACCTTGAATACGTGGTATTGCCAAACGGTACGAATCCAAACACGGCTACAAGTGTCTCTTTTTCAACAACAACCAACCCTAAAAAAGTGTCAAGTGTTTGGATTCCATCGTCCTCAACATCAGGTGTGTACAAGTTTTGGTACAGGGCTGTTGATGGTTTTGGAAACGAGGCTGTTTGGATTAATGATTTGAATTTCTCGATACTCTATGACAACGTTGCGCCCGTTGCAGGAACAACATCAGCAAATTATTCACCTGCAGCTCAATGGTTTAACGACGCATCATTACCGTCATTAGAATGGAGTGGATGGACCGATGCCCATGCAACAATTAAACATTTTAATTTATCTTACGATGGAAGTTCGCCGCACGCATCGTACCTTTCAAACACAACATCATCCTGGACAGCAACGAGTAGCAACGGCCTCACCTGTGGTCTACATTATTTCAAACTCAAGGCCTTTGACCATGCCTCACCAGTTTCAAACACCCGTTTTGTATCGGTTTCCTTTAATTTTGATAATTGTGCACCTAACGCAGCAGAAATTTCGCTCCCCGACTCAAATTGGTACACAACGAATACCCCCTCAGTCGCCTTCTCACCCGCATCAGAATCTACATCGGTTCAAAGCGGTATTGCTTCCTGCGTGTTGTACATTAACAATCAAAGCCAAGGAGTTCTTCCAAGCAATGTATGTACAAGTCAAACAGGTTCGGCAACTATCAATCTTCTCGATGGAAGTTATATTGGCTACATAATGTCGTGTGATGTAGCAGGAAATTGTGCGAACGGCAGTGAACAATTTGTCCGAGTTGATACGATTTCTCCCACTTTACAAGCCACAACAATTCGTTCTCCTCCGGTGAATGTATGGGGGACAAATCCAAACCTCAATCTCTCATTATCCTTCACAGATACGAATCCCGGAAACACGACAATTTCACAAATGGACCGAGCCTATGCATTAGTTGTAAATTCAACATCTACCCCCACGATAAGCGAAATCAAAAACGGCTCTCATTTTGTCAATTGTTCCACAAACTCCTGCACTCTTGACATTGAACAAACTCTTGGCGACGGTAATTGGAGCGTTTGGCACGTTTCTTACGACAATGCAGGAAATGTCTTAGGTCCGAACAAAGTATCATCCGGTTTCATGGTAGACACAACCCCTCCGAGTTCTACTACTCCTTATTTTGCGGCAAACCTCACCAATTCAACATCAATGACGGTGCTTTGGGCACCATCATCTGATTCCGGCAGTTCAGTTGTAAATTACTACCTTAATGTTACAAAAGTTGAAACATCGACTGAAATCTCTAACTTCATCGGCCCAAACACCACGTATCTTCTTTCAGGACTCACGGACGGTAATTATTCAGTGTGCCTAGTTCCTGTGGATGCAGCAGGAAATCATGGCGGCAAATCCTGTTCAACCACTAATCTATGGGTGGATTCAACCGCTCCAACATTGCAAGCATGGAGTGACGTTGATGGTTGGACCTCACAAAATCAAGTCTCAATTTCATGGCTTGCCGAGGATGCGAGTATGACTGCTCAAGTAAGATATGCACTTGACAACGGCACAATATCACAAGCCCTCCCATCAAACCATTC
>Ga0206679_10002993_pt1 | contig 13187 bp, 9 predicted proteins | sample M110012015metaG_FD_155464 | JGI IMG/M metagenome (GOLD analysis project Ga0206679, IMG submission 155464) | Ammonia-oxidizing marine archaeal communities from Monterey Bay, California, United States - M1 100m 12015 | ecosystem: Environmental > Aquatic > Marine > Intertidal zone | place: USA... | reverse complement strand
GATTTAGGTGAGTTTTGGGAAGAGGAAACAGGACTTCCTATTCCTTTAGGTGGTATAGTAGTAAAAAGAGAATTGCCTTTAGCAACTCAACAAAAAATTGAAAGAGTGCTGAGAAAATCAGTTGAATATGCTTTTGAAAATTCTAATAGCTCTGCTGATTATGTAAAGTGTCATGCTCAAGAAATGGAAAAACAAGTGTTGGATGCACACATTGCTTTGTATGTAAATAACTATTCTATTTCGTTAGGTGATCAAGGGAGAAAGGCTGTTCAACTGCTTTTTCAAAAAGCAGGGAAAGACTGTGGCTTTATCTTTATCAGGGATTAATTACTCAACAACAATCCTTTTTTCTGCTGCCCCATCATCATACAAATAAAACAGAGGTGTATTCTTTTTATAAGGCGTATTCCTGCCTAATACATCTACAATTCTTAGAAGTTTTCTATTTTCATTGTTTGGCAATTCAGTAATAGCGGTGGATTGTAATAGTCCAGTAGCAATAAGGTTGTCGTCCAAATACAATCCGTTAAGCGTATCCAAAGTAGTAAGGAATCCTCTCATTCTGTCTTTTTGTCCTAGGGAAAACATATTCTGACAAGTGTTATAGCTCATGTAATTTTCCAATTGGTCGGTCATGTCTTGTGTGAAAGCTGAGGGACCCATTGTGTCATTGGAACATTGATTTGCAGTAGTACATCCGCTAGTTGGTAGGGTTGGAGGGGTGTCGCATACTTCATCACCAGTTGTATCACACTCGGCACCACAAGTTGCAGAATAACTTAAGAAAGTATGGTATAGCCCTAGGCAATGCCCAATTTCATGGGTAGCTGTTCTACCATCAGAAGCAGAAGATCCAATCGTTCCCCATTCATAAGAACGAATGGTAGGGCCGTAAGTTTCCCAAGGTCCGCCATAAGTAAATGCTGTACCTGGATATTGTGCATACCCTAAAGCACCACCTGAAATATGGCGTACTAACCAAATATTAAAGTACATATTCGGAGGCCAATTTACAATGTATTTTACATTGTCAAAACTAGCATTTGTTGGTTCTGGATGTGGGTATATAGAAGTGTCCGTTCGGGTAATCCCTGAAGTGGAATCTCCATTAGGATCCAGTTTTGCCAATCGGAATTCAATTTTACAATCCCCTGCAAAAGGATAAAAAATAGGATTTCCATTTATAGTGTCAGTATTTGTTCTTCTAAAGTCTTCATTAATTACTCTCATGCCATCCAATACTTGCAAATCGGAAATATCGCCATTACCGTTATGATGAACGATATGCACCACAGTAGGGATGATGAGTAAAGAATCTCCACTTTTATTTTGTATATTATTTCTGATTACCTGCATTAAATCTTGTTCTGAGGGAATATCTCCTAGCATCCTATCGGCAGTTCCGCACCAGTTGCTTTGTGCCCATAGTAATTGAGGAATGCAGAAAAGAAAAAGTAAGAGTTGTTTCATGAAATTATTTTCAGTAAAAATAAGAAAAGATATTAAATGAAAAAATATGAATTTTTAGGGATTGGCTGATTGACTTATTTTCTTAAATTTGGAGAATGAAAAAATGGCTCTTTCTTCTCTTTATCTTACCCCTTATTGTAACGTCACAAACGCTTTATAATCCACAAGATTTATATGAAGCGCCTGGTGGTTTGTTTGATAAGGATTCGCTTAGGAGTGTTCATGTAAATTTTTACAACCCTAGTTATCATTCCATTTTAGCGGATTCATTTTTTACGAATCCTGACTACCGTATACCTGCAACTGTTACACTAAATGGGGTGGCTTACGATAGTGTTGGTATTCGCTATAAAGGGAATTCTACTTTTGTATTGCCTAATAATAATGGAAACCTAAAACTGCCTTACAATATTGATATGAATTATTGGGTGGCTGGTCAGAAATTACTAGGAAAAAAGAAAGTAAAATTCGCAAATGCTTGGATGGATGCTACTTTTGCAAAAGAATTTACAGCTTCCAGAATTTACCAAAAATACTTACCAACTCCTGAAGTGAACTTGGTAAAATTACATGTGCAAAATAATTGTTTGGGACTTTATGTAAATACAGAATCTATCAACAAGCAATTTGTAAAGAAGCATTTTGATGAGAAAAATGGAGTGCTTTTTAAGTGTGATCCAGTCCAAGTTTTTGGTCAATCGTCTTCATCTAATGGTGAACCAAACTTAAATTGGTTAGGGAATGACAGTACTTTGTATTACGATAGTTACATCCTAAAATCGGATAAGGGTTGGGCAGAATTATTACAGCTGATAAACACCTTAAATAATAATACTGCTGAAATTGATAGTATATTGAATGTTGACAGGGTATTGTGGGCATTTGCTGTTAATTCAGTTATTGCTAACCTGGATACTTACAATGGATTCTATATTCATAATTACTACCTCTATCAAACTAAAGACGGTTTGTTTCAGATGATTCCTTGGGATTTGAGTGAGAGTTTTGGTGGGGCTTTGTTGGGTGGGGTTTGGGCTACCCCAAATGATATTTATCATTTTGATCCTTTTTATGGTTACACTACTGATGCGGCATCCAATCCTTTGTTGTATAAATTGTTGGATAATCCACAATATTATTTGCAATATACAGCTCATTTAAGAACTGTGATAAATGAGTCTTTAGACACAGCTTTTATTCGTAATTCAGTTAATGAGTTACAGAGTTTGGGTTATGCAGCCGCTAATGCTGATGTGAATAAACCGTTTACCATTGCAGAATATCATGATAATGTAGAGTCGGCAGTTTGGAGCTGGTCATGGTTTTATGGTTTTGCAGGAATTTTATCGACTATTGATGAGCGTAAGCCTTATTTATTGGCGCATGCTGAAATTATGAAAACACCACCATCAATAACAAATGTAATGGTGAATAATAATTTGCTTACTGCTGAGGTTTTTAACGGAACTTCAGTGGATTTAATGGCAACTATTAGTGAATACAACTCCAAGTTTCATGAATTTACTATGAATGATAATGGACAAAATGGGGATGCAGTTGCAGGGGATAATATATATACAGCTTCTTTGCCATTTCAAGCAAATGGAGAGGAGGTGAAATTTTATATTAGAGCACAAAATGACATGGCAATGCAACTAAATCCTGAACGAGCAGAGTATGAGTTTTATACCTACTCATCAATCACAAGTATTTTGGAAGCGACCTTTAATGAAGAGCCAATTCTTTTAAAGATTACTGATATTTTGGGGAGGACAATTACGCCAACACACAATACGCCACTGTTCTATATTTATAGTGATGGAAGTGTTGAGAAAAGATTTATTGTGAAATAATAAAATGGATAAAAAAGAAAAAATAGCATTAGTGATTGAGGGTGGTGGCTTTAAATCCGTTTTTTCTGCAGGCGTTTTAGATGCGTTCCTCATTAATAAATTTAAACCGTTTGATATTTATATTGGCGTCTCAAGCGGAGCAATGTGTTTGTCTTATTATGTAGCAAGTCAATACAAAGCCTATTTCTCATTATCTAAAGAAGTATCAGTTAATGAAAAATTCCTAAGTTATAGGCATGCCCTTTCGGAACAAGGCTACATGGATTTAAATTTTTTATCAGAATATGCTAAAGAGCACAATCCGATAGATTTGCAACATATTAAGGAATCTACTGAGAATAAACAATTTTATATAGTAGCAACCAATTTAGAAAATGGGGAAGCTGTTTATTTAGAACCCAATAAAAAAAATTATTATAAATGCCTGCAAGCAACTTCATCTTTACCATTTTTCACTAAAGGTTCATGTGAAATTAATGGAGTAAATTTTATGGATGGAGCATGGTCGGATGGTATCCCTGTAAAAGCAGCAGCTGAGTTTGGAGCTACTAAAGTAATTGTTATCAGGCCAAATCCTTTAGGCTATAAGATGGATGGATTAAGCTATTTAGGTTTACTTGCAGGTTATTGGTGGAAGAATAATCCTGAAGTAAGAGATAACTTTTTTAAAGAAGATAATAAGTACAATGAAGCGGTAGATTTTTTAACAGAAGAACATGAAAATTTAGAAATTCTACAGATATGTCCTGACGATTTTTTAAAGTCAAGAGTTGTGGGTACTAGTACAGATGACTTAACACAGGATTATCATGCTGGTTTGGAAAAGGGGATGGATTTCCTGAATGCTTACCTTAAGTAATAGGCTTCTTTTATTCTGTGATGAGTAGAATTAAGTGAGCAGCCGACCAACTAAAATGCTCAGCATTTAACCCTTCCCCAGTTAATGGGTGATAATTTTCTCGTATTGATATTCCTGCTTTATTTAACCCTTTACAATTATTAATCACCTTGTTTTTCAATAATTCAGCTTCTTTCGTGTAGCCATATTTATTAATCCCATCAACACCAAACCAAAGCTGATCTAACCAAACAGGACCTCTCCAATAACCATTTTGAGGATCAAATTTCGGATGTGATACATCAATAGTTGGCAACGGAACTGTTGTGTTGAAACGAGTGGAATCAATCATGTACTCAATTACTTTTTCAGCTTGTTCTTTAGTTGCAATCTCACACCAAATAGGCGTCCATCCTTCTGGGCCTAAAGCATCATTCAGGAATTCTCCAGTTTCTGCATCAATATCGTAAAAGTACCCTGATTTTTCATCATAAAAATTATTTCTTATTCTATCACTAAGAGTATTGAATTCTTGTTCCCATTTAGTGTGTTCTGAAAGCTTAAGTACTTTTGCTATTATTGAGAGATATTCTTTTTCCTTGGCTAAATAAGAATTCAAATCTACCGATTCTGTATTGATAGAACAGCTTGAACCTTCTACTATTTTACATTTGTCAAATCGAATGGCATTGTCCATTCCACTTTCCCATTTTGCAGCAATTAATGAGCCATCAGTTGAGCCATATTCACACAAACCATCCTTATCGTAATCTCGAAAAGCATACCACCAATTGTGATAGTTCACCAGTTTAGGATACATTTCATTAAGGAATGCAGTGTCCTGAGTTTCCTTGTAGATTTCCCAAATTGCCCAAGAGGAAAGAGGGGGTTTTGTATCTCTCCAATTGTGTTTTTCTACGGTTGTATCTCTAAAAATACAATCCGCAATCATTCCGTCCTTATTTTGATAATCATACATTGCTCTAACTTGATTTTTTGCAAGTTCTGCATCAATTTTCACTAAAGCAACAGCATGTTTCCAAGAGTCCCATGACCAAAACCCCTGAAACCATTTGTAATGATAGGAAGGAAAAAGTCCATCATGTTTTAATTCCCCAGCAGCACTTCTCCAATTATTGATTAGTGTGCAAATGCTTTTTGTGAGGATGAGTTTTTCCTCTTTGCTTAATGAATTGCTTTTTGTTATTTCCAGATACTTGCTCCACCTCAGCCGATTATTTTCTATTGCTTGTGATACATCAATTTTACGGATAGGTTTTTGTAATTTTTTCTGATTGGGATGATATTGAATTTCTATAGAATAAGTTTTTGTTTTTTTTGGTTTTAAATTGTAGCTTTCAAGAGAAACAACATATTTATTTGAATCTGAATAAATAGTAAAAGGCACATCACTTATTGGGCTTACGTAAATTTTCTGATCCTTTTCCAAAAGTGTAATTAAGTGCGTTTCATTATTTATAAAGCGCCCAATATGATGGAATATTTCTCCTTTCCATTGTGGAGTAAATTCTATATTTTGATTTCCATTATTTGTTATTGTAGTTGAGATAATAAGGCTTTTATCAGAAGTAAATATTAAGGAACTATTTAAGTTAATTCCTTCAAAATTTGTTTGATTTTCTAGTCTTCCAGGGAAATAATTTTGTTCAGAATATTTCAGATTTGTTAAAAGTGAATTGCCATTTTCAGCAACTAAATCTAATGAAGTAAAATTATTTGATGCCCAAACACCATGTTCTAACCCCAAGATGTAAGGCCCAGCAAATCCTGTTGTAGTTTTATCCTCAGATAGTGCAAATCCCATCCAACTACCCAAATCAAAAAAAGCATTTAATCCTTCATCAGTTGGAGATGTCGGGCTATTTTTTAAATCAATTATATTGGAGAAAGGAACCCAACCTTTTTTACACGAAACAGCAGCAAAAAAGAGCAATAATATAAATAGGAGGGTCTGTTTGTTGGGCATCATTTTACAAATGTAGTTTTTTAATTGGGTCTCTCTGAACAAATTTTGAACTTTTTATAGATAGAAGTTAAATGACTAACCCCTGAAAATAATTATTTTAAAATTCATTGTTGCATATACAACATAATGTTATATGTTTGCGAAATGAAAAAAGATAAAGATTTAAAATTTCAGGAAAATGATTCTTGTTGTCCTTTAGGGTTATTAACTCTTTTGCAAAGAAAAATAGGAAAAATGTTTCGTAATCATTTCTCTGAATTAAATGTTACTAATAGTCAATCCTCTATATTTTTAATTCTACTTAAAATGGGTGAGCTTTCTCAGTCAGAATTAGGTAAATTGCTAGATTTAGAGCGATCTACAATTTGTAGAGATTTAGCAAGGTTAATTGATCAAGGATATTTGTATAAAGCAAAGGGAGGGAAAAGCCCTTTAATAGGATTAACTAAAAAAGGAGAGGATTTTGCTTTAGAGATTTTTGAGGAGTGGGAAAAAGGCTATAAAGAAACAAGAGACTTGTTAGGAGAAGATGGGCTAGCAGCATTACGAAATCTTGAAAAAAAGATATTATAAACCTATAATTGTATATACAACTAAAATAATAAAATGAAAAATAATAAAATAATTCAATTTGCAAATTGGGTAGTAAAAAGAAAGTGGTTGGTATTACTTATCTCAATAGTTTTAACACTTGGAATGGGTAGTGGTGGTCAGTTTTTAAGTTTTAATAACGATTATCATATTTTCTTTGATGAAGATAATCCGCAAGTAGTGGCTTTTGATGGATTACAGGAAAAGTACACTAAGGATGATAATGCCTTTATTGTAATTGCACCAAAAGATGGGAAGGTGTTTACAAGAGAAACCTTATCGGCTATTGCTGAGTTAGAGCAAATGGCTTGGCAAGTGCCTTATTCTACTAGGGTGGATGCGCTTACTAATTTCCAACACACAAGGTCGGTTGAGGACGATATGTATGTAGAACCACTTGTTTCTGATATTGAAAATAATAGTGACTCTACTTTAAAATCTATTGAGGAAATTGCCTTGAATGAGCCTATTTTAATGGATAGATTAGTGAATGCAGAAGGGAGTATTACAGCTGTAAATGTTACGGTAAATATGCCAACTGATAGCATAGATGCTCCAATGGAGGTGATGATTTATGTAAGAGATATGGTAGAGAAGTGGAATGTGAAATATCCTGAGTACGATACTTATATTTCGGGCTTGGTTATGTTGAATGGGTCTTTTGCAGAACTTTCTATGCAGGATATGGGCACGCTTGTTCCTTTAATGTTTTTGGTTATTTTGCTGATGGTATTCCTAACTACAGGGAGTATTAGTAGTATGATTACTTCTTTCTTTATTCTGATATTCTCCATTATGGCGGCTATGGGTCTTGCAGGTTGGATGGGTATAGAATTAACAGGGCCTTCTTCTTCAGCACCAACAATGATTATGACATTGGCAATTGCTGACAGTATTCATTTATTAGTTACTATGTTGCAATTGATGCGAAAAGGAATGAAGAAAAATGATGCGATTGTAGATAGTATCCGTGTGAACTTTATGCCTGTGTTAATTACAAGTGTAACAACAATTATAGGTTTCCTTACTTTAAATTTTGCTGAAGGAGCTCCTTTCCATGATTTAGGAAATATTACTGCAATTGGTGTTGCAGCAGCATTTATATTATCTGTTACATTATTGCCTGCATTAGTGGCTATTATTCCTTTTAAGGTAAGAGTAAATAAAGAGAAAAAGACACAAACCGCCCTTTTAGATGGCTTAGCTAACTTTGTGATTGCGAACAGAAAAGTAGTTTTGGTTTTATCTTTACTAACGGTTATTGGAATTTCTTATCTGTCGGTTATAAATGAGCTGAATAATAAGTTTGTTGAGTTTTTTGATGAGAGTGTTCCTTTCAGAAAAGATACGGATTTTATTAGTGATAACTTAACAGGAATTTACAATATTGAATACTCTTTGGGTGCAGGTGAAGCGGATGGAATTAGTGATACTGCTTACCTTAAAAAATTGGATGAATTTGAAAAATGGTTCAAAACTCAGGATGAGGTGGTGCATGTAAATTCTTTTGTTGAAACAATAAAAAGAGTAAATGCTTCTATGCATGGTGATGATCAGGCTTACTATAGAGTTCCTGAAAACAGGCAAGAGGCGGCACAGTTTTTATTGCTTTATGAAATGTCATTGCCTTATGGGTTGGACTTGAACAATCAAATTAATGTAGATAAATCAGAAACTCGTTTTACAGTAACGTTAAAAAATATTTCGAGTAATGAAATGATTGCTCTTGCTGCAAGGTCAGAACAATGGTTGAGGGATAATGCGCCAGAGGCAATGTTTAGCCATGGAATTAGTACAGGGCTCATGTTCTCGCACATTACAAAAACTAATATGGACAGTATGTTGCGTGGAGGTTTTGGTGCGTTAATTCTAATTTCTCTTATTTTAATATTTGCTTTAAGAAGTTTAAAATATGGTATTATAAGTTTGTTGCCAAATATTGCTCCTATAGCTGTTGCTTTTGGAATATGGTATTTATTAGTTGGGGAGGTAAATATGGGAGTAACAGTAGTATTGGGTATGACTATGGGTATTGTTGTAGATGATACCATTCACCTACTCTCTAAATACATCAGGGCAAGAAGAGAAATGGGTTATTCAGCTGAAGATGCGGTGAGGTATTCGTTCCAAACGGTTGGTAGAGCAATTATGGTTACAACAGTAGTATTGGCAACTGGCTTTTCTATATTAATGCAGTCTAGCTTTGGGTTCAATTCCGATATGGGTAAGCTAACAGCCATCACTATTGTGGTTGCTTTGGTATTGGATTTATTATTGTTGCCAGCATTATTACTGACTATTGATAAAGTAAAAACTATGAAATAAGTATTAACATTAAAATTTATAAAAATGAAACGATTTAAGTTCACGAATACAATTAAAAATAATATTAAAATGAGTAAAAATATTAAATCAATATTATTAGGAAGTTTGTTATTAGTAGTTACTGTTGTGAGTGCTCAATCTCCAGAAGAAAAAGGATTGGAAATTGCTAAACAAGCTGAATTAGCAGATAATGGCTGGGGGAATTCTTCCAATAGCTTAACCATGACTTTAAAAAATAAAAATGGACAAACAACTGTGCGTAAAACACATGGTTTTTTCTTAGAAGTTCCTGGGGATGGTGATATGTCCATGACCGTTTTTGATACACCAAAAGATGTAAAAGGAACGGCAAGTATGACCTATACGCATAAAGTAGGGGATGATGACCAATGGTTATACCTTCCTGCTCTTAAAAGGGTGAAAAGAATTTCTTCAAGCAATAAGTCAGGACCATTTATGGGGAGTGAATTTGCTTTTGAAGATATTTCTTCTCAAGAGGTAGAAAAATTCAACCATAAGTACATTAGTTTAGTGAAGGTAAGCGGTACTGTGTGTCATAAAATTGAACGCTACCCAATTTCTAAAACATCAGGATATACTAAAATTATTATCTACTTAAACAAGGAAAATTTAAGACCTGAAATGTTGAGCTTTTTTGATAGAAAAGGGGCGAAATTAAAAACATTGACTTATACTGGCTATCAACAATATTTAGGAAAATTTTGGAGAGCTAATCAGATGAAAATGGTGAATCATCAAAATGGAAAAGAGACTTTGTTGAACTTTGAAAACTACAAGTTTAATGACCCAAGTATTACGAAAGATAGCTTTACGCAAAACAGTTTAAAAAGAGTTAAATAAACCATGATTAAGAAATTAATATTTTGCTTAAATGCAATAGTTTTCATCTATTCACCTATTTTTTCTCAGGAAATTCAGGAAGAAATAATTGAAGAAGAGATTGTGGAGGAAGTGGTGTTTGAAGAGGTTACAATAGCTGTTCCTGCTAAATATACTTGGGAAATTTCTGGGAATATACAGGGAAGTTATCAATATTTTGAAGAAGAGGGTTTGTATTTTGGACAAGAGCAAGAATATTTTTCTTCTATTTTTAATCCTGAAGCTTATGTGGAATGGGACAATAGAAATCAATTGATTCAATTCAAAGGATTTGCTCGTTTGAATCAGCATGATATTGAGCAAACGCATTGGGATATTCGTGAATTTTATTATCAGAAAATTATTGCGAATTGGGAACTAAGTGTTGGTAAAAAACAAATTTATTGGGGTTTTATTGAATCCAATCATTTGGTGAATATCATCAATCAAGATGACTTTTTGGAGGGGAATGGAGTAGCAAATAAGTTAGGTCAGTCCATGATTCATATTTCTAATTATGGAGATATGGGGACGATTGATGTGATGGTAATGAATGATTTTAACCCAATACAGTTTCCAGGTGAAAAAGGTAGGTTTCGCCCCCCTTTTGCTATTGATTATAGCAACACAACCTATGAAAGTGAAGATGGCGAAAATAACACAGACTATGCAATTAGATGGTCGCATAACATCAATGCTATTGATGTAGGTATTTCACATTTTCAAGGGACCAACAGAACGCCATTATTTACAACTACTGATGGGGTTAACTTTGCACCACATTACGAATTGATTGATCAGACAGGTTTGGAATTGCAAGCTTCCTCAGGTTCTATGTTATGGAAGTTGGAAGCCATTCAAAGAAAAAGTAAACGAAAAATAATTCAGGCATATACAGTTGGAGGGGAATATACTTTAGTAACCAAAAGCGGTTATGATGTTGGAATTTTGGCAGAATACAATTATGATAATAGAGGTTCAGAATCCATTACAGGATTGAATGATGATGTTTTTGTTGGGTTAAGAATTTCCTTGAATGACGAGCAGAGTACTAGTTTTCTGGGAGGTATGAATAAAGATAATGAGAGCGGAACGATATCTTATTTTGCAGAAGCAAGCAGGAGGTTGGGTGATTCTTGGAAGGTGAGTGCAAAAGCGTTTGGCTTTAAAGGTGTTGCAGAAGATGAGTTTTTGTACTTGTTAAGGAAAGATAGCTTTGTAGAGATTTCTCTTGCTAAATATTTTTAGAAATACATTATGGAAAAAAAGAAAGTAACCGTTATTCAGGCGTTTAAGGAATTTATTTGGCCTAGAAAAGGAATTGTATTAGTCGGATTAATCCTTATTGTAATTAGCCGATTAGCAAGCCTTGTGCTGCCTTTAAAAAGTAAAGAATTATTAGATGAAATAATCCCTAATCAGGATATGGATGGTTTAATGAATATGGTACTGCTTGTTTCAGGTGCTATTTTGATTCAAGCGGTTACCTCTTTTGCATTAACAAGATTATTGAGTGTTGAAGCACAATTATTAATTTCCAAGCTAAGAGCCAAAGTGCAAAAGCAAGTGTTATCACTTCCTATTTCTTATTTTGACAATAATAAATCAGGAGCTTTAGTTTCCAGAATTATGAGTGATGTAGAGGGAGTGCGAAACCTTGTGGGTACAGGATTAGTACAGCTTTTTGGAGGTACAGTTACAGCAATTATTTCCTTAGTATTATTGATTAACATTAGCGGAAAGATGACCTTATTTGTGCTTACTCCAGTATTTTTATTTGCCATAATTGCGCTAAAAGCATTTGGGTATATCCGTCCTATATTTAGGAAAAGAGGGGTGATAAATGCTGAAGTTAAGGGTAGGCTAACTGAAACATTGAATGGGGTTAGGGTCATAAAAGGATTTAATGCTGAAGAACAAGAAAATATAAGTTTTGAAAAAGGGGTTGATCGTTTGTTTCAAAATGTAAAAAAGAGTTTGACCGCTACCGCAATTATGACGAGTTCCTCCGCTTTTTTATTGGGCTTGGCATCCGTAGGAATTATGGGAATGGGAGGTGCTATGATTATTGAAGGGACGCTTACTACAGGTGATTTTCTTGCTTTTACCTTATTGCTTGGTTTTATGGTAGCTCCTATAGTTCAGATGAGTAATATAGGAAGTCAGCTTACTGAGGCTTTTGCAGGATTGGATAGAACTGAGGAAATCATGAATATGCAATCGGAAGTAAATGATGAATTAAGAACAATTGAGTTGAATAAAATTGTTGGTGATGTAGAATTTCAAGATGTCTCTTTCTCTTATGAAAAGGGAAAAGAGGTCGTACATAATATCAGTTTCAAAGCGGATAAAGGTTCGGTAACTGCTTTGGTTGGTTCTTCAGGTTCTGGTAAATCAACTCTTGCAAGTTTGGTGGCTAGTTTTATTAATCCTGATTCAGGGGTTATTACTATTGATGGGAATGATATTACCAAAGTAAGTTTAAATTCTTTTAGAAGTCAGTTAGGGGTAGTGTTGCAAGATGACTTTTTGTTTGAAGGGACGATTAGAGATAATATTCTTTTCCCAAGGCCTAATGCGAGTGAAACACAAGTATTGGAGGCGGTAAATGCTGCTTATGTTAATGAGTTTACGGATAGGTTTGATGATGGGTTGGACACTTTAATTGGAGAAAGGGGAGTGAAACTATCTGGAGGTCAAAGGCAAAGAATTGCCATTGCTAGGGCAGTACTGGCAAATCCTAGGATTTTAATTTTAGATGAAGCAACTTCTAATTTGGATACAGAAAGTGAGGCATTAATTCAAAAAAGTTTGTCTGAGTTGATGAAGGGTAGAACTACTTTTGTTATTGCTCACCGTTTAAGTACCATTAGGCAAGCCAACCAAATCTTAGTTATTGAACATGGTAAAATTGCTGAACAAGGTAGTCATGATGAACTTATTGAAAGTAAAGGGCGGTACTTTGACCTGTTTACTTATCAGAGTAGGATATAGAATTGATAAACAAAAAAGCCTACTCGTCTGAGTAGACTTTTTTAATTTAAGTGGACCTCTCGGTCCTAAGTTCGAACTTTTTTAGAAAATTATTGAGTAAGTTTGTAGCATAAAAAAACATTAATTATGAAAAACTTTTTCCTTTCTCTTTTATTTATTGGATTTACTTCTTCTATAAATGCCCAAAATTATACCATTAGCTCCTATATTGGTGATGATGATGAATATTGGTCTGGAGCGTATGTTTATG
>Ga0206679_10002990_pt1 | contig 13193 bp, 7 predicted proteins | sample M110012015metaG_FD_155464 | JGI IMG/M metagenome (GOLD analysis project Ga0206679, IMG submission 155464) | Ammonia-oxidizing marine archaeal communities from Monterey Bay, California, United States - M1 100m 12015 | ecosystem: Environmental > Aquatic > Marine > Intertidal zone | place: USA... | reverse complement strand
TAAAGCATAAGGTCTTACGCTGATACAGCCTGCGTTGCACGCGCCCCACCCAGTTGATGGGAGACCAGTCTGGCGTAAAGACGTCTGTTGTTCAGCAAGTCCTCGTGTGTGCCGGTTTCAACAACCTGGCCGTCTTCGAGGACAACTATCATATCCGCGTCCCGTATGGTCGAAAGACGGTGGGCAATTATGATGGTAGTTCTGTCTGTTTTTAACTGATCCAGTGCCTTGCGTACGCCCTGCTCGCTGATGGCATCTAAATGTGAGGTTGCCTCATCAAGGATCAGTACCGGTGCATCTTTTAGAAACGCACGGGCAATAGCAACGCGCTGCCGTTGTCCGCCGGACAGACTTGTGCCTCTTTCTCCCACTGGGGTATTCAGCCCCTGCGGAAGTGACTTCACGAGGTCTGACAGTGCCGCCAGTTCTACCGCCTGTGCCAGTTCGGTATCACTGGCAGTGGGTTTCGCAATGAGAATATTTTCTCTGAGTGAGTTATTGAACAGGTAAGTGTCCTGTGCAACGAGAGCGATTCGGGCGCGCAGATCATCTAGGTGGTAATCCCGTAGATCAGTGTCGCCAAGAGTAATGATGCCCTCGGTAGGATCCCAAAACCGCATCAACAGTTGTGCCAAGGTCGTCTTGCCGGCGCCTGACGGTCCGACCAGAGCGACTGTTTTACCGGCCGGGATCGTGAACCCTACGTCAGCAAGAACTTGCCGTGGTCGGCCGGGGTAACTGAAGCAGGCTGAAGACAGTGTGATAGCCGCAGAATTCACAGATTTCTGGACACCCGGACCGTCTATTACTGGTACCGGTTCGTTTTCGAGCGCATAAACCCGTCGTGTGGCGCCCAGTGTGTCGGCGAGTTGTCGGCCTACCTGCGCAATTTCGGAGACCGGTAGAAACGCAGCCATCGCAAGAATCGTAAGTAATGGTAGAACGCCCGAATCGATGGCTTGAGTGCCGGCCAGGAATGCACCCGTCGTCACAACAGCTAGGCCCCCCAATCCGGTGAATACCTCAAGCAGAGTGTGCTGCAGAGTCAGCTGACCAAAGAACGGCAGGCGAAGAGAAATATGACGTTCGCCAAGCTCATCAAACTGATTCCCGCGACTATCTTCTTGCTGGTAAGAAACGATTTCACCCAACCCCTGCACGCTGTCGATCGCATGTGCAGCCAACTCGCCGGCTGCTTCTCGTGAGCGAGAGCCTAAATGATCGACACTGCCGCGCATCAGAAACGGACTGAGGCCAACGGCAAGTAAAAACGGAACTAGAGCGGCAGCAATCCACCCGTTGGCTGTAGCCAGGATAAACACAACCACGACGGGCCCGAGTACCGCGACGAAAGCAGGCGCGACTGTGTGCGCGAAAAAATATTCGACCAACTCGACATCCTGAGTCGCGATACCCATCAGGTCACCCGTTCGCCGTCGTACCAGGTAAGCTGGAGCAAGCTGGTCCAGTTTGCGAAATACGCTGATGCGCATTTCTGCCAACAGTCTAAAAGCCATGTCGTGAGCTATCCATGATTCGAACCAGTGCAGGACACCCGACAGTGGCGCCACGATCGCGAGACCGATCAGGTAATGGGTGTAAGGCGCGTGGTTCTTGAGCGCCAGGACGATCAGTGCACTCAGTGCGCCGACGCCGATAAACGCAACCACACGCAGAACACCAAAGATAAAGGTTAAAGTCAGTCGGCCTTTCCAGGGCATGATATGCCCCATAAGGATATTGACTACCTGTCGCCAGTTGAGTCCTTCAGCTTTGATTATTCCCTCAGTTGGTACACTGTTTATGTCTTCTGCCACATCCTGCTGCGGCAATGATGCTGCTGCGATTTCCGACGATGCCTTTTCTTCAGGTTGTTCCCGATCTGCTTCACGCGCCTGTTCAGACATGAGCTCGGAGTAGATACCATTGCTCGCCATCAATTGACTGTGGTTGCCGGATTCAGCAACCTTGCCCTGATCCAGGACGAGTATTCGGTCGCAGTTGATGACACTGGAAAGTCGGTGGGCCAGGACAAGCGTGGTGCGGCCCTTCATCAACCTGTCCAAGGCCTGCTGGATGAAAGCCTCATTTTCGGCATCGACTGCAGACAGCGCTTCGTCAAGGATCAAAATCGGAGAGTCTCGTAGCAGGGCCCGTGCGATCGCCACGCGTTGTCGCTGGCCGCCCGAGAGTTTGATGCCCTTTTCTCCAATCAGGCTGTCGTATGCCTGGGGTAGGCCTGATACGAACTCATGGATGTTCGCGCTTTTCGCAGCGTTGGTGACCTCGGCATCGGTTGCCGTGGGGTTGCCTAGCCGGATGTTCTCACCGATGCTGCCATGAAACAGAAAAGTGTCCTGATTTACCACCGATATTTGTTGCCTGAGCGCAGCGAGTGATAGGTCTTTAATATCGTGCCCACCGAGCTTGACGGTTCCCTGGTCTGGATCATAAAAACGCAGTAGCAGCCGTACGATTGTCGATTTGCCGCATCCACTGGCCCCGACGATACCGACGCGCTCACCGGGAACTATCGAAATGTCCAGTTGCTCATGAACACAGTGTTGTTGTTCGGGGTAGCTGAAGCGCACTGATTCGAAAGATATCGTGGGTTGGGGGTCGACGGGTTCGATTGCGTTACTTTTTTCAACGATGGGCGGATGTGCATCCAGAATCCGATAAATACCCTGTGCGGCCGACAGACCGACCATGCCTTGGTGGAGCACCGTACGCAGGTCGCGCATGGGTCGAAAAATTTCAACGCCCATCATCAAAATAATCAGTAGTACAGTGAGTTCCATCTGTTCCGACGCTACCCGGTGCGCCCCCAGACCCAGCGCGAACGCGGCACCCACAGCGATCGCGGTATCAGTGATACCACGGGCCAGCGAATTAGTGGCTAACACCCACATGGTGGTTCGAAAAACATCCCGTGCTTTGTCAGCCAGCAGGTCGGCCCGCGGGCGGCTCTGCCCAAAGGCCTTGAGAGTGGCCAGCCCCTGTACGGCATCCAGAAATTCCGATGCAAAAACAGCATAAGCATCCTGGCGTTCCTGGGACTTCTTGGTATCAAACTGATGCCACAGCGCCGGTGCAGCCAGTGCTATCACTGCAGCGATTAACAGTGTCAGCGCTACGGGCAGGTCTAGGAAGGCGACGAAGGCAAAGATCAGCACTGGGGTGATGGCAGAAACCAGTAGCTGAGGCAGATACTGCCCGAAATAAGTTTCCAGCTGCTCCACCCCGTCGACCAGTGACAGGACCAGTTCACCTGACCGCTGTCTTCCTGCATATCCTGGTCCCAGCGCGACGATCTGGTCATACAGTCGGCGACGCAGCATTTTTTGCACGATTGATGCGGTCTTATGTGCGACCAGAGTACGCCAGTGTTCGAAGATGCCCCTCAGGATCATGACACAAGCGGTCACCAACAACGGGAAGAATAGCGCGGTGACGTTATGGCCTTGAAAAACCAGGCCGATAAGCCAACCGAGCAGTGCAAGGCGGGCCACACCTAGCGCAGTGGCCAGGACGCCGATCAGTACCGCAAAAAAAATCCGGCCTCTGACCCCGCGGGTAAAGCCCCAGAGGCGATAATCAAAATGCATAGTGTGCGGACCTGATGTAACTTACATGGAGCGACCAGCCACTCAGGCATGAGGTTTCACCTGCAGGCGGGTGTATCTGCCTGTCCGCTAAAGCGGGGAGAGGCAGTCTCACAAAGCGCGTTATCTTAAGTCGGGTCAATCTATAGGGCAAAAATTCTGGCTCGATTTTTGTTCAATAGACACAACTTTTTCGCAGTGCTTTCGCGTGTAATTGCCGATATATCAACTATAGATGCATTTGTGCTCATGAAACACCCACAGTCTGTGTAGAATATGCGCCCTTTTGCTGGATTGTGAACTGTTGACATGACTGAGTCCCGACAAGTCCTACTGATGGATACGACCCTGCGCGATGGCGAGCAGACGCAGGGGGTTTCTTTCTCTCCTGAAGAGAAGGTCAGTATCGCACGAGGGTTACTACAGAGCCTAAAGTTAGATCGGATAGAGGTTGCGTCTGCAGGTGTGTCCTATGGTGAAAAACAGGCGGTGACTCAGATTCACGAATGGGCAGCTGACAATGACTGCCTCGAGCGGGTTGAAGTGCTTGGATTTACAGATCACCAGCGAAGCGTAGATTGGCTGGTCAGTGCTGGTGGCCGCGTGCTCAACCTGCTTACCAAGGGAAGCGAAAAACACTGCAGGGAGCAGCTCAGGAAGTCTCTTGATGAACACATCGCTGATATCGAGCAGACAATCGACTATGCCAAGACGCAGCAACTTCTGGTCAATGTCTATCTGGAAGATTGGTCGAACGGTTATCGAGACAGCCGTGATTATGTCTACAGAATTACCGAAGCACTCGCAGAATCCGAGGTGGTGCACGTGATGCTGCCTGATACGCTGGGTGTAATGAGTCCCCAAGAAGTATTCGAAAGCGTCGGCGATATGTGTGGCCGCTATCCCGGACTCGCATTCGATTTTCATCCCCACAACGATTATGGACTGGCCACCGCCAATGCGATGATGGCTGTCCAGGCGGGTGCGCGCTCGATACACGTGACCGTAAATTGCCTCGGGGAGCGGGCCGGAAATGTTTCGCTGGCAGAAGTGGCGGTGGTCTTACGGGACAAACTCGGGATGAGCCTGCGGCTGGACGAATCCAAGATTCATGCACTCAGTCAGATGGTCGAGAACTTTTCAGGAAAACGGGTGGCGGCGAATTCACCGGTGGTGGGCAACGATGTGTTTACTCAGACCAGCGGCATACACGCTGATGGCGACAATAAGGGTGGTCTCTATCAGACCGAGCTGAGTCCCGCTCGATTCGGACGAAAACACAGTTACGCCCTTGGCAAGATGAGCGGGCGGGCTTCTTTACTCAAGAATCTGGAGGACCTCGGTCTTGAACTCTCCCCGGAAAATCAACAGAAGGTGCTGGAGAGAATTGTTGAAATTGCAGACACCAAAGCGACCATTACCCCTGAGGATTTACCTTTTATCATCGCCGATATTCTGGAAAGCAGGGATTTTCAGCACATCGAGTTATTGAATTGTTCGATAACCAGTGGGCTTGAAATCGAATCGACAGCCAGTATTCGGGTTCGGGTGGGCAACGAAATCCATAAGGCGTCCGGGTCAGGCAATGGTGGGTTCGATGCGTTTGCAACCGCAATCAAAAGCGTGTTGGATCCTATCGGGTTTTCTCCTCCGAAATTAGCAGATTTTGAAGTCCGTATACCCAAGGGGGGCAGTTCAAACGCCCTGACCGAGTGTTTTATCACTTGGGATGACGGTCACGACAGCTTTAAGACGCGCGGGGTACACGCCAATCAAGTCTTTGCTGGTATTAACGCAACCCTTCGAATGCTGAACCTAGTGATGCATCGGCAGACCGAAGGTAAAGAGCACTCGTCTCCACTGGCAAGACCCGAGTGAGTGCGTAAATCAGGCCCCGGTATCAGTTCTCAACTGGTTGTTTCCCGAGTTCAGTTGCTACCCGGTCACCAAACTCAGCAGTACTAATCTTTTTCTCGGATTTACCTCGCCGTGCCAAATCGGGTGTCGTATAACCTGCAGCAAAGACGCTTTGCATAGCCCGCCAGAGATTGCGCGCCTCGCTCTCCATGCCAAAGCTCATTTCCAGCATCATGGCGACAGAACCAATCATTGAATAGGGGTTGGCAATACCCTGGCCGGCGATATCGGGTGCCGATCCGTGGGAGGGTTCGTAGTAGGACTTTTCAGGTCCCACACAGGCCGATGGCATCAGCCCCAGCGACCCGAGAATACCGCCGCCCTGATCACTGAGAATATCGCCAAACATGTTTTCCATCACCATCACATCGAAACTGGCCGGATCGAGACACAGGTAGGTGGCCGCCGCATCGACCAGAACGTGTTTTACCTCAATATCGGGATAGCTCGGACGTACTTCCTCGACTATCTCATTCCACAAGATGCTGGATTTGAGCACGTTGCTCTTGTGTATATTGTGGAGTACTTTCTTGCGTTTGCTGGCGAGCTGAAACGCCACCTCGAGGACACGGCGGATCTGGTCTTCGTTGTATTCCAGCATTTCGTGAACATAGCGTCTTCCCTGGTCATCGACTCCGCTCTTTTTGCTGCCAAAATAAAGTCCACCAACCAGTTCACGAATAATGATCAAATCTATGCCATCACCGATCACTTCGGGCTTGAGTGGGGAGAAATGGGCCAGGCTGCGCGGTAGGTATACCGGTCGAAAATTGGCGTAAGTATCATAGCGCCGCCGCATGGGTAACAATGCGCCGCGTTCAGGTTGTTCGTCCACCGGGATTGTTTTTGAATCTTCGTGGTTCAGTCCGATGGTTCCTTTAAGGATGGCATCAGCCTGATCACAGATGGCTACTGATTCTTCCGGAAAAGATTTGCCGGTCTCAAAGTAGGCCGATGCACCAAATAAAGCCGGTTTCAGATCAAAAGTGACTGTATTTCGGGATTCAACGAGGCGCAGTATCTTGACCGCTTCGTCCATGATTTCAGGTCCGATTCCGTCACCGGCCAGCAGTGCAATAGTGTAAGTAGACATGTGTGCCTCATTCAGATTGTTGTAGAAACACCGGAAATGGCGTACTAGCGCGCATTGTAACGTTGCAGCATGACCGGTTCATAACGATGGCCGGCGCAGTTCAGATGAAAATCACCGGCAAAGGCGTTCTAAAGACGATCCGCAAATGCAACTTCCATTTCCCGGCGGGCCCGAACGGCGGTGTCGTTGTCATCGAATTCTACGTCTGCCCAGCGCAGGGTTGAACCTGCAGCAACATTGCAACGCATCTTGATATCTGCTGCCAACCCAAGCGGCAGAGCGCCCCGTTCGATTGAGTCTGCAGCGGGCATTTGTTGACCCCATACGCAATGCCCTCCCTCACCATCGAGCATTTGACCCGCAGTCAAAGCGTGTTTGGCTGTTGCGACTACGTCTGAATAGAAACCTTTGGGGCACCCGGTGGGTTCACCTCGGAGCACCACCGAGGCGACAGAGACGCCAAGTTCCATCCCGATCATGTGGGTGGGTCGATACAGGGCGGCGTAGCGTCCAGTCGAGTCCTGTAGCATGTGGTATTCACGAAAACACTGCTGCGCATAGTCTCCAGCACCTTCGACCACCACGTAGGTGCCCAGGGCCAGATGATGCGGTACCGGTTCACCACTGCGTGTGAGGGATGACACCACCTCGGTGGTGCCGCGCCGACTGAGCATGCCACCATCTTCTGAAGGCTTGCAGACGTTTGCCAGATCAAATCGGGAACTGGGCGGGAAACCCAGGCCGTTATGCTGTGGGGTCAGTCCGGTGGTGTTACAAACAGCACTCATCTCGATGCCTGACTTACTGCCGTCGAGAAACGAATTGAACATTTTCATATTGATGCTGGTGGGATCGTCAATTTCCAAGTACTGCTGTAGTACCTCCCACACGCTATCAGGGGTGAGTTCATGGTAGGACGGGTGATACCGTGTACCTTTGCCCGCACAAACAACTTCAAAGCCGCAGGTCCGTGCCCAGTCGACATGTTCGCAGATCAAAGCTGGTTGATCACCCCACGCTAGGCTGTAGACCACGCCCGCAGCTTGGGCTTCCCGGGCCAGCAGGGGACCGGCAACTACATCAGCTTCTACATTGACCATAACAATGTGATGCCCTGCAGCGATCGCCCGCCGGCAGTGGCGAATGCCCGCGGTGGGAATGCCTGTTGCCTCGACGACAACATCGATTTCGCTGAGGTCGATTAGCTGGTCAGCGTTCTCGGTGATCCAGGTTGAGCCCTTTGTCATGGCGTCGGCCGGGTTGTCGGCTGCGTATTGCTCGGCGGTCCAGCCAGCCGTCGTGAGTTGTTTCATCGCCCTTGCTGGGTCGAGATCAGCAATACCGACAATATGGATACCCGCCGTTTGACGGGCCTGAGTGAGATACATAGTGGCGAATTTGCCGCACCCTATGACGGCAACACGGATAGGATGGTTACTGCGGGTTCTCTCGCTCAACAGAAACGACAGATTCATGGAATCTCCTTGGTCTCAAATTGCCAGTGACTGGGGTATCAGTAAGGCTTGGAGCTCAGGCTGCTTTTCTGCGATGGTCTCGTACCTGTTCCCAGGCACTTCGGATCTCCTGTGTTTTTTCTGTTGCCAGCTTGACCATCTCTTCGGGAACACCCTTGGCAACCAGCTTATCGGGGTGATGCTGGTTCATCAGGCGACGGTAGGATTTCTTGATGTCGACATCGGAATCGTTCTTTGATGCTCCCAGTATCTTATAGGCCTGTTCAATTGATCGAGCGGGCTGACGACCGACGTGACCCGCGGTGCCGCTTACTAGATTGATCAGATTTTCAACTTCTGACTGATCAAAGCCCAGCACGTCCGCAGCATGAAGGAGAATCGAGTTCTCTTGGGGATCGAGCCGGCCATCGGCCATGGCGGCCTGAACCTGAATCTCAATAAACATCCTCAGCACAGTTGTACGGCGCTGACATTCCTTGCGGAACTGATGGAGCACGTCATTCAGGGGAAAATCGGCATGCTTACCTTGTTCGAATAAATCAATAGCAGCTTCTCGTTGCTGCTTGCCCAGACGCATCTGGTCCATTAGGCTTTTCGCCATCTGGATCTCTTGTTGGGAGACCTGGCCATCGGCCTTGGCGATATGGCCCATGACTGAGAAAGTGGCCGTAAAAAAGGCGAGTTGGATCCGTTCCTGGCCACCGGGTAAGGCGCGCGCACCAGAGCCACGCCGGTTCGCATCAAACTGGTGTCCCAGACTCCCGCCGAGTAGGGCGCCTAGCGGTCCACCCATCATGAAGCCCAGCGTTCCACCGATCAGTTTGCCCCACCATGCCATCGTAGTTCCCCTTTTTACCTTTTGTTTAAATGACAGTGTACTGAATAAGATCTGAAATGGAATTCCTCAGTAGTGTCTCTACGTACATTCAACGCAGAGTGACCAGTTCTTCGGCTGCAGTAGGGTGGATCGCAACAGTGTTGTCAAAATCGGATTTTGTTGCGCCCATTTTCAGGGCCACCGCAAACCCCTGAATAATTTCGTCTGCAGCCTGTCCAATCATGTGGCAGCCGACCACCTTTTCTGTGGGTCCGACGACAATCAGTTTGACCACTGTCGCTGGTTTATGCTGGCTTACTGCGTACTGCATGTTGGTGAATCGACTCTGGTAGACCTTGACACTGTCGTCACCGTGTTGGGCTTTGGCCTGTTCTTCGGTCAGCCCAACGGTGCCTATAGGGGGGTGTGAAAAGATCACCGTGGGAACATCTGTGTAGTCGAGGTGGGCATTAGTGTGGCCGTCAAATAAACGATCTGCCAGCCGGCGGCCAGCAGCTATCGCGACCGGGGTCAGGGCTTGTCTGCCGGTGACATCACCCACAGCGTAGACCCCCTCTACATTGGTACATTGATACTTATCCGTTGGAATGAAGCCCTCGGGATCAACCTGTACACCGGCGTGATCGAGGTTTAGATCCGCCGTTAATGGTTCCCGCCCTATCGCCCACAAGACCGAATCGAACCCAGTGGTGGTTTGATCAGCATCGTGAAATATGCTGAGTGTGCCGTCCGGCTCAGTACGGATTTCCCGCAAACGAACCTCGGTCAGTATTTTGATGCCCGCGGCCCGCATTTCTGTCATGAGGGTGTCGCCAAGGGTTGCGTCGAACTCTTTCAGCAGCGTCTTCTTGCGAAGCAGCATGGTCACCTCAGTTCCCAGGCTGTTCAATACGCCAGCCAGCTCGGTAGCGATGTAGCCGGCGCCGATGACTAGCGCGGACTGCGGCTGATGGTCGAGCTCAAAAAACCCGTCACTAGTGATGCCCAGCCGGGCACCCGGTATATCTGGAACTGTGGGGCGTCCACCTGTAGCGATGAGAATGTGATCGGCCTGCAACTGATGGTCACCGACCCGTACGGTTTGTGGGGCCTGAAACGACGCCCAGCCGGTGTACAGGGAGACCCCTGAAGTATCGAGGTTTTTCTTATAAATCCCGTTGAGGCGCTGAACGTATCCATCCCGGGCTTTTGTTATGGTTGGCCAGTCGAAATTATTGCTCGCAATCGCAAACCCGTAGTCCGGAGCTTGACGGATGACCTCGGCGATATGCGCGGTGTTCCACATCACTTTTTTGGGCACACAGCCGACATTGACGCAAGTACCCCCGAGACGGTGAGCTTCGATCAGTGCTGTCCGCGCGCCATGGTCGGCAGCTCTGCGAGCGGCAGCAATACCCCCGCTGCCGCCGCCGATGACTAGAAAATCGTATCGTTCAGTCATGTTGTGACCTGTGTGCTATTCAAGATGATGGAAAACCAACAATTGGGTGCCGAATGATAGAGTAAAGTCAGTTTACATGAGGTCGTGTTTAAACACTCGCTGGAGGCATGACTGTCCAATTGTATGTTTGGCCTGAGGCTACGCGATGACCCAAAAAAATCCATTGTTAGATGTTGAAGAGCTACCACAATTTGCAGCAATCCGCCCTGAACATGTCGGGTTGGCACTTGATGAATTGCTTGTTTCTAATCAAGCGGTTATAGACAAACTAGAACGCACGGTGCTCGACGACCCAGATTGGGAGAGTTTTGCACAGCCCCTCGAAGATCTGGAAGACCGGTTAGGAAAGATGTGGTCCCCCGTTTCGCATCTCAATGCCGTCGCCGACACCGAAGATCTCAGAAAGGCCTACGAGAAGAGTCTCGAAAAACTGACGGCCTACCGGGCTGCGTTGGGACAAAACAAAATGATTTTTCAGGGTTATCGCAACATCCAGGCGCGCGCTGACTTTTCTAGCCTGGATGCGGCAAAAAAAAAGGTCATACTTAATGCGGTTCGTGATTTTCGACTTTCCGGCGTGGAACTTGAGGGCAAGGAGAGAGCGCGCTTCAAAAACATCATCACGGATCTTGCTACCTTGTCCAACAAGTTTGAACACAATGTCATGGATGCCACAGATGGTTGGGCGCTCGTGCTTGATGTGCGAGCTGATCTTGCGGGACTGCCTGAAATGGTGATCACCCTTGCCCGAAAGACAGCAGAGGTTGCCGGGCACAGTGGCTGGCAATTTACATTGCAGGCGCCATCGTATATTCCGTTTATGCGCTATTCCGAACGCTCGGATTTGCGGCGACAAATGTATGAGGCGTTTATAACCCGGGCGAGTGATCGCGGGCCCCAAGCTGATCGCTGGGACAACACCACCCTTATGACCCAGATACTTGGATTGCGTCAGGAGCTGGCGGGGCTTCTTGGCTATTCAAGTTATGCCGAGTATGCGCTGGTCGATCGGATGGCGTCTTCAGTCGCTGAGGTCGAAGACTTCCTCATTGATCTGATATCACGGGCCCAGCCTTACGCACAGCGCGAACTGCAAGCGCTAGAAGACTTTGCCGGCCAGTCAACGGGCGACAATGTTGTACCGCCGTGGGATATCGCATACCAGTCAGAAAAGTTTCGGCAAGCGACTTACCATTTCGATCAGGAAGAGCTACGTCCCTACTTTCCGCTACCCAAAGTCCTGAGTGGTCTATTTGAGATCGTGAATAGATTGTTCGGGATTACGGTAACTAAATCTGTCGCAGATGTCTGGCATCCCGATGTCGTGTTCTATGAAATTCGAGATGAAGGCGGTGCAATCCGGGGTCACTTTTACCTGGATCTGTATGCCAGGGAACACAAACGCGGTGGCGCGTGGATGGCAGACTGTGTAGGTCGGTATCATCGACCGGATAAGGTAGTGCAAACTCCGGTAGCTTTCCTGACCTGCAATTTCACACAGCCGCTGGATGGTAAACCGGCGTTACTGACGCACGACGATGTCATCACGCTTTTCCATGAATTTGGACACGGCATTCATCACCTGCTCAGCTTGGTCGAGGAGCCATCAGTCACTGGAATCAGTGGGGTACCGTGGGATGCGGTCGAACTGCCCAGCCAGTTTCTGGAAAACTGGTGTTGGGAGCGAGATGCGTTGGATCTTTTGACGAGTCATGTGGATACTGGAGAAGCATTGCCCGACAAACTGTTGCAGAAATTACGCGGGGCAAGAAATTTTCAGTCAGGTATGCAGATGGTTCGTCAGTTGGAGTTTGCGTTGTTTGATTTTCGACTACATGCGAGTACTACGCTGATTTCAGCCGACGCTATTCTGCGCGTCCTGGATGATGTTCGTCAGCAGGTCGCAGTCGTTACTCCGCCGAGTTTCGATAGATTCCCCCATGCGTTTTCACATATTTTTGCCGGCGGCTATGCCGCCGGTTATTATGGTTACTTGTGGTCTGAAGTGCTTTCGGCTGACGCCTACGATCGATTCGAACAAGAAGGTGTTTTCAATGCCACCGCGGGTCGAGCATTTATGCAGCATGTGTTAGAGACGGGCGGTGTTGAGGAGCCGCTGGATGTTTTTAAGGCTTTCAGGGGACGAGAGCCATCTATTAACGCGTTTCTCCGACACTCGGGGCTCAATACCTGACGGTGGCTTTTTGTTCCTGGTTTTTGACGGTATGAATGGACTTACCTGAGATCTTGTTCCCATTCCTTTTACCAGTTCTGTCCATTGAGTTGTCGCTCTAGCCTTGTTGGGGCGCGTTATTTAGGCTGAATTTGTTATACTTCGGCGTTGTTTGGGGCATGATGTCTACGCCGCCAGTAGCGCGGCCAACGTGGTGCTCTGTCAATTCAGTCGCTTTCAATTTTCCGCGTGAGGAACCTATGACCCAGGAAGTTGATAACGGTCGGCGGCGTATGCTGACGACAGTAACCTCAGGCGTCGGTTTGGTCGGCGCCGGTGCGATGGCTGTGCCATTCGTTGCAAGCATGGCGCCCAGTGCCCGCGCGAAGGCAGCCGGTGCCCCTGTCGAAGTGGACATCAGCACACTGAAGGAAGGACGTATGCTGACAGTGGAATGGCGTGGTAAACCCGTCTGGATTATTCGCCGGACCCAGAAAATGCTCGATGATTTGGCCCAAATTCGTGATCGATTAGCTGACCCTGATTCCACGGTATTGGACCAGCAGCCGACCTATGCACACAACGAATATCGTTCAATCAGGCCTGAAATACTGATCGTACTGGGCGTCTGTACACACCTGGGATGTGCGC
>Ga0206679_10002988_pt1 | contig 13194 bp, 11 predicted proteins | sample M110012015metaG_FD_155464 | JGI IMG/M metagenome (GOLD analysis project Ga0206679, IMG submission 155464) | Ammonia-oxidizing marine archaeal communities from Monterey Bay, California, United States - M1 100m 12015 | ecosystem: Environmental > Aquatic > Marine > Intertidal zone | place: USA... | reverse complement strand
TCAGCAGGGGCCTCGTCCGCGACTCGGAGATCTTCGTAATGCACGCGGACGGCTCCGAGGTACGTCAACTCACCGACAATGACGATTTGGACTCCGAACCGTCGTGGTCGCCGGACGGCACACGCATCGCCTTCAGCAGTAACCGGTACGGCGGCAAGGAGATCTTCGTGATGAACGCCGACGGCACCGACGTCTACACAACCGGACAGAAGGGCAGCACGCCGAGTTGGGGCGGCTGACGCCTAGAGCACCAACAACTACGCCTCGGCATGGATTCGTAACGCTGCCCTCCGGATCCCCATTCCGGTGAATGGTCGCCTACGCCCCATCCCCTAGCCTCCGGCCATGGTCGAACCCGACTTCCACCGCTTCGACACCCGCGCACTCCATGCCGGCCAGCAGCCGGATCCCACCACCGGGTCGCGGGCCGTGCCGATCCACCAGACCACCTCATACGTCTTCGACTCGGTCGACCACGCCGCCGGACTGTTCAACCTCGAGGTCAGCGGCCACATCTACAGCCGGATCTCAAATCCGACCGTGGCCGTACTCGAGGAACGCATTGCCGCACTCGAGGGTGGGGTGGGCGCCGTGTGCACCGCCAGCGGGCAGGCGGCGATGCACCTCGCCGTCGCCACGCTCCTGAGCGCCGGCGACCACATCGTCTCGAGCCGCAACATCTACGGCGGCACCCACAACGTCCTCAACCTCACGCTGCCACGCTTCGGGATCACCACGACCTTCGTCGACCCGCGCGACCCCCAGGCCTTCGCAGACGCCATCCGACCCGAAACCCGACTGGTGTTCGCCGAAACCCTCGGCAACCCCGGCATCGAGGTACTCGACGTGTCGGCCGTCGCCGAAGTCGCCCATGCCCACGGGTTGCCGCTGGCCGTGGACTCGACCTTCGCCACCCCCTACCTGCTTCGACCCATCGAGCACGGGGCCGACATCGTCATCCACTCCGCCACCAAGTTCCTCGGCGGCCACGGGGTCGCCATCGGCGGCGTCGTCGTCGACGGCGGGCGCTTCGACTGGGTGGCGTCGGGGAAGTTCCCGACCCTGACCGAGCCATACGTCGGCTACCACGGCATCACCTTCACCGAGGAGTTCGGCCCACAGGCCCTGTCGATGCGAGCCAGGGCAGAAGGGCTCCGCGACTTCGGCGCCTGTATGAGTCCCGCCAACGCCTTCTACCTCCTCCAGGGGGTGGAGACCCTGTCGTTGCGGATGGACCGCCACGTCGCCAACACCCGACGGGTGATCGACCTGCTCGACACGCACGAGGCCGTGGAGTGGATCCGGCACCCCGAGCACCCCAGCCACCCCGACCACGAACTGGCAGCACGCCTCTACCCGCACGGCGCCGGGGCCATCCTGTCTTTCGGCGTCGCCGGTGGCCGGGAGGCGGGACGGCGATTCATCGAGGCCGTACGCCTCGCCTCGCACCTGGCCAACGTAGGCGACGCCAAGACCCTGGTGATCCACCCGGCTTCGACCACCCACCAGCAGATGAGTGCCGCCGACCTCGAGGCCGCCGGGGTCAGCGAGAACCTGATCCGCCTTTCGGTCGGCCTCGAGGACCCTGAGGACATCTGCCGGGACCTCGACCAGGCCCTGCGGGCCTCGCAGCGCTGAGGCGGCCGTGCAACTCGTCGTCGACGACCGCACCGTCCACGCCGCCACCGGAGCCGTGCCGCTCGAGGGACGGGACGAACCGCTCGTCGTGCTGCTCCACGGATCCGGCATGGACCGGTCGGTCTGGTCGCACCAGACCAGGTTCCTCGCCCACCACGGCTTCCGGGCCGTGGCCGTCGACCTCCCCGGCCACGGCCGTTCCGAGGGGCCCGCACTCGACTCGATCGAGGCGATCGCCGACTGGGTGGCCCGCCTCACCGGGGCACTGGATGGCTCTGCTCACCTCGTGGGGCACTCCATGGGGGCCCTCGTCGCCCTCGACACCGCCGCACGCCACCCCGGCGCCGTCGCTTCGGCGGTCCTCCTCGGCGTGGCCACGGCCATGCCCGTCCACCCGGAACTCCAGGCGGCCGCAGACATCGACGACCCGAAGGCGGCCGCCCTCATCGCCGCCTGGGCACACGGCCCGCGCCAGCACATCGGACTCAACCCGACCCCGGGCCTCTGGATGCTGGGGGGCGTCACGGCGCTCCTCGAGACGAGCCCACCGGGGGTGCTTGCCACCGACCTGGCCGCCTGCTCCGCCTACGAGGGAGCCACCTCGTCCGCTGCTTCCTCGGCCTGCCCCGTGACCCTCGTCCTCGGCTCACAGGACCGCATGTCACCCCGGAAGGCCGCCCGGACCCTCGAGGATGCCTTTGTGTCGCCCCCCACCATCGTGGAACTGGAGGCCTCGGGGCACATGCTCATGCTCGAGGAGCCTGAGGCCGTCCGACAGGCGATCCTCACCCACCTCGACGCCTGCTGAGGCCCCGCAGGACGCAAACGAGGGTCAGTTCTGAGGAAGGTCCTGGAACGGGGTGCCCTTCGCCGGGCCGGGTTCCTTCGCCAGACCGAGCACGCGCTCACCGATGATGTTTCGCTGCACCTGGTCGGTGCCCCCGTAGATGGAAGGAGCCGGCGAGAAGAGCGTCATCTCCTGAACGATGCCGCCCGAGGAACTGTCACTGCGGTCGAGCATGCCGTCGGCGCCGTTGACGAGGTTCCCGACCTCACGGCTCTGGCGGACCAGTTCACTCATGGCCAACTTCGCCAAGTTCCCCTCACCACCGGTGCGCCCGGCCCCGGCCTTCGCCCTCAGCATGTTCCAGCGGTTGACCTCGCCCAGGATGTGCAACCGAATCATCGCCTGTCGGACGACCGGATCCCCCAGCACGCCCCGGTGCTTGGCCAGGTCGGTCAGGGCCCCGATTGTGATGCCCCGTCCTCCGGAACCGTCGGGACCCCGGGGAGCCCTGTCGACAAGGTCGCCGGAGCGGTTCTCGAGGCGGCCGGCCTTGGGCCCGCCGGATACCGACACGGGCTGCTTCCCACCACCGCCCAGACTGGCCCGCTCGACGGCGAGCGTGGTGTTGGCCACGGCCCAGCCGTTGCCGATTCCGCCGATGACGTCGTCGTTCGAGACCCGGGCCTCGTCGAGGAACACCTCGTTGAACAGCGCATCGCCGGTCATCTCCCGGAGCGGCCGAACCTCGATTCCGGGCTGGTCGATGTCGATGGCGAAGTAGGTGATGCCCTGGTGCTTGGGCTGCTCGGGATCGGTGCGGGCGATGAGCATCCCCTTGTCGGCGATCTGACCACCCGAAGTCCACACCTTCTGTCCGGTGACGATCCACTCGTCCCCGTCGCGCACCGCCCTGGCCTGGAGCCCCGCCAGGTCCGATCCGGCCCCCGGCTCGGAGAACAGTTGGCACCAGCCGACCGTTCCGTCGAGTATCGGGACGACCAGGCGATCCACCTGTTCCTGGGTGCCGTGCATCGCGATGGTCGGAGCGGCCAGCATGTAGCCGAGGCCGACCGGCGGGCCCAGCACGCTGGCGTCCGCCATCGTGGCGTTGACGGCGGCCATCTGTGCGCCTCCGTAACCCCGCCCTCCGGCGGCCTCGGGGAGGGCCGGGTGAGCCCAGCCGTCGGCGGCCAGCCGAAACCACCAGTCGCGGACCGTCAGGTCCGGGTCCCAGTTCTCGTCCAGCCAGGTGGACAACTCCTCACGGATCTGTTCGGCGGTGGCATCGCTCATGTCGCAAGTCTCGCACGAGCCGATCAACTGCGGTGTAGCGGGGGCCGATCGCTAAGGTGGCGAAGTCCGTCCCCGACGAGGAGGCACGGCCGGTGCGCTGGTCGACCCTGTTCATTCCGACACTGCGCGACGCCCCGGCCGACGCCGAGGCGCTCAGCCACCGACTGTTGGTACGTGGCGGCTTCATCCGTCAACTCCAGTCGGGTCACTACTCCATGCTGCCACTGGGTTGGCGCGTCCATCGCAAGGTCGCCGAGGTGATCCGCCAGGAGATGGACGCCATCGGCGCCCAGGAACTGCTGCTTCCCGCCATGCATCCGGCCTCCGTCTGGCAGCAGTCGGGGCGCTGGGAGTCGATGGGCGACGAAATGTTCCGCCTCGTCGACCGCAAGGGAGCCGACCTGGTCCTCGGCATGACCCACGAAGAGGTCATCGCCCTCATCGGGCTGGAACTCTCCTCCTACCGGGACCTGCCGCAGATGTGGTACCAGATCCAGACCAAGTTCCGCGACGAGCCCCGCCCCAAGTCCGGCCTCCTGAGGGTCCGCGAGTTCGCCATGAAGGACTCGTACTCCATCGACATCGATGACGCCGGCCTCGACCGCTCGTTCGACCTCCACCACCACGCCTACACCCGGATCTTCGCCCGGCTGGGCCTCGATGCCCTGCCGGTGGAGGCCTCCTCCGGGGCGATGGGGGGCAGCGCCTCCGTCGAGTTCATGGTCGAGTCACCCGCCGGCGAGGACGACGTGGCCCGCTGCACGGGCTGTGGCTACGCCGCCAACGTGGAGCGGGCCTCGGCGGCCACCACGCCGGTCGAGAACCGGCCCGGCGGCGACGCCCCGGAACGCTTCCCGACGCCGGGCATCCGCACGATCGCCGCCCTCGCCGAAGCCGGCCATCCGCCCGAGCACCAGGTCAAGACGCTCGTCTACGAGGCCGACGGCGAAATCGTGCTCATCCTCGTGCGCGGCGACCACCCCTTCCTCGAGCAGAAGTTCGTGGACGCCACCGGTACCGGCGACCTGCGCCCCGCCGAGACCGACCGCATCAGCGACGCTCTCGGCGCCTCGCCCGGAAGCCTCGGGGCGGTCGGCGTCGACGGACCCCCCATCTACGCCGACCACGCCCTCCGTGGACGATCGGGTATGACGACGGGCGCCAACGAGGACGACTTCCACCTGGAGGGAGTCGACGTCGAACGCGACATCGAGGTCGACCACTGGCTGGACCTTCGGAGGATCCTCGACGGCGAACCGTGTGGCGTCTGTGGCGAACCCCTCGAAGTCGTGCGCTGCATCGAGGCCGGGCACATCTTCAAGCTCGGCCGCAGGTACGCCGAGGCAATGGACATGTCGGTCCTCGACGCCGACGGACAGTCCCGCACCCCGACGATGGGCTCCTACGGCATCGGTGTCGGTCGGGCCATGGCAGCGGTCGCCGAGGTCCACCAGGACGACGCCGGGCTCATCTGGCCGCTCGCCATCGCCCCCTACGAGGTCGTCCTGACGGTCGTCAAGACCGACCACGAGCCCTCGATGGACCTGGCCGGCCGCTGGCACGACGAACTCACGGCAGCTGGCGTCGACGTCCTCCTCGACGACCGCGACGCCCGGCCGGGCGTGAAGTTCGCCGACGCCGAACTGATCGGCGTACCGCTACGTGTCACGATCGGCCCAAGGGGGCTCGACCAGGGAAGAGTCGAATTCACCCTTCGCTCGACCGGCGAGAAGGAGGACATCGCCATCGACGACCTGGCAGGTGTCGTGCTCGACGCCGTGGCGAACGGGCGCCAACAGGGCACCTGAACCACCCGCGCCAGCCCCGTCGGCGATAGGTTTCATCCGTCCACCCCCCCCCAGAGACGCACCCCGGGTCAAATGCCGAAGACCATCGATCGCACCCAACCCATCAGGCGCTTCACCAAGGTTGTCGCTGCCGTCGACCTGCCGGGCGTCCCGGAGGGAACCGGCGGGAAGGTCCGGGTCGCCAACGGCATCTCCTGGTACCGCTACTGGGTGTCGTTCGACAACGGCATCGACCTCGGTGGGATCGGCCACGACCAGTTGGCCCAACGACGTGACTGGCCGCAGTTCCGCATCGACCGCGACGAAGCAGCACTGCGTTCCGACTTGCCCGACGAGAACGACGAAGGGGTCGACGAGGACGCCGACGACGCAGGGGCAGGCAACCGGTTCGGTGTGCCCGAGCACCTGATCGAGCGCAGCCGCCTGGCCCGTGAGCGCCTCGGGGCCTGACGACCCGACCAACCTGGCCCACCGCCCGCTATCCTCCAAGGTCCCCCTCTTCCCCCGTAGTCGAGACTGCCCCCCGGAGACCCCCGTGTCCTTCAAGCCCGGCGACAAGGTCGTCTACCCGCACCATGGTGCAGCCGTCATCGAGAAGAAGGAGAAGCGCGAGGCGTTCGGCGAGAAACGCGACTACCTCGTCCTCCGGATGGCGCACGGCAACATGACCCTCTCGGTTCCGGTGGACATGGCCGAGGAGGTCGGCATGCGCTGGCCCATCGCCAAGGCCGATGTCGAAGACCTCTTCGAGGTGCTCCGCAAGCGCGACGTCCGCGAACCGGCGAACTGGTCCCGGAGGTTCAAGAACCACCAGGAGAAGCTCAAGAGCGGCGACGTCTACCAGGTCGCCGAGGTCGTCCGGAACCTCGCCCTCCGAGAGGCCGCCAAGGGCCTGTCCGCCGGCGAGAAGACCCTCTACACCAAGGCCCACGACGTCCTGGTGTCCGAACTGGCCTTCGCCCTCAACGTCTCCGAGGAAAAGGCGTCCGAGAAGGTGGCCGGCGCCCTCATCTGACCCGAAACCTCCCACGCCCGGAACCCCCTCCTGCGCTCGGGTACCATCAGCATGAGACGAGATCGTGCCAAGGAGGAGATGCAGGTGGCAGAGCGACGCATCGTCGTCGGGATCGAGGGATCCGGGTACGCCCGGGCCGCCCTCATCTGGGCCCTGGAGGAGGCGGCATTCCGTAGCGCCGTCATCGAGGTCGTGACGGCGTACTCCCCCACCTACGTGCCGGCCGCCCCCGACCTCGGCTACGTCCCGCTCGACTCCTTCGACCTGGTCACCGAAGTCGAGCGCATGCAGGGCGATGTCATCGAGTCAGCCGTTGCAGCCGCCGGCCAACCCGACGTCGAGGTCCGTCGGACTCTCGTCAAGGGTCGTGCCGCCGACACCCTGATGCGGGTCGCCGAGGGAGCTGACATGCTCGTCGTCGGCAACCGTGGCCGGGGCGGATTCGTCGGCCTGAGGCTGGGCTCTGTCAGCCAGGCCATCGCCCACCACAGTCCGTGTCCCCTCGTGATCGTCCGCACCGGACTCGCAGACGACACCGACTGACCACGGCCAACTGGCCGCGGCCACCACGCCTCAGCGGCTCGGCTCGGTTCGGTTCGGCGAAAAATCTCCACCAAGGCTCGCACTCGTGGCGAATCTGCGCGAACCTACGCTCAGCCCGGCGGACCCGCCGGAGAGCAACCGAAGGGCGACGCATGACCGAGACCTTGGAGGCCACCGAAGTCGGAGAAGAGGGCGAACGGGGCGCTTCCGGGACACAACCCGAGCCGCTCGATGAGATCGCTCAGGTTGCGGGACCGGTCGGGGGGCTGTGGATCGCACACAACGACCACGGCATCTGTGGCAGCGCCTTCGCCAACCTGATCACCTTCGCCCGCTTCCGGGAAGAGCTCCACGACCGGACCGGTCGGCCCGCTGCCCGAAGCGACGCTCTGCCCGACGACCTCTACGACGCCATCGAGCGTGCGTTCGCGACCGGCCGCCGCGACGAGTTGACTTTCGACTTCGAGGGCGCCACCCCGTTCCAGCAGTCCGTCTGGGAGGCATGTCTCGGTGTCCCAGCAGGCGAGACCCGCACCTACGCGGAGATCGCCACCGTGATCCATCGGCCCAACGCAGTCCGCGCCGTCGGAACGGCGCTCGGCAGCAATCCGATCCCCGTGCTGGTCCCCTGCCACCGGGTCCTCCGGACCGACGGCAGCCTGGGTGGCTACGCCTTCGGCGAACTGGTCAAGCAGAAGTTGCTCGACCGCGAGGTCGAGAGGGCCACCGCAGCCGCCTGAGTCGGCCGCAACCCGACTCCGACGGGGCAGACAACCGCCACCTGCGATAGACCCGCGCATACGCCGAGCCCTCACCATGGGGCGAAAGGAGCGAGCGCGCCGATGAGCGAGAACCTCGACCCCACCGAGGGCCGGATCACGACCGAGGTCGAGGGCCGGATCCTCCTGATGGGCATCGACCGGCCCGCCAAGTTGAACGGCTTCACGCCAGAGATGAACCGGCAGTTGGCGGCGGCATACACGCGGCTCGACGAGGACGACGACCTCTGGTGCGGTGTGCTCTTCGCCCACGGTGACCACTTCACCGCCGGCCTCGACCTACCGATGTGGACCAAGCGCATGAAGTCCGGCGACCGCGGCCGGGGAACCGATGTCGTCGACCCCACCGCACTCGGCCGCCGTTGCCGAAAGCCGATCGTCTCGGCCGTCAAGGGCTACACCTACACACTCGGCATCGAGTTGATGCTGGCAGGTGACGTCGTTGTGGCCGCTGACGACTGCCGCTTCCGCCAACACGAGCCGCTGCGTGGAATCCATGCCGCCGGCGGTGCGACCATCCGCTTCGTCCAGCGGGGTGGCTGGGGCAATGCCATGTACCACCTGCTCACCTCCGACGAGTTCGATGCCACCGAGGCGCACCGGATCGGCCTCGTGCAGGAGGTGGTCCCCGCCGGCTCGGAACTCGACCGGGCAATCGAGATCGCCGGGGTCATCTGCCAGGGTGCACCGCTGGCCGTCCAGGCGACCAAGGCCTCGTCGCTGCGCTACGTCCACGAGGGTGAGGCGGCCTGCATCGCCGCCCTGGGTACCGTCCAGGCCGGCCTGGCCGCTGCGGATGACGCCGCCGAAGGGGTGGCTGCCTTCCGGGAGCGCCGTGATCCGGTCTTCGGGGGTCGCTGAGCCCCTCCCCCCTCGGATTCGGGGCTACGGCCAGGCAACCTCGGCCAGTTCGTCGCGCAATTCGTACTTGAGGATCTTGAGCGTGGCGTTCCGGGGCAGGGCGCCCCTGTAGGCGACCAACTGCTCAGGCACCTTCTGGCGCATCAGCCCGGCCGCTTCACAGGCGCCCACCATGTCGTCGAAGGTGAGTGGCTCGGCGCCGTCTGCGGTCTCGACGACGGCGCACACCCGCTCTCCCCGCTCGGCATCGGGGAGTCCGATCACGGCGACGGCGTTGACCGACGGGTGGGCGAACAGGATGTCCTCGACCTCCTTGGCCGAGATGTTCTCACCCTTCCGGATGATGATGTCCTTGACGCGCCCGGTGAGGGTGAGGTGCCCGTCGTCGCGCAGGACGCCGAGGTCACCGCTCCGGAATCGGCCCCGGTCGTCGAACGCTGCAGCATCGAGCGATGCGTCCCGGTAGCCCTTGAAGAGTTGCGGTCCCGAGATGACGACCTCGCCCTCCTCGCCCGGGCCGCAGTCGGACCCGTCGGGCCGCACGACGCTGACTTCGGCACCGAAGACGGGAGCACCGTCGGTGTGGGCGAGTTGGTCGTCGGTGTCGTGCGGTGAGCCCTGGCAGATCATCGGGCTCTCGGTCATCCCGTAGCCGTGTGCCACGGGGATGCCCATCTCCGCCTGCACCTCGAAGTACACCTCGGGCGGCTTCGGCGCTCCCCCGCCGGAGAGCAGGCGCAGGGTCGGGATGATGGGCTCGTCCGGGGTCTGGCGCTGGACGTTGAGGAACATCGTGTAGAAGGCGGTGCTGCCGCCGGCCATGGTGACCCCGAGCCGGCGATATGCATCGATCGTCGGCAACAGGTCGAACTTCTCGACCAGCACGGCCGGGAAGCCGCTCGCCAGCAGGCAGACCAGGTAGTCGGGGCCGCCGATGTGCGAGTAGGGGAAGGCGATGGACCCGACATCGTCGGCCTGCATGTCGAGTGCCCTGGCCAACCCGACGCCTCCAGCCATCAGGCTGGCGTCGCTGTGCATGACCCCCTTCGGATCGGAAGTCGTTCCGGACGTGTAGTAGGTCCAGCGGATCGGCTCGCCACCGGGATCCGGGACGGGTGGCAGGCTTGATGGGTCGCCTTCGGGGAGGGAGTCGTAGGCGGTCAGGACGCTCGGTGGTGCGTCGAGGTCTGCCGTCGCCCGTTCGACCATCGCCGTGTAGTCGAAGCCCCCCCACTCGCCCGGTACGAGCACCAGTTCGGCCTCGGTCTGGCGAATACAGAAGCCCACCTCCCGGTCCCGGTAGATGTGGAGGATCGGGTTCTGGACGGCGCCCAGTCGGGAGAGCGCCAACGAGGCCACGACCGTCTCGATGCGGGTGGGCAGTACCCAGGTGACCGGGGTGCCCTCTCCGACGCCCATCGCGCCGAAGCCGGCAGCGGCCCGTTCCGCCCGTTCCTTCACGTCGGCGAACGTGAGGGCCCGGCCCCCGGTGTCGAGAAGCATGTTGCGCCCGGGCGTAGCGGCCACCCGCCGCTCGAGCAGATCCCAGAAGGTCCGGGCGTCGTAGATGGGATTGCTCATCGATTCCCTCCGCTGATGTGCTGACAGGATCGCACAGTCGACACGGCCCGACTCAGCCGAGTTCGGCCCCACCAGCGGCTGAAGCATCTTCATCAGGCTGCACCGTTCTCGAGGCTGGCACCTACTCGTCGCTACCGCCCTGGCAACTGTCGTTGCGCAGGGTTCCGTTGCTAGCGATGGTGCTGCACCAGAAGGAGCGTCGGTCGACGAGGCCGTCCGTCTGGGCACCAGCCATATTGGCCGACTTGAGGTCGGCCTCGACCATCATGGCCGCCGTCAGGTCGGAGCGGGTCAGGTCGGAGTGCGACAGATCCGTGTGGAAGAACATCGCAGCTGGCGCCCGGATGTCGGAGAGCACGGCACCCGCCAGGTTGGTGTTGGACAGTGATGCTCCTGCCAGGTTGGCGCCGGTCAGGTCGGCGCCAACCATCAGCGCACCGTCGAGGATTGCGCCCTCGAGGTTGGCGCCGGTCAGGTCGATGCCGGGAATGACCGCACCGGCGAGGTCCTGACCCGAGAAGTCCATGCCGCTGCAGGAGCCGTTCGGGACCAGCGCGCAATCCTCCTCGTCGACGTCCGACTCCTCGCCAGGATCCTCGACGGCCTCGGTCGTCGTGGTCGTCGTGGTCGTGGACGTGGACGTGGTGGTCGGCTCGTCGTCGTCCGGAGTGGACGTGGTCGAGGCGGGTGCCTCGGTCGTCGTCGTCTCGAGGACGCTCTGCTTGGCAGGCGCAGTCGTCGTCGCGGTGACGTCGTCTGCGCTGCCACCTCCACCGCACGCCCCGAGAACCACCAGAACCGCCGCCAGCAGGGACCACCTACTCCGAGTGCCCCTCGCCTTACTCCTTCTCATTTCTGGATCCCCTCTGGTTGCCCGCTTGTAGGTCATCGTCTCGTTCATTCGACTTCGTCGTTGTCGAACGTCGCCCCCTTGGTGGTGAAGTCATAGGCGTAGGTGACTCCGTCGACCTCCACCGTGACCCCGGTGCTCGTCTTGGTGGACACAGCGCTCGTGCCGTCGGCGGACTCGACCGTCATGATCAGGCCGTCAGTCGTGATCTTGGACGTAGCACCGCTCTCGGAGGCGATCTCGGTGGATCCATCGGGCGCCTTCGAGGTCGACACGGCGCCCAGCACTGCCCCTGCAGAGTTGAACGTCCGGGTTCCCTTGTCCGACTCGACGGTCATGGAGCCGTCGTTGCCGATCGTGACGGCGAGTTCTTCGCCGTTGCCCATGACAACATCGATCGTGCCGTCCTCCGGGTTGGCGACCAACGACTCGATACCGCCTGCGCCCTCCACGTAGTCGTAGGCCACCTGCATCTCGCCACCATCCCCGGTGGACACCCTGGCCATCGAACCGTCCTTCGACTCGACCATCTTCCCGTTCGTCGTGATGGCGACCGAGGTGGCGGTTCCGTCCGGATGTGTGATCGTCTGGGCACCATTCGGGGCAGTAACGATCTCGGTGCTGTCCTCCAGGACGGTCCGCGTCGAACCGTCGGCCAACCGGGTCGTTCCCTGTTCGGCCCCGTCGCCCTCGACATGGGTCGTGACCTTGGTCTTCGGGTTGAACGCCGTGACACTGCCATCGGCATCGCTACTCACGATCGTGCCGTCGGTCTGCTCGCGCGTCTTATACACCGCCCCACTTGCATCGGTGAACGTCGTCCGTCCACTGGCCGGATCGAACCTCTCCTCGGACCCGTCCGAGTACACGATGAACTCCGTGCCGTCGGCCAGCGTTGTCTCCGTCTCGGTGTCGCCAGAGGGGCTGGTCCGGACGATGACCGACCCGTCTGCCGACTCCGTCTCCTCCCAGCCGTCGCTGTAGGCGGTGAAGAGGCTGCCGTCGTCCTTGACGACGGTCGTGGAGTTGTTCCCCCACTCGTCCGACCATGTACTGGTTCCGTCGGCACGGACCACCTCGGTGGAACCGTTGGAATTGCGGACCACGAGGTCGCCGCCCTCGTTGAGGCTGCCGATGTCGACGGTGCCGTCCGGATGGCGGAACTCGAAGCTTCCATCAGGCCGCTCAATATGGACGGAGCCGTCGGACTCCGTGGTGGTCCTGATCCCGGTCGCTGGGTCGACGGTTGTCTCGTAGGTGTAGCCGGAGTCCTCCGTCCAGACCTCGCGACCGTCCACGTACGAGGTCCATGTCGAACCATCCTCGAAGGTGGTCACCTCGGCGGCCTGGTCACCCGACCCGATCGTCGAGGTGGAAGACGTTTCGCCGAACGGGTCCGTGTACTGAGCCCGCCCGTCCGAGAACATGGTCCACTGCGAGCCGTCGGAGTAGGTCCAAACCTCGGCGCCATCGCCCCGTGTCCGGAATTCCTCCCAGGACCCGTCGGGGTAGGCGGTCCTCATCGAGCCGTCGAGTTGGACCGTCTCGACTGTCCCGTCCGACCAGGTCATGGTGGTCGACCCATCGCTGTTGACCACCTCGGTCGGTGGGACCCATTCCTCCGCGGTGCCGTCGGCCTCGACCCAGATCGTGCGTCCGTCGTCACACCACGTGAAGCTGGTTCCATCATCGTAGGAGTCGGTGGAACAGCCAGTCTCCTCGTCGTAGCTGTAGACGGGCGGAGCCCAGGACTCCTGCACACCCTCGGCGTCCTCCCACCAACCGGTGCCGTCCTCGCACCAACCGCTCTTCGAGCCGTCGTGGTGCTCGTCGACCTGACAACCCGTCTCCTCGTCCCAGAAAGACCGGTGCTCATCGCCGTCGGACCCGACCCAGGTGCTGCTGCCGTCGTTGCACCAGATGTTCTTCGATCCGTCGCTGCGGTCCTCGGTCGTGCAGCCGGTTTCCTCGTCGTAGGTGCTCGCCCATTCCTCGTAATAGCCGTCGGCACTCATCCAGGACCCTGTCCCGTCCTCGCA
>Ga0206679_10002986_pt1 | contig 13198 bp, 7 predicted proteins | sample M110012015metaG_FD_155464 | JGI IMG/M metagenome (GOLD analysis project Ga0206679, IMG submission 155464) | Ammonia-oxidizing marine archaeal communities from Monterey Bay, California, United States - M1 100m 12015 | ecosystem: Environmental > Aquatic > Marine > Intertidal zone | place: USA... | reverse complement strand
TTTAATACATCGAGAATAGTTGATTCAATGACAAGCATTGCATTTCCTTTGCTTTGTTCTTCTAGCTTTTCTAGACGTTGCTTTGAGATTTTTACAGCGAACCCGCTAAAGAGATTTAGATTTAGGGATAGATTTGGAGCTAGATTTCTAGACAAGATTACTCCGGGGGTAAAGGTAAATGGGTTGTTGGAGTTATCTTGTATTGTATTGTTGTATCCTACGTTTAGAGAAACGGTTGGAAACAATCCTGCTTCACTCCAGGAATTATTCTTATTGGAAATATCAATTTGAGCATTTGACACCTGAATATCAAAGTTATTTTCCAACGCTACTAGTACCGCCTCTTTTGCAGACAAGGAATCCGAAAAAGGGAGTTGTGTAAAACAAAACAGCCCGTTTAACATGAAAATAAATAGGATGCTATTTCTCATTTGAATCTATGTTTCTTTTAACTCTAAAGACGGGTTCAGCTTCAAGATCTGTAATTCTTTCTCCAGAGAATATTCTTTTTTTGATTCTTGCCCCTTCATTCCAAAATAATATAGCAGAAGGATAAAAGAATAAAATAAATACTGTTCCAAACAATACTCCAAATGCTATAGATGTAGCCATTGGTATTAGGAATTGAGCTTGCATACTCGTTTCAGATATCATTGGAAGTAATCCGGCAACAGTAGTAATGGAAGTTAGTAGTATGGGTCTAAATCGGGACACAGCCGCTTTGGTTGCCGCATTTTTAACAGATTCTCCATCAATCAATAAATTGTTATATCGATCCAAAAATACTATGGCATCGTTAACCAGAACACCAATTAGAGCGATCATTCCAAATACTGAAAGGATCGAAACAGGAATTCCAACGAGACCATGTCCAATTATAGAACCAGCTATTCCAGATGGAATTACGAGCATTATTAAAAATGCTTGAGATAGGCTATTGAAATGCAGCATTAAAATCACGAACATTAGAAAGACAAGAACCATGGTTACATATTGCATTGAATCTCCTGTTTTTTGACTTCTTTCAAATTGACCAAGCTTTAAGGCGGAAACATTTGGATAAATAGAGGATACTTTGGGAATAATAGAATCAAAGATGTTTTTGTTAATGTCTGCTACTTTATCAGGATCAATTGTTTCTGCGTCAACTTTGATGATACGTTGGCCATTTAAACGTTTGAGGCTCTCGGGAGCTCTACCCATAGAAAAAGTACAAAGCTTCTTTAAAGGAATCTGAATTCCCTGTGCATTTTTTATTTTCATGTTATAAAGATCGTATATGCTGTTTCGATCCTCTAGCGGATATCTAACCCATATTTTAACCTCATCTGTACCAATAATAACTCTTTGTGCTTCTTGTCCGAAAAACCCTTGTCTGATCTGACTTAATACTTCTGCTTTTGAAATCCCATATATTTCAGCTTGTTCTTTCATTTTCAGCTGAATCTCATTTCTGCCTGGAGGCATATTGTCCTTTACATTTATGACTCCCGACATTCGATTGAGCTCATTTTTTAATTCATCTCGTGCGCTTAATAACTCATTTTCATTTGTTGAGGTAAGTCCAATTTCTATTTCTTTACCGAATCGATTGAATCCACCAACATAAACGTCCTGGGCAATTTTACTAATATCCAATTTGTTGATTCTTTTATTGATCCTATTCATTAAAGTATCTAATGGAAGCTTAGTGTTTTCAGCATCTACAAATACGTTAATACTCCCCGTGTGATTACCAGCTTGACCAATATTTTGAGTGAAACCAATATTACTTGTGTAATAGGTCATTATTTCGTCTCCTGTTTCTTTTTTAATTCTCTCATTCTCTTCTATCAAAATAATGGTAGCTTGTTCTATGAAATCCTTTGTTTGCTTTTGATTACTTCCTGGATTGTATGCCACTTCTATAGTGAAGAAATCGGGTTGAATATTGGGAAAGAAAGTAGAGGAGAGGGTGCCATTGACGAGCATGCCAATAACAATAAAAGTGAAAGCCATGGGAGCGAAAAAACTCAGTCGATACCACTTTCTTTTTTTACCTATTAATAGACTAACTGTTTCATGAAACATATTGTCCCGAAACCACTTAATAAAGTTGTCCGCAATAGCTCTTACTTTTTTCTCAATAGGTGATTTAGAGAATCCATTAAATGTTATTATTAAACCAAATAGAATCAATAGGATTGGAAATAAGATATCCATAGAAGGATTGTCTTCAGGAAACAAATAAAATCCAGTGGTCACAAATCCTATTCCAATAATAATAAGACCAATACCTGCCATATAGGATAGAGGTACTTTTGGGTTTGCATCTAGAACTGTCTTTTTTGACAGATGTGAAGGTAAAGTGATAAAGCCTTCCAATATTGAAAATATCAAACAGCCAATGGTTACAAATGCCATTTCCCTCATCATTTCTAGGCCTTCTACAAAGAACAATACAGAAAAAGCTACAATTGTGGTGATTACTGATGAGCAAACTGATGGGAGAACCTCCATGGTGCCATCAATAGCTGCTTGTTTTGCTGTTTTTCCCTTTTCAAAATGAGCGTATATATTTTCTGCGATAACAATTCCGTCATCCACGAGAATCCCAACCACGAGGATCATTCCGAATAAGGAAATCATGTTTATCGTAATACCATAAAATGACCCCAATATGAACATGCCTAAAAACGAGAAAGGGATTCCAAAAGCAACCCAACTTGAGAGTTTTACATTTAAAAAGAGTCCTAAAAAAACAAGAACCAAAATAAGTCCAGTCAGGCCATTCTTTGTCAATAAATCTATTCTTCCTTCAAGTAGCTCATTGAATTCAAAATAGATGTCAAATTGGAAGTCAGGATTGTCTTTATTGAATTTCTTTTGATAATCATGAAGGGTTTTAGAAATATCCTCTATATCCTGCTCTACAGTCTTTTCAATTTGAAATGAAACGGCCGGAAATCCATTGAATTTTGATTCTTGAGAATCCTCTGAATATCCAAGACTTACATCCGCGACGTCTCCAATTGTAACAACTTCACCGGTTCGAGAAGTTTTTAAAATGATTTGAGAAATTTCTTCGGCACTCAGCACACGGTCATTTGATCGAATACTCATTTCTTGTATATTCCCTCTAATAAAGCCTGTGGTGATATTAATGTTTTTACTGCTTATAGCCATTGAAATCTCTTGAAATGAAGTGTTGTATCGAAGTAAATCATTTTCACGAATATTGACAGCAATTTCCTTGGTGGGAAAGCCCATTTGAACGATTTCTGTAATGTTCTTTGTATTGAGAAGGTCTTGTTCGACCTTGGCTGCAAGATCGACGAGTTGGATATCAGAAATGTCTTTGTTCTTAGCAGAAATTCCAATAAAAGCCACTACACTGCCCATTCCACCGGAAGTTAAACGTTTTATTATGGGTTTTTCAGCTCCTTCGGGAAATGAATTAATGGAGTTGATGGCATTTTCCACGTCACTTAATAGCTGATCCATGTCAGCATCCTGATAAGCCTTAATTTTTACTGAGGCCATATTCTCAGATGATGTTGAATTTATTTCATCTATTGCAGCTATCCCTTTTACGGCTTGTTCAATTTTAATGGTAACTCCTTCCTCCATTTCATTAGGAGAAGCCCCAGGATAAAAAACGGATACCACTATTGTATTTGGGTCTAGCTCAGGAAAAAAAGATTTTTTTGTTGTCGATAAAGCAAAAACCCCAAAAATAATTACAACAAAAATGAAGGCATTACCCCAAACAGGGCGATTAACAAAGAAGGTGATTAGTTTTCTCATTATTGTCTTTCTATACCAATGTATTTCTTGATTTTCTTATTTGGCTCGTTGTATTCCAATAACAGTGTGTCTTGATTATTTAAGCCATCCACAAAAAGTGAATCTTGCTTTGATCCTATAATCGAAACGCTTTTTTTGATAAGCTTTTCATTTTTTAAAATATACACGGTATTTTTCTTAACAGCTGAAGAAGGGATAACACACATGGATTCTGAAATAAGATTATCAATTTCTGCCGTCACATATTGATTTGATAAAATCGAAATGCCTGGTAAGGGTTTAATTGAATAATAGATATCAATTGATTGCGTACTCTGATTTATACTATTGGCAGTTCTAATTATTTTACCCGTTCCAATATGCTCGTTGTTAGAATTCAAAAATTGAACAGCACCTTTTTCTTTAAATTTATCATATAATTCAATGGCTACCGGTAATTTAACCTCCATGTTTTCCATGTTTGCTATTCTTGCTATCCTCGTTCCAGGATTAATGATAGAACCCGGTTCAGCATATACATCAACCACATAACCATTAAATGGAGCTAAGAATAGATATTTTGACATTCTAGACTCAAGACTTTTGATATTTAGATATTCAGCAAAAACGCCTTTTGCGGTAAAAAACATTTTTTCTTTTTCACTATTGCAAATAGGAAAATCTGGTAGATAGGATACAGGATCTATACTTTCAATAAAAGTATTCCATTTGGTAAATTCTTCAGGAAAATCAAGCTCAATATCAGCTAGAATATTTATTAAGAGATTTGACAGCTGAGCTTTTCTTGCGCTCAACGTATAAAACATTTCTTCAGAATCTACTTTATATAATAAATCATTAAATCTAAATTGACTTCCAGGTTTCAATAAGAGAGAGCCTTTGTTTAGCTTACCTTGAACCTCAAAAGCAACATCAAGCTCAGTATATGGGGTGACCTGACCATAAGAGTTTGTTTTGAGTGAACGGTTTGTGTTTTTGATGACCTGTATAGGGATATACTTAATAGTTTCCTCTCCCTTAACCTCTTTAATTTCTGTTTTTTTATTACTCAGCACAATGGCATAAATTATTCCGGTTAGGACCAGCGTAACAGTAAATAAAATAATTTGGCTTTTTTTCATTGGATGGTTTTATTCGTCTTAAAGCGTTGTAAAAATAATCAAATTAGGCATTTTGATTGGCTGTATAGGATTAAAAAAAATATAAATAGCTGTATATTTATAAAATGAAATTTACTCGGGCATTTACCATATTTATTTTTATTGTGACTGGCTTAACAAGTTATTGTCAATTTGAATTTAATTATGTTGATTCTATTTCAATTATTAATGGATCTAATGCGCTTAAAATGCCTTGGGCAGGAGGGTTAAATTATGTTCAGCTTTCAGATATCGATTATGATTTTGATGGAGATATGGATTTACTCGTTTTTGACCGAAGTAATAATCAGCTTAAAGTATTCGAACACATACAAGAATCTGGAGCTTCAGCATACCAGTTTAATCCCTATGGTGCCTTGTTATTCCCTGAAGGTATGCGTTACAGGTTGTTTGCAATTGACTATAATGGAGACAATAAAAAGGATCTATTTACATACGGTATTGGAGGGCTCAAGGTCTATAAAAACATGGGTAATGCGAGCAATGGAATTAGTTGGGAAATAGCAAAGGAGCTTGTTTATTCTGATTATTGGGGAACTGAGCTTAATCTTTACATAAGTTCTACTGATATTCCAGCAATTGTAGATGTTGACAATGATGGTGATATAGATGTGCTTACATTTCATATAGGAGGGCAATACATTCAGTATCATCAAAACAAGAGTATGGAGCTTTATAACCATGCTGACTCTCTTGTATTTGAGCTTAGAAATGAATGTTGGGGTAAGGTTAGGGAAGATGTATCAACCAATTCATTATTTTTAGACGATCAAACAACACCTTGTGAGGATGGAAATGTTCCAAATCCAGGTATTGTAAAGCCAGTTTATCCAAGTATTATCCAAGAGGAAAAGGCCCATGCTGGATCAAGTTTATTGGCTCTTGATATTGACAACTCTGGCGTTAAGGATTTGATAGTAGGAGATGTGGCATTTACAAATCTTAATTTATTAATAAATAGCGGTTCTGAGGTAAATGCTAATTCTCCAATGATTTCGGTTGACCCTTCTTTCCCATCCAATAGCATTCCAGTGAGTACTCAGCTTTTTCCTGCTGCTTTTTTTCTTGATGTAGATTTTGATCAAGTAAAAGATTTAATTGTTGCTCCAAATGCAAAAAATATTTCTGAAAATGAGACGAGCATAGTTAAATATAAGAACACTGGGAGTAACATGAATTGTAATTTTGTTTTTGAAACCAAAGCATTTTTGCAAGGGGACATGATTGATCACGGTACAGGCTCTATACCAAAGTTTGCTGACATTGATGGAGATGGTTTAATGGATATGTTTGTCGCTAATTTTTTTGCGTATAAACCCATTTTATCTAAAGAAAGTAGGATTGCATATTATAAGAATACAGGAACGATGAATACTCCCGAATTCACATTAATAGATTCAGATTTTCAGAATTTATCTTCACTAAATATAGGTCTACGAATGGTTCCAGCGTTTGGGGATTTAAATGGTGATTCAAAAACAGATATGTTTCTTGGGCTAGAAGATGGTTCTTTGGCCTATTTTGAAAACATTTCAACTGGCTCTTCTCCTATGTTTTCAGCACCTGTTCTAAATTACACCGATCATAATGGCAATTTGATTCATCATGGTTTATACGCTGCACCTCAGCTTTATGATTTAAATAATGATGGTTTATTGGATTTGATATTAGGGGTGAAGACGGGAGAGCTTATATATTATCAAAATACTGGAACTGCTTCAAGCCCTGATTTTACTCTCGTAACTTCATTGCTGGGTGGTATTGATGTTTCAGATTTAACACCAGACGGATATTCCGTGCCAAATTTCTTTAATCATAATGACACAACTTATGCAGTGATTGGTTGTGTTGATGGTAGCCTCAAATTTTTAAAAGGAATTGATGGAAACATTACCGATGGTGATTCCTTTACGTTCATTGATAGCTCATTTTTAAATCTTCAGCTAGGTGCATATAGCTCGGCTTATGTGCTGGATATAGATAATGACACTGAGCTGGATTTATTTGTAGGTCAAGATTTGGGGGGTATTTTTCATTTGGAAAATGAGCCAGGAAGCAATTTAGGAATAGAAGAGCATTTTTATGAACCTCGCATTCATGTTTACCCGAATCCTTTTACCGGTAATGTGCATTTAAAAAAGATAGGGTTTAATTCGGTAGAGGAAATAATTCTTAGTGATTATTCCGGAAAAATAATAGCCCAATACGAGCTCACTTCACAAGAGCTTGATTTGGATTTGTCTTTCCTTGATTCAGGGATGTATATTCTTCATTTTTTAAATTCTGGAACAAAGGCAAAAATTTCTAAAAATTAATTTATTTGATCTTAATTTTTAAGAGCTTTTCGTCGCCTATGGAAGCCTCAAGCGTATCACCTATCGCTACTGCCCCAACTCCGGCTGGAGTACCCGTAAATATAAGATCTCCTTTCTTTAAGGTTATAAATTTGGACAAGTAGCATATGATTTGGTCAAAGGAGAAAATCATCTGACTTTTTTTTCCTTGCTGGACCGTTTTATCGTTTTTCTTTAAACAGAATTTTATATCATCTAGATAATCATCTATTTTGAGCCATTGATTTGAGAGCGGTGCACTACTGTCAAATCCTTTAGCTATTTCCCAAGGGAGACCTGAGTTCTTGCATTCTGATTGTAAATCTCTGGCTGTAAAATCAATACCTAAGGTGAATTCAGAGTAGTAGGTGTGAGCATACTTTTCTTGAATATTCTTACCTACCTTTTTTATTTTGATAACAAGCTCACATTCATAGTGTAAATTGTTTGTGAATTTTGGATAATAAAAATTTGAAGTTCTTAGTATTGCAGTGTCTGGTTTTAAAAAAAATATGGGCTCTTTTGGTAGGGGAGCACTCATTTCATTCGCATGTTCAACATAATTCCGCCCTATGCAAATGATTTTCATTTTTTAAATTTGTTTTGTAGCTGAGATAGCTTAGAATTAAAATCTTTTTGATTTTCTTCTTTTTTTCCTTCTTTGATTTTTTCCATTTCCTCGAACAGTACTTTTTTTGTATACCGAGGGAAATCCGCTTCTAGCATCCAGCCATAATAACCAGGTTCTGAGATTGAAATCTCTTTTATGGTTTTTCCTTTGTGTTTACCAAAATTATAAATGGCTTCATTATTTTCATTAATCGCCAACCTACCTGCAAAATCAATCGTTTTATGAATTGAATTCCTTGAGAAATCTGCAAGAAAATCTACATCAGGCTTAAGGTTTTCATACTGCTCTAATTGTTTTTCGAATACTTCCCATGTGGCGATGGTATCAGCCATAGCATCATGTGCATTTATGAGCTCTTTTGAGCAGTAGAATTTATATGCCGCGACAAGTGTGCGCTGCTCCATCTTATGAAATATATTTTGAATATCAACACTTTTTTTAGATGATAAATCAAAATCAATTTCCACACGCAAAAATTCTTCTGCCAATACAGGAATATCAAACTTATTTGAGTTGTACCCAGCTAAATCTGAATCAGCAATAAATTGAACAACATCTGGGGCGGCTTGCTTAAATGTTGGAGCATCTTTCACCATGTCATTGGTGACTCCATGAATGGCCGAATTGCTATCTGAAATATGCATTTCAGGGTTGATAATCAAGTTGAATTCTTCCTTTTTACCATCCGGATGAATTTTTAAAATGGCAATCTGAACAATACGATCTTTGGATATATCCAATCCTGTAGTTTCCAGGTCAAATACACATAAAGGTTTATCTAATTGAATATTCATGAAATTAAATCATGCAGTTATCTAAGGCACAATAATAAATTCCGTTCTTCTGTTTTCCTGATGTGATTCCTTAGAACATTTCGATCTACAGTTACAATCGTTAATCAGCTTCGATTCTCCATATCCTTTAGATGAAATACGCGATGGGTTACTAATCCTTGAGCTAATATAGCTGGCCGCAGATTTAGCTCTCTTTTTAGATAATCGTAGGTTGTACGAAGACGAACCACGACAATCTGTATGTGAACCCAATTCAATTTTTACTTCAGGGTTTTCATTCATAACCTTAACAATTTTGTCAAGCTCAACTTTCGCATCTTCACGAATATCATATTTATCAAAGTTGTAGTATATCATGAAAGGACCAAGGTCTGTACCGATTTCTTTCTTGTCTAATAAATAGGTTAATCTGATTACAGAGTCGACACCAAGAGAAGCTTCTATTTTAAAGGAACCATTTAAGTATCCGTCTGCCGCAACATCAATACCGAAATTTAGTGTATATCCAAAGGACTTAGTATCTACTAGAGAAGATGCAAATAATCCATTGGCATCTGAAATTAATGATTCTAGGCTGTCTTTCGAATCTAGGCCGTAAATGTAAACATTTGCCCCAGGTATCATTTCGCCGGTCTTTCTATCAGCAATGACTCCTTCAAGTGTATAATTGAAGAATGGTATAATAACTTGTTTATCATCATCAAGTAAAACTCTTTTATTTATTTCTTCATATGCTAAATCGCAATTGGTAGAAAACGTATCGGTGTAGGGATTTTGAGTTGTTTCATTATAATAATAAGCCAATTCGTAGTCTTTACATTTTTCAAGCTTAGAAAGGAACACACCATCACGGATTCTTGGTGTTAAGGTCTGTTTTTCCGTGTCATCACAATTCAAACATGAAATTAGGATATAAGAATCTTCTGGGATGTCTTTTCCTTGAGCATGAATGATTTCTCCATTTAAAAAAGCAATGTTTTTGACATTACTGTTTACATCTATTCGATATATATCTTTTTCACCCTTTCCGCCCTTTCTAAATGAAGTAAGATAGGCTTTTTGTCCATCGGCAGTATGCGTGTAGAATAAGTCGTCTCCAACTGAGTTGATGGGGTAACCCATATTAATAGGGTTAGACCAAATGTTGTTTTCATCTCTTACAGACATGAAAATATCGAATTCTCCCATACTGGTAGAATCCGTACTAGAGAAATAAAGAACGTTGTTATCTAGTCCCATAAAAGGTGCATCTTCATCCCAAATTGAATTCACATTTCCACCCATGTTTTTAGCTTCGCTCCATTCGCCATTTATTTTTTCCATGTAATATATATCTCTTTTTCCATAACCGTCTTCACGATCAGAAACGAAAAATATGCTGTTTCCATCAGCAGAAACAGTGTAATGGGTTTCCCACCTTTCTTCGGTATTGACTTTGTCAGTCTTAACGGCAACAATAGGAGAAAACTGTCCATTTAAATAATCACTGTAGTATATATCACCTAAACCACTTTTATCATTATAGGTATAAACTCTTCTTTCATCAATGCTTACACTTACAGTGGCTTCATTATTATTAGGTTTGCACATTGACATTCGAATAGGGTTGTGCCATGCGTTATCTGAATCCAGCTGTGCTTGGTAAATGTCTTCAGGGTAATGGTTAAGCATAGGATCTCTAAACCCATTAGATTCACCATTTTCCCATGGTCTTCTAGATGTAAAATAAAGCGCTCGACCATCTAATGAAATATTCGAAGAGAAATCTGCATATTCTGTATTAATGGAATCACCAAGGTTCTCAATCTTAACATTTTTTGGATTAGCTATCAATTGTTTTGCCACACCACATTGAATTTTTCGATTTTCTGCTTCAGGCAGTAACTCAGATCTTTTGTCACTTGTTTCGATAAATAGATCATAATTCTTAATGGCATTCTCAAAGTCTTCATTCAAGTGATAAGCTCTTCCCAAATGATAGTATATATCTGCAGGTACAGCACCTTCTTTGATTGAATACATATCATAATTCTTGTCAATATTCCCAGTTGAAGATGAAAACAAGTCAATTGCTTTGGTATAATTGTGACGCATTTCAAGCTCAATAAAGCCTTTGCGATACTTGTAATTTGCACTTTCAGGATTAATTTCAAGTAGCTTATCTGTTATCATGTCAGCAAAATGAAAGAAGTTCTCCTGTAGTAATCGAGAGCATTCTATCACTAGATCTTGCTCAGATCCTTGAGATATAATATTTTTTACTTCTACTTCTGTGTATTGAGACTTTCCTGCAAAAGGAATAAAAAGGAGGGTCAATAAGACCATTTTGATTCTTAAACTTTCCATAATTTCAACTCTAAACTGTTAAATATCGCGATTAATATTGAATTCTTCTAAATAGTCGGCTACTTTTCGTACAAATCTACCTCCGAGTGCTCCATCTACAACACGATGATCATAGGAGTGAGAGAGGTACATTTTGTGTCGAATCCCGATAAAATCTCCTTGTGGAGTTTCAATGACTGCAGGAACTTTTCTTATCGCACCCAGCGCCAAGATTGCCACCTGAGGTTGATTTATAATAGGAGTTCCCATTACATTTCCAAAAGACCCTACATTTGTTACCGTATAGGTGCCTCCCTGAATATCTTCAGGTTTTAATTTATTATCTCTGGCATTATTAGCAAGCTCGTTCACACTTTTAGTTAAGCCAGATAAGCTTAATCTATCGGCGTTCTTTATGACTGGAACAATTAAATTTCCGCTTGGAAGAGCAGTAGCCATACCGATGTTAATATTTTTTCTTTTGATAATTTGATTACCTGAAACAGAAACATTTACCATTGGAAAGTCTTTAATAGCTTTTACAATTGCTTCAATTAGGATAGGGGTGTAGGTGATATTTTCACCTTCTCGCTTTTTATAAGTACCCTTTATATTATTCCGCCATTCAACAATATTGGTTACATCAGCCTCAACGTATGAAGTGACATGTGGAGAGACCTGTTTAGACATAACCATGTGATCGGCGATTAATCTACGCATTCGATCCATTTCGATGATTTCATCTTCTCCATTGGGAACAACAAGAGGAGCTTCCTTTATCTGCACCATATTGCTCTTTTCAGCAATAGGGTTAAGTTTCGTACTGGTTTTGGATTTTATATCACCATTTACATAGGCCAGAATGTCTTTTTTGGTAACCCTACCATCCAGTCCACTTCCGGATATGGAGTCTAAAACTTCTTGACTAATTCCTTCTTTTTCAGCAATACTTCTTACGAGAGGTGAGAAATATTTACCATTCGATCCGTTTTTAGAAATCTTAATACTTCCATTTCCATTGGAAGGAATCCCTATTTCTATAGCAGGTTCTGAAATGGTTTCTTTTGACAGTATTTCTTCCTTTATTGCGGGAGGAGCTTCACTACCTTTGTCATCCTCAACGATTTGAACATCACCATCTGTAGATATTATAGCAATCACATCTCCAACTTGTGCGACTTGATCTTTTTCAAATAACTGCTTAATAAGTATCCCTTCTGCTTCAGAAGGAAGCTCATTGTCTACCTTATCGGTAGCAACTTCAACCAAGGGTTCATCTAAAGAAACATTATCTCCTGGGTTTTTTAACCAATTCGTAATGGTCGCCTCTGTTACACTTTCTCCCATTTTAGGGAGCCTTATTTCAATTTCTGCCATTCGATTTTATCGAGAATTTTTAATGTTGTAAAGATAGAAAACATTAGTAATAGAATAAAATTAAAGGTCTAAAAATCTCCACTTTTTCAATAATATTGTCATGTCATTAAGTATTGAGTATTCTTTAGCATAAACAATATTCATCTGATCAATCATTTCTTTATTTATATTTTCCATACCGGATAAAGGAGTGAGCACACCTTTCTTAAGGTTCGGCAACAATTGAATTTCAGATTCTTCAATATTTGTGAAATGGTATCCTACAAAAGACTTTTGCCCAAACAATACAGAAAATAAATTTTTAATAAAACGTATTTTAGATTTATAAAACCAAATACTTAATGGGCTTGATAACAATAGTGAAAGAGATAATAATATATCAAATAATCTTTTTGATCTAAGATTTCCAGGACGATTTATAGAATTCAGCTTCATTGAATAAAAATCACCTTTAGAATCGATAGAATTGCTTCCAATGATGAAACTGGTATCGGGTTGAGCGATTTTAAAGTCTATATTACCTTTTCCGATAGAGGTCATGCAAGAAATAATTTGGCTAGGATGAATGCTCTTTGCGCAAAAGATAATTTCGTTGTATTTTCCGTTTTTGGGCGATTTCCCATGTAATATAGATGATATCTGATTATTTATATTTGATAGCTCAGATAGGATTACGGTTTCACCTTTGTTTTGATAGGTGTTTTCCAATAATTCATGCACTCGGTTGGATTCTTCGACATCTCCAATAATTATAAAGTTTTTGATTTTGGAATAGTGGTACCTCAAGGTATC
>Ga0206679_10002985_pt1 | contig 13200 bp, 11 predicted proteins | sample M110012015metaG_FD_155464 | JGI IMG/M metagenome (GOLD analysis project Ga0206679, IMG submission 155464) | Ammonia-oxidizing marine archaeal communities from Monterey Bay, California, United States - M1 100m 12015 | ecosystem: Environmental > Aquatic > Marine > Intertidal zone | place: USA... | reverse complement strand
TATTCTAATTTATTTTTAACAAAACTACAAAAAAAATAGAAAATAATTTTAAAAATAATTTATTCAATAATTATTTTTTTCTTTACAATTCCATTTTCATAGATATAAAAAATAGGATTATTGTTTGAAGCTTTAGTTGTTCTTCCTAAAATATCTGTAATTTTTAAGAGGCCTTTTGGTGCACCATCAATCTCTTCTAAAAATGTTCCATTACAATCTGGGATTAAACTTACACCATCCAATTGCCAATTGATATCTATCGGAACACATAAATGTGTAAGTGCAGTAACAGGAACATCTACAAGTCTTGGAGTATTAGTATAATCGTAAGTCCAAGTAGAATCAGGTGAATGCCAAGTAGAATTATTAATCGTTCCATTTGGTATCCCAAATCCTCCCCAATAATCCATAGCCATAGTAGTTCCTGTACCTTCATTTAATTTCCAATATCCAATTAGATTATTATAATTAGGATGATTGCTATCTAAATGACTGCAATGCCAAGATTGAATATTTTGATTATTTATCAAAGTGTTCCAAACCCTTACTTCTGCTATGGATCCATTGTAGGCATAACTTTGATTAATATCCTTGCCAAAAAATAAGCCAGCATTAGTTGTAATATCTCCTACTGATGAAATATCTGCAGAATCTAAAAGCACACCATCTTCATACATCTTCATATAGCCATCTCTATCAAAACTAACACTTAAGGTGTGCCATTGGTTGTCAGCAATCAATCCTCCAACATCAATATCTGCACGGTTCGTGCCATCACCAATATTTACTTTCCATTCGGGTCCTGATGGGTATTTAAATGAAAATACAAAACCAGCATTAGATCCAGAATTCCAGTCTTTATCACCAATTATAGCAACATCTCCTGCTGTATTAGTTCGCACTCTACACTCTACTGTGAAGTCTTGGGTGCTGCCAAAATTATATACAAGATTTGAGGGGATTTGCACATAATCATCAACTCCATCAAATTGTAATTCAGTTGTATCCGCTAAACAATTATAAACGCTATCAAATATCATATTACTATCGGCAAGGATAGTAGTTTGAGTAATAGTATTTCCACTAGCAATTACAAAAATATTTTGTTCTTCTATGCTATTGCCTCCATGAGAAGTTCCCAGCCCACCATGATCAGTTGTAATGAGTATAAGCCAATCTTCATTAGCATAATTTGGCCTTTGGGAAATAGATTGCATAATAGGAGATATATAAGCATCAACCCCTTCAATTGCTGTAATATATTGGCTCACAGTTGGAGAGAATCCATAAGAATGACCTTCATGATCTACATCATCAAAATGAAGAAACATAAAATCCGGATCATTTGAAGATAGATAATTAACAGCTTCTGAACTTACATCTGCATCTGATGAAACGTTGAGTTTATAATCAGCATGACTCTGAACGATATAATCATTTATTGGATTCCAATTACAAATAGAAACTGTATGTAAGTTATTGTCAAAATCCTCTATTCGCTTAAAAAGAGGAGGGTAATTGGTGTAATCAGTACCAACAAAACTATTATCCACCGACAAATGTTTGTCAGACCATACTCCGCATAAAATTGCTGACCAACCAGGGCCACTAATTGTAATATCATCATTTAATGCATCTGGGCTGTAAATACCATTTGCTATAAGATTATCAAGTGTTGGCGTATTGGCTAATTCTAGAGCATCTGCTCTGCAACCATCAATACCAATGAGTAGTACTTTTTTGGTAGTTTGCGCATTTATTAATAATGGGAAGCAAAGTAATATAAGTAGTAGTTTTTTCATACTACAAACTTACAGAAAATTTATGGGAAATATTAAGAAAAAAAAATCGGGATAGCAGGACTAAAGCCTACTATATATGAAAACTCAAAAGGTACCCGAATAAGTCCCTCGCTATTTTATACATCAAAACTATATAACAAATATACTAAATAAAATAGCATAGAATTACTTCAAAATATAGCCAAATTGAAAAGCCAAAACATGATTGAAATAATAAATCTTTGGGCCAGACTCATTAGATGTAGTGAATTGCAGATCATTAGCTTCTAAATCAATAGGTCTTGTTTTCTTAATTTGATTATAAACTGGATAATTAAATGCAAAACCTAACCCAAAATCTAAAAAGAACCTCTTAGTAAACATTGTTCTTCTGCCAAAAGATAAATTTGGACCAATTGTTAATATAGTTGCGTAATCACCCCCACCATATGGAGACCAAGAAGAGAAACTCTTGATAAAATTAACACCTAATCCAGAAGATGTGTAAAAATTATATTTTATAAACTTCTTATAATTAACATTACTTCTAAACTCGGATGCATCTTGATCACCATCAAAAATATGTATTCTTGGTTTAAAATTAACCTCTATAGATTCAGAATCCGATATTTTATGATCATATCCCAAAGTAGCTCCAATAGCAGCAACTGACAAAGCCCCTACCCCTTCATCTGTAAGAACTGGTGTAAACATTGAATAAATTGGGAAAATTCGAATTGTACTATTTTGTCCAAAAATGATTATTGGAAAGTAGAAGAAAATGAATAATAGGTTTTTCACATTGCAATAATACAGAAAATTTAAAGAGAAAAAGTCGGGGTAGCAGGATTACAACCTCTACCCTTTTCACTAGATTACAGTAAGCTTTAAAACTAAAATTTGCACCACTTTTTGCACCGCTAACCAATCTACTAAAACGAATTTATCTTCCATGTTTTGAAAAATGTTGATAATCCTTAGAGTAACGCCAATGTCCACCCCATTTCCATCCATATTTTCTGAAAATTTTAAAACATTGACTAGAATCTGTAATTGTACCTTGTTGAGATATATTGTAGGTTCCATTTGAGGGAAAGGTATTACCATATCTATCGATATAGGGATTTATTCTAGGATTTATATCGATAGCCAATCCTAAGGCATGTGAAGATAGCTTACCACTATTCGTTGCTCTTCTATAATTAAATGAAGACGTATTGTTATCTTGCATTGATAAATCATCATCCCAATTATAATATACGGCAGGGATAACTTTTTCAATAGGAAATTTTTCTATTAATAATTCTTTAAAAATTAGACTAATTTCGTCTGCAACAGTATGATGAATAATTATTTGCCCCTGATGTATTAAAGAGTCAAACCCAAAATATTCAACATTCAATAAAGTCATTTGACTGACTATTGAATCTGGTACCAGTAATTTATCGAGTACTATATCTTTTTCATGATAATCAATAATTATTACAGGCGTATCAATGTGTACTACTTGATTCACTATATTAGTCTCAATATTCAAATCACTATCATTAATTTTTGAGAAAAAACTATCAGAAAAAAAAAGGATAAACGATAATATAATTACAGCAAAAAATAAGAATAGATACTTATTCTTCATTAATCTTTCTTATCCATTTTGTATGAGCATAACCTACTTTACCAGACTCCAAAACACGAACTTTCATCCACTTACCATTACTACCATTACCTTCAGACAATAATATTAATTTTGTCCCGTCACTCATTCTAGTAATATTTATCGATTTACTCGTTGGTTCTGAACGTAAATTTAAATAGGGCTCTTGGTCCATGTAAGTATTATAAACTTCATAATAATCATACATATCTAACTCTACAAACCGTTCGTAAACATAACCCGAATTGCCATAAGAATCTGTTAATCGCACCCATCTTTCCACTGAAATAAAATCAACATTTGTTTTTTCGGTACTAAATGTAACATCACCACTACCTAAATTTGCAGAACATTTAACCATTTCAGTAAATTCATAACCATCATCTCTCCTAAATTGTTCTAATATCTGAACCGATTTTCCGGATGGAAGAGAAAATGCTTTCTCTTTATAAAAAATATCTACTTCAGAATTTAACAATCCTTTGTCGTTAATTAATTCTATTTCCCATAGAAAATTAGGGCCATATGTTAGTCGTTCCCCTTTTCGTAATCTCCTAATAATATTATCATCTTTTATATATGGTGTATCTCTAAAATTTAATTTATCAACTAAAGAATAGGCATATCCCCCAGCATCAGGATCAGTATAGATGTCACCATCATGATCTTCATCAGAAGTTTGTGGATAAAGGAGATCAGTATTTTCCTCTTCAGGGTGGTCCTCATAATCTTCTTCGCTATACATATCTTCATAGACTTCATCATCTTCAATTTCTTCGTCACTAATAATATGGCTTGCGTTTGGATCTTTATTTTCCCAAAAAAAATCTTCACCAATGATAATCGGCCCTAATACAAACCATCCAAAAAGACCTGCTAAAACCGACAGGATTATTATAGAATAAGCATTGTTTAAAGCCTTGGATAACGGTGATATTGTTATTGATTCAATCTCATTTGTATCGTATTTTTCTTGTAATTCTTTATTTAGATGATATTTTTTTTCGGCAATTTGAGGAATAAGGTCTCCTAAATCCATAAATTTTACTTTATAAGGTTTAAGAAGTTTTAAAACTTTTGCTTTAAGCTCTTGCTTTTTAAAAAAATTTGAAGACATAAAGATGGAAGAGCTTGTTTTAATCTTATCCTGCATAAAAGAAATTAAAAAAAGATCCTTCTCATTAGGATTATATTTAGCAATTAAGTCTTCAAAAAGATCCTCCTCTATACTCTCTGTAACACTACTCTCATTTTGCTTTTCTACTTCTACATTCTCATCTAGGAGTTTCTTTTTTAATTCTTGGTACTCTGATTCGGTAATAGCTCCGGAATCTAAGAGATTCTTTAATTCTTCTAACTTTTTCTCCATATCAAATCCTATTTAAAATTTCATTCTTTTTATTATTGAACTCCTCTTCTGTTAAAATACCCTTTTCTTTCAATACAGATAATTTCTCAATTTGCTCAAAAGGATCCACTTCTTGCTTACTAACAGTAACTTCAGTAGGATTATGTGCAGGCATATTATTTCCAAATAAATCTTTCATTGTTTCATCAACAAATTGCATAGTACTCTCAATTAATTTTTTATCTTTCACTGCCGATGCTGCATTGCCTATCAATGACACACCTCCTGTCATTACAGCTCCAAATACGCTTGATCCGCTCAGTACTGCATTATTACCAGAAAAACCGCAATAAACCTCAATATCGCTATCTCCTTTAATCAAAAGGACATTTATAGCCGTCTCACTAGAGTTACCCCAAGTTCTGACCAATGTTTTTGCAGTGAAACACTTGATTAATTGATTTTTATTATCATCACTTTTAATAAATACTTGGGGCTTTGCCTCTCCCAACCATCCAAACTTTTGGCTTTCAAAAAAGTTTTTAATTTCTAATGAGAGTTCATCTAAATTCAAATTATTATATCCTCTATATTTTTTAAATTTACTTTGTGTTAGTGTTTGTTTAGTTGATTGAATATTAATTTTCTCTAATTCTTTGGGTAATGCAGCCTCCTCTTCAGCTATTGCTTTTTCTTCCTCCTTTTTCTTTTTAGCATCTTCTTCTTGCTTAGCTTTTTCATCTGCAGCTTGTTTTTCTTCTAGTTTGCTACAAAAAGCTTCAATATCAAAGCTATCTGCAATTATTTCTTTCTTTGCCTTTTCAAACTCTTGTAGAGTAATTTCTTCTCTATCAAGCATCTGTTTTAAATATTTAATATCTTCTAAATTCATTATATGAAGTTTTTACAAACATACTCAAATAAACTCTATCAGCATTAAAATAATAGTAAAATTCGGGGTAGCAGGATTACAACCAACACTTATTTCACTAGATTACGGAAAGCTTTTGAACTAAAATTTGCACCACTTTTTGCACCGCTAACCAATCTACTAAAACAAACTTAAAAAATTAATTTGATTTTCTGATTAGAAAATTATTTTTTAAAATATCTTCTAATACGGATCCATAAAAAATATAAGATATATACGAGTATTTGAAATACAAATAGTTTAATTATAAGATTATCAGATTCGCAATATCTATTTTTCTTAATACCTAAAAAACAATCATTACAGAAGATGCAAGTAGTATATATTTTGTAAGAATCACTCCATTCACTCTTGTGATGTAAAAATGGAAGATCAAGTTCCATAATACTTCCTTTCACTACCACTCTGTCCGATATGTAAGCTTGGTTAGCAAATGATATTAAATAGTCTTCAAATGAATGATAAGAACTCTCTCTCCAAAGTTTTTCTACTTGTGATTGTGTCAATATTTCCCTTTTATGCTCCCACCTATTGTTTGAATTATAAATATCTTTCTCATTAATAATAGCTTTATATAGTTCTGTATTAAATTCATCTATCTTTGTACTTATTTCCCCCTCATATTCTTCGATAAATCGCATTTTATAACTTGGTGGATTATTTCTTGAGTAAGAAGTCCTGCTGGGTGCCCAACGACGGTCATCCCATATCAATACCGTAAGATCATTCCCATTATTTACAGCACCTAATCCTTGTTGGCTTATTTCTTGATCTAAAACCAAGTCAACATATTGTTCCCAACTTATTTCTGGTGTTTTATCAATACCAAGTGATGCTTTAAAATAATGTTTGTGTTTGTGACTTGTAAATCCTGATATCCCTAGTAATAAAATAAATAAAATAAGAGTTATGACATGAAGCCAGATAAGCTTCTTAATGCTAATACTTTTTAATAATCTCTTCACTATGCTAAATTATCTTATTTTGATTTATTTAAAAAATCCTCAATAATCCTTACCGCCTCATCTGCTTTCTTATTTCCTAATTTTACTGCTTTCTTTGCATCTTGTAAGGCTCCATCCCAATCACGCAAGTTAACCTTGCACATAGCTAGATGTTGATAAACCATAGCATTATTCTCTTTAAATATATCGTTTAACTCTAAAAGCTTTTCATAATCAGATATAGCCCTTTCATATTGTTCTAATTTATTCCAACTAGATGCTCTGTTTTGATATGAATCTTTTAAAATCTCAGATAAACCTTCTTTATCAGAAGATGAAAAATCATGTTCTATCTTATCTGGAATAATAGAATATATTAAATCTAGTGCATCAGTATAATCATCAATTGCTTTTTCATACAAAGTCATTTTTGCATGCATATTTCCTCTGAGATAATAAGCGTTAGGATTTATTTTATTTAACGATATTGATCTGTTTAGGTCAGAAATTGCAGCACTATAATCTTCTAGGTAATTATGGATTATTGCTCTCTTTAGATATATGTCTGGATCCGTATTATCCAATTTTATTGCGCTGTTATAATCAGTAAGAGCATCCTTATAATAACCTTGCGTCTTTTTTAATAATCCCCTATTAACATAAGCCTCCGAAACAGTATTATCTAATTCTATTGATTTATTATAATCAGATAAAGCCCCATCTAAATCCTCTTTTAAAAATCTCATACTAGCTCTTCCTCTAAATAGATAAGCGTCTTCTGGTGTTAGATCAATTGCTTTAGTAAAATAATAGATTGCTTTCTCAAAATCAGAATTCTCTACCATTTCCCAAGCTTTTGCAGAATATTTCTCCGCATCTTCTTGAACCTTATGATCCTTATTATTGCAAGCAAGTACAAAAAAGTAACAAAGTAATATGAGTAGTAGTTTTTTCATTGAGACCAAAGATAGAAAAAAAGTCGGGGTAGCAAGATTACAACCTCTACCCTTTTCACTAGAGTAAAGTTAGCTTTTATAAATAAATTCGTCTGAGATAATATTTGTAAATAGCCTAGCTATTGAAACTAAAACTAAGAATATTGATATACCTACAGTTCCTTCTATCTCATAAATAGTCATAGATATTATTAGTAAATAGATTGGAATTTCTAATATTCTGATAAATTTTTTCATAATTAAATATTTAGTTATAATGTTAACTACTATTGTACTAACTAAACTTTACGCAAGAAAAGAATTTAGGTTACATATATTGAAACTGCCATTTTATTTTATGATAAAAGGTTTATTTTTATAAAGAATTATTTACAATTTGTAATGCAAAATTCTTAAATAAATTCATATTATAAGTTTCTTTGTTTTGAATCTTTCTGATGTAAACTGATAGCCTTCTTTGAGTAATATACTGCAACAACTAATGCGATAATTGAAAAGATGAACCACCCTTCTTCTAGGAATATGAAATAATTATATAACCCATGAACTAAAGTTGCTAAAAACAAGCCTTTATAAAGTAATATATTTTTATTATCTGAGAATTTAGCTAGTCCAACAAAATAACCTAGTATTACACCACAAGCGGCATGCAATGGAATAGCTGTAAACATTCTCATTATAGCAACTTGCATTTCTTGACCTGGATGATTAAATACATAAAAAATATTTTCAACTGTTGCAAAACCAAGACTGATCATAACAGCATAAACAATACCATCCATAGGTTCATTAAATTCTGGTTTATTAAATAGATACTTTTTTAAAAAGAAATATTTAACCCCTTCCTCAACTAAAGCAATCCCAATAAAAACATAAAGAATTAAGTTATTAAACATACCTTCTGCAAAGAGCTCTAAAAATATAGCAGGTATAATACCTAAACAACCAAAAAGAAAACTCTTGATAATTAAACTTTTTGGCTCTTTATCATATTTATCCTTTTGATAAATATAATATGCTATCAAAAGTGGCGGTAGAATTGCTAGTAGTAATATCATAATTATTTTTTAATAAAGTGTATTTATCGTAATACTGCTGCTAAGATAATAAAATATAAATTGCAGGGGTTTTTTAATTTTATTTAACAGTTATTGCTATTTTCTGAATTCTATCACTTCCCTTAATCTTCAGAGTTTTCAGATTCATTCATAACAATTTGATAGTTATTTAATATTGCTCCAACTAATAGGTTGAGTAATAAAAATGCGGATACTATATACCATAAAACATGATAAGCAGTAATTACCCATGAAGATGCTACAATCAAGCCCTTATCGCTAGCGATTATTAAATTATATCTAAGATCAGTCCAATCTTCACCTGTTAAAACTCTGAATAAAGTAAACATGGTTTCACTAAGATTTCCATATGGATCCGGTGATATTACAGGAGCATTTGGTACGCTTTCAATATAATCTAATAAAGCTATTTTAGTTTGATTATCAAGGCTTTCAGCCTCAGGAAGTTTAAATAACGAGACTCCCATTACCCCAAATAGATACATGAAAATGAGAAAAAATATAAAATTATAAAAGAGAGCACTTACTGATTTCCATAAAACTTCTACAATAAGTTGTATTTCCTTATTTGATTTTAATAGACGCATTACCCTAAAAACTCTTAAGACTCTTAAAGTAGTTATTGTTCCGGCATTCTCAAACATAGATTCTGGGATTAAACAAATAAGAACAATAGAAAGGTCAAAGACATTCCAGCCACTTTTAAAATAATCTCTAACATTTTCACTAGCTGAATATCTGATAATTATCTCAATAACAAAAATTATTAATGCTATCAGCTGGATGAATTGAATTAGAGTATTTGTGAAATATGTTTCAACACCAATAAGCCCACAATTTATTAGAATTACAAGTAATATAAACCTCTCAAATCTAACTGATTGAACTATTTTTTTACAAATCTCTCTCATAATATTGGGTTATTGTTAATCTATTGTTTTTAATTGTTCAAACTTAATAATTTTTTATCAATCCATAATTAGTTTTTTCATCATTCAACCACCTTATCGTTCCTTTACATTGCTTAAACGAATAGTATTTCTCTAAAACATCTTTAAATATTTGTTCTTTTGAAACTTGATAGAACAATGTCATAGAGGATTTTAACTTCCAAGCATCAATTCTTCCTAATATATCTTTTATATCTTTAATCTTTTTGATTTTAAGTAATAAACTACAGCATTCTCTTAATCTTTCTCCTAATATTTCATCATTTAAATATGCTTTAGTTTCGCTAACACTTTTAATTGAATATAATTTAGAGTTAGGGGAAGAACCATGCCCATCATTCTGAGGAAATACATACCACATCCAATGAGATTCTTTCCTGCCTTCTATTAATTCTTGAAATACTTGGTCAATTACATTTGACTGAGAGTCTTTAAATCTTTTTAAATTGTGTTTATCCATTTATATCTATTATTTCAAATTTAACTTTTACTATATAGGCTTTTTTATGCTTTCTATTTGACCCTTAATTTTAATTGATCAAGCTCTCCTATCTGAGAAAAAAACTCTTTTGAAAGATCAACTTTCATTTTTCTAGAAAGTAAATCAACTTCATATTTATTAAGATGATCAGCTACATTAAAAACTAAGGAATGTTTTCCCTTATATTCAGAAACAATTTGAACAACCTCCTCTACTAATTTTTCTGAAATATCATTAACATCAACCCTTAAAATAACATCACGAACCTCTTTATCAACAATCTCTGAAAGCAAATCAATAGAAGATATTTTAAACTCTAAATCATCATTATAAAAACGCTTTTTTACTTTCCCGCTAATATGTAACAACCAACCTTCAGTAAAAAAAGCTTTAAAGTTAATATAATCATCAGAAAATAAATAAAAACTAAATGCACCATGATAATCCTCAAAATGCAAAACACCAAATGGTTTTCCTGTTTTAGTTTCTCTATGTTCAACTTTAGTAACAACTCCTGCAAAACGCAAATCTTTACCCTTAACTTTATCCATATTATTAAGCATAGCTAAATTGCCATTACAGAAATTAGAAATCTCTATTTTATAATCATCCAAAGGATGACCAGAAATATAAATCCCAACAACTTCTTTTTCTCTAGATAATAATTCCATAGTAGTCCATGGAAGGACAGGATTAGGGACTGGAGCCTGAATACTTGCCTCTGCACTTTCACCAAACATATCAAACTGATTGGAATTTTCACTATCCTTAATCTTATTCCCAAACTTAATCATTTTCTCAATATAGGTTTGACCATTATCTTCTTTAGAAAAATACTCTGAACGCTTTAAATCAAAAAGATCAAAACCACCAGCACAAACAACACTCTCCAGAGTTCTTTTATTTGCTGAACGCAAATCTACACGCTTCATGAAATCATCAAAAGCAGTGTAGTTTCCATTCTCTTTACGCTCATTTACAATTGCTTCAACAGCACCTTCCCCCACTCCTTTAACAGCCCCTAAACCAAATCGAATTTCTCCTTTTGCATTTACAGCAAACTTGTAAAAACTTTCATTTACATCAGGGCCCAAAACAGGAACTCCCATTCGCTTACATTCCTCCATATAATAAGTAATATCCTTAATGTCACGCATATGATTTGTAAGCAATGACGCCATCAACTCAGAAGGATAATGAGCTTTTAAATAAGCCGTTTGATAAGCAATAAGAGCATAGCAAGTAGAGTGCGATTTATTAAAAGCATAAGAGGCAAACGCTTCCCAATCTGACCAAATTTTATCTACAATATTGATGTCAAATCCATTTTCAGCACAACCATCAAAAAACTTAGGCTTTAATTTGTCCAGTACCGACTTAATCTTTTTTCCCATACCTTTCCTAAGCATATCAGCATCACCTTTGGAGAAACCAGCTAACTTTTGAGAGAGTAACATCACTTGCTCCTGATAAACTGTAATTCCGTAAGTTCCAGATAAATGAGATTCCATTTCAGGTAAATCATATTCAATTTCCTCAATTCCATGTTTACGCTTAATATAATTAGGAATATACTCCATAGGACCTGGACGATACAAAGCATTCATAGCAATTAAATCATCAAACTTATCAGGTTTTAGGTGCTTTAAATGCGCCTTCATTCCATCAGAAGAAAACTGAAATATTCCAGAAGTTGCTCCACTTTGGAATATTTGAAAAGTTTCTTCATCATCCAATGGAATAGTATCAATATCAATTTCTACATCATGAATTTTTTTGATAATCTTCAAGCAATCCTTAATAATGGTGAGATTTCGTAAACCCAAGAAATCCATTTTTAAGAGCCCTGCTTCCTCTACTACACTATTATCAAATTGGGTAACCATCAGATCAGAGTCCTTAGCTCTGGTCATAGGAATCAATCCCATCAAAGGTTCTGGAGTTATAATCACTCCACAGGCATGTGTTCCAGTATTCCGAACATTACCCTCAAGTTTTCTAGCTAAATTAATTGTCTCAGCCGTTAAATCATTTCCTTCAGAAAGTGAAATTAACTCCTTTGCTCCTGCCACTTGATCCCCTTTTACTTTATCTTTTAAAGTCTTTTCATCCCAGGAGAAAATTTTACCCAATGAAGTAAAATCAGGAACTAGTTTTGCCGCCCTATCTGCTTCAAATAGTGGTAAATCCAAAGCTCTAGCCGTATCACGAATAGAGGACTTTGCAGCCATAGTACCGTAAGTAATAATTTGAGCTACATTTTCTTTTCCATATTTGTTCACTACCCAATCAATAATACGCCCCCTTCCCTCATCATCAAAATCAATATCAATATCAGGTAAGGATACACGCTCAGGATTTAAGAAACGCTCAAAAAGTAGGTCATACTTAATAGGATCAACATTGGTGATAGTTGTGCAATAGGCAACTACTGAACCAGCAGCAGAACCTCTACCAGGACCAACAGAAACATCCATAGTTCGTGCTTGACGAATGAAATCCTGAACAATAAGAAAATACCCAGGATACCCTGAATTTTCAATTACTTGCAATTCAAAGTCAATTCGCTCTTTAATCTCATCAGTAATTTCAACATAACGTTCCTTTGCCCCCTCATATGTAAGGTGTTTCAAATAAGCATTCTCCCCTCTTTTTCCACCATCCTCTTTATCTTTTACATCAACAAACTCTTGCGGAATATCAAACTCAGGCAACAACACTTCACGAGCTAAAGTATAGGGCTCAATTTTATCAATTAAGTAAGTGATGTTATCAATAGCCTCAGGTAAATCAGCAAAAAGTTCCTGCATCTCTTTTGATGATTTAAAATAAAACTCTTCATTAGGAAAACCATAACGGAATCCCCTACCACTTCCCTTAGGAGTTTCTTGCTGCTCACCATCTTTTACACAAAGTAAAATATCATGAGCATTAGCATCAGTTTTATCGAGATAATAAACATTATTAGAAGCGATAATTTTTACATTATACTTTTTTGCAAATGCAATTAACACTTTATTTACATGGCGTTCCTCATCTAAATTATGGCGATTAATTTCAACATAAAAATCATCAC
>Ga0206679_10002982_pt1 | contig 13206 bp, 11 predicted proteins | sample M110012015metaG_FD_155464 | JGI IMG/M metagenome (GOLD analysis project Ga0206679, IMG submission 155464) | Ammonia-oxidizing marine archaeal communities from Monterey Bay, California, United States - M1 100m 12015 | ecosystem: Environmental > Aquatic > Marine > Intertidal zone | place: USA... | reverse complement strand
GTTTTTCTTGATATCAATTGATTTAAATGTTATCTCATTATCTAGAACTCCCTTTAATAATAAGAAATCACTTATTGTATTACGATCTTCTTTTATCTGCTTATATGCAGTTTTAAGATTTATATCCTTCTTAATAAATGATGCTCTCCAAACTATTAGGTCAGATGTAAAATCCATAGCTGTAGAACCAGTTACACTAATATCATCTTTACTTGTGAAAAGATATTTAGTTGTTCCTCTAAGTAAACTAAATGATGAGGAAATAAATACGGAAAGAACTAGTGCTCCTCCAATTACCCAATACGCTTTAATGTTTTTCATGTTTTTTGTTTTTTATTAATAATTCTATTTTAAGGCTGCCAAAGCAAACATTATCAGTAAAGTAATTCCACCAAACTAGATCACTAATAACAATTGCTCATTAGCCAGCCATAATTCAAATAATATCATCACATATTATTTGAATTTTTTACTTAAAAAAAGTAGTTAGATAAACTCTTTTGACGTTAAGAATTTCTCTAGGATTAAATCTTTCTAAAGATTAGATAGATTTATTTTTTTGTTTAATAGCCTTATTTTGAAGGTGGTCAAATAGTATAAGGCTTGAACATTGCAAAACTTCTTCCGATTTAACGGACTACGAATTTAATCATCTAACCCTTTGTTTTTAAAACTGTTAAAAGTCACTTATAAACAAAGTTATTAACCAATCTATCGCCTTTAAATCTCATCAATCATATAGACACTCTTGTGTAAGAGAGTGTAAAAAATATTAAACCAATAGCAATTCTAAAAGTAGGACGCCAATCATCTGAATCCTCAATTCTACTTTCGAATTGTGATATACTAACCCCACACAATATTGTTGAAGAAAAAAAATCAATATAAAACCCATTTATTTTCATACTAAGACTGATTATTATCAATAAGCTTAGTGTTTGCCTCTATTTCATTAACCTCAATACTTCTAAGATTCTTTTCAATAGCTCTTGTTCGAACCCCCATGACCTCATCAAGTTTCCCCAAGCCTGTCTGGATATGCTTCTGAGCTTTCCCCATTATGTCAGAGAACTTAGAAAATTCTTTCTTCACACTAGCTAAAGTTTCCCATACTTCACTAGTTCTCTTCTCAATAGCAAGAGTCCTAAATCCCATCTGGAAAGCATGCAATATTGCTCCAAGTGTAGAGGGGCCAGTAACTGTAATCTTAAGTTCATTCTGCAGCTCCATAATTAAGTCTGCATCTCTAGAGACTTCAGCATATATACCTTCGAAAGGAAGATATAAGTAAGCAAAATTAGTAGTTATAGGAGGATATATATACTTAGTACTAATATCCTTAGCCATAGACTTAATTGCCTTTCTCAACTCTTTACGAGCTTTCTTAACTCGATCCATATCAGCTGAGTCATATGCATTAAGCAACTCTTCATAAATATCCATAGGATACTTAGCATCAATCGGCAGCATAACATGTTCACGATTTACATCATGACCAGGAAGATTAATAACAAACTCAACTGACTGAGAAGTATTAGGATTAGTAATAACATTTTTAGAAAATTGCCCTGGAGCAAAGATATTCTCTAATAACATTTCTAATTGCATCTCACCTAATCCTCCCCTTCTTTTAACATTACTTAACACCTTCTTTAACCCGCCAACATCTGTTGCAAGATTTTTCATCTCTCCTAAACCTTTCTGAACAGATTCTAGCTTCTCAGCTACTGAACCGAAAGATTGTTTTAATCTATCATTGATAGTCTTTTGAAGTTTTTCATCAACCGTATTACGCATTCGATCCAATTGACTGTTAGTATCCTTCTTTATATCCTTAAGATTACTAGAAACTGTCTCTTGAATATTTTTACTATTCAAGTTTAAAGTTTGGGATAATTCTTGCCTATTATCCTTCAGCTCTTTACTAGTCTCAGATCTATTTCGTTGAAACTGATCCTGCAAAATGGTGTCAAGACGATTAACTGTCTTGTCAAAACTAGATGATAAATCTAACTTTGGTTTCTTTAGAAAAGTAACTAAAGTGTTTACTACTAATACTACTATTACTACTGCTAAAATAAAATGTGTCATAATTAAATGGGTTTTAAATGATTATTAATTTTTATATTCTACTATTTTTATTAAATCTTTTCCTTGAATTTGGAATTCTAAATTATACTCCATATTTGATTTATTACCTTTAAACCTAAATACAAATGAACTTAATGATCGATTATCTTGCTTGATTTTCTGGACACGTAAAGAGGTGTCTCCATTATTTTCAAAATCCTGGAACTTATCTCTTAAAGAAGCTAAGAACATATACATACTAGAGCCCATATACTCTGCATCTTCATCTAACAAGCTGGCTAATTTTACAGTATCCATCTCTTTAATAGATTTAATTACAGATCGTAAAATAGGACTTGTCGAATAGTGGGTCATATGACTTGTACTCATTCCTAATTTGCCCGAAGAATCTCTCTTATATAATATTGACTCAACCTTAGCAATTAACTTGGCCATGTTGCGAATATTTAAGTCTTGTTCAGAATGATCAGTTATTTTTTTGTCAACGGAATAGATATTACTTAAATCAATTTCTTTAAAATCATAAATAACATTATTTATTTTGATTTCCTCAGCAGCCTCTAAAACGCTTTCTAATGTTAAATGCCCTAGTAAGTATTTGTATAAATCTCCTAAACGTGGAGTAAATTTAATATACCCTTTCCCATCTAAGAGAAAGGCTAATAAACTTATGCCAAATCGATTAACAGTACATTTAAGAACAGCTCCCTCACAATTTATTAATTCAACTCTCATATTTATTTCTTTAGGTTATTATTTAATATTTGGATACTTTTTTCAATTCCATTTCTCTTGATTGACAGCAATATCTTACCTTCAGTACTATTGTCAACTTGTTTCTCTAGATCGCACATTGTATTTACCTTAGTATTATTTACTTTAATAAGGATATCATTATCTAGAATTCCATGCTTTTCTGCAATACTTCCTTTTATTACTCTATGAATCAAAATGCCTTCTTTTTTATCATTAGATGGTTGAATCATTACGCCTAACCTAATTTTTTTGTACCGCTCAAGATCAATGGTAAGATTTGCAGTATATAAATGAATATTAGAAAAGTTTTCTTGTGCCATAAAGTCCAACATGTCTGGTAATGAATTAAGATTAGTATTTGTGAATTTTCCAAGATCTATAGGTATCTCCTTTTCTCCTTTTTTCTTCTTAGTATATTTATAGGACTTAATAACAAAACCTTCATCTATTAAGAAAGAGAATGTGTCATATTCTATATCTAATAGAAACTGAAGATATGGTGCTGAATTCTTAAGTCGATATAATCCATTTGCAAGCTTTCTAATTCTTCCGTAAGGAGTTTCTAATGATACTGCGGGTATTGCCATATTATTAATTAATTTTATTTTGGGTTTGATAGAGACACATTATTATAACCAATTTATTGCCTTTAGAAAAAGGATTTGATATTGGTATAAATCCAAAATCCATCATTTCACTTGTTGTTTTTTTCATTTGCTTTAAGTTATCAGCAAACACTTCTGTATATGTATCAAGTCCTTTTAACATTTTATAAAATTGGTTTCAACTAACTATACTGCAAATGCTGTGCCAAAGCAATTTTAATAGATTCTATTGATTTTTTAATATTATTTATTATATTTGCTATTATTTTTTAATAACATTTTTATATATGAAGAAAATTTTTATATCGTGGCAAGCAACAACTAATGATTATATAAAGGGAAGCGCAAACAGTGTAGACAAAATCACAAGCCCTAATTATAACTTTCATAAAGAGATTTATAGTCAAATGAATTATAATGAACATATCCTATTGTGCTCTGAAAAAGATATAGGTGATAATATTGATGATGCTACTCCTATAAACGTTCAATTTTCTTCTTTAATCGGTACTTTAAAAAAGGATTTTCCAAAGAATACTATTACAAAGCACTATTTAGATATTGAGAAGCAAACTAAATCATTAGACATTATTCTTTCAAAGATTACAGATATTGCATTACAAAATAAAGATTGCGAACTTCATTTCTCAATTTCAACTGGAAATAGAATTATGCAATTAGCTTGGATGCTCCTGCATACAAATGAACGTGATATCACTTCAAAATTAATGCAAACGGAAAAACATGAAGGCATATGGGAAATAAATACATTAAACATTGAAAAATCAAATGACACAAAAAGTGCAATTCTAAAATCAATATCACATGAAGGAGAAGACAGCTATTGTTTAACAGATACTTTAAAGCCAGTATATGAAAAAGCTAGCAATTATGCGCAAGCTGATACCAGAAAGGTTTCTGTATTAATTACTGGTGAATCAGGGACAGGAAAAGAGCACTTAGCAAACCATATACATAAATCGTCTAGCAGGAGAGAAAAACCGTTTTACACTATTAATTGCGGAGCTTTTAATGATGAATTACTAAGATCTGAATTGTTTGGCTATAAGAAAGGTTCCTTTACTGGAGCTGATGAAGATAAAGAAGGGTTATTTGGGAAAGCAGATGGTGGGACATTATTTTTGGATGAGATTGGAGAGATTTCTTCATTTATGCAACAAGCATTGCTTAGGGTTTTAGAAAGCGGAGAATTTCAACCAATAGGCTCTGTAGAAACTAAAAAAGTTAATGTTAAAATTATCTCTGCTACAAATAAAGATCTTAAAGAACTTAGCAATAATGGTAAATTCAGATTAGACCTCTTTTACAGGCTAAATACTGTTACACTAGAACTACCTCCATTAAGAGAAAGAGGTGTTGAAGAAATTAATGTACTAATAGAACATTTCTTAGATATACTACCTGAAGATTTTAAATGCCCAAGAATCAAACTTAGTAGCAATTGCTTAAAAAAACTACAAATGTATTCTTACCCTGGAAATGTTAGAGAATTAAGAAATATATTATTAGGACTGTATGCCCTTTATAAAAATAGAATTGAAGATAGTGACTTACCTAAGGATGTAATTAATGACAACTCTGAAACATCTTTTAGTCTAGAACAAATGAAGAAATTACATTACATTAAAACCATTGCACACTTTAAAGGACAAAAAAATAAAAAAATGATATATGATGCTCTGGGCGTTAATGTTCTAACATTTGAGAATAACATTAAGTTGTGGAAAATTAATTTAAACTGAAAACAAGACTATAGTTGGATTCCAACTCTATCAGCAATAACTTTATATTCTGACTCCTGTTTAAAATGATTATATGTGATAGTAATGTCTGGCTGAAGAGTTATATAATTTTTCGTTTTTGCTTTAATCATAAAATTATTTGTAATAATATACCTGTCAGAAAAATTTTTTGCAAGAATTTCAGGCGCATAATGCAAACTAACATTTGATTCAATATTAAACTCTTTAAGCACAATCTCAAAAGCATTCTCAGTTATTTTGTTTAGCTCTTCTACATTAAAAATATTAGCAAATATATTATCTAAACCACCAAAATGCTTTTCATCATAATAAGATGAGTAGAACACATCAATTTTAATTTTTTCTTGGGACTTTAAATTTTTAAAGAATACTGGAAATACTTTCATAGAAAGGAAACATTTTGCACTTTGTAAAAGATATGCTTTGATTAACTTATATCGGTTTCCCTTATTAAAACTAAACTTTTTACATATTACAATTATTGCGTTAAATTTAATAGTACTATTTTCTTCAAAATCTTCATTCTTGAGCTTGTTTATTCTAAAAATAATTTGATCGATCTGATCATCTGAGATAAGCTTAAAAGACTCTCTATCTTCCTCAATTGATAATATTTCCTTAATAAATTTTTGGCTAGACTTATGAAATAAAAGATTAGAAATTAAATATCTATCAATCCATATCATCCTTGTATTTGCGTCTATCACTCTTTGTCTTATCCACTTCCAGCTCCCTGCCACAGTATGCTCTGTAGTAAGCTTAGTCATCTCTTGGGCATTTAAAGAATCAAGCGTTTCAACTTGAAAGCCCTGTGAAGATATATTTTCCTTCAATGCATTTTCCTCATCATGTAATATAAATAGCTTGACAACATCATCTAAATCATAGCACAAGATATCATCAAAATAATGTATATTGAAAATTAAATCTGTAAACAAATCTTTAAAATCCTCATTATATTCAAGATTTAGATATTGATCATCTGTTAGTTTTGATAGACTATTAACATCTAAAGCCTCCAAGGAAACGACATCCTCCTCTAAAACCTCAAAAAAAGATGATTTGTTTTTAGGGAAGTAAATTTTTTTACAACATTTTTTTCTTAGTATTAGATTATATAATTTTATATCAGGAATATTTTCTTTTTCAAGAATATCATCAAACGCATCTTCTGAAAAATATACAACTGACATTACTTCTTTTTTCTTATTATTGATACATGTTCTTTTAATAATTTAGAACTTAATGAATAGAAATTTTCGCCAATATTTTCAGAAAGAACACCATCATCTCTTAGGCTAACCTGATTAATTTTTCCTTTGTCAGCAAAATAATTAACACTAATATCTGAAGATTTTATTTTCCCGTCTGCAACTAAGTTTTGATAATGTCTCAACACATATTCACTATGAGTCTCTAAGATAAATTGTAGACCGAAATTCTTCTGATAATCTAAAAGCATATTTATCAATTTTATCTGCCTGTCCGGGTGTAAATTAGATTCCGGCTCTTCTATCATCATTATATTAGCTTTACTCCCTTCATTAAGATTAACAGTAATATTTAATATTAATGTGAGTAACTGTTGAGAGCCAAATCCTAAATCTTTAACCCCGCACACTATTTCATCTTTCACTAATAGAAATCTATTCAAATCTTCAAGCGAATTAACATTTAACTCATCAGCAATTTCGAATTTTCTTAGATTTTTTATTAAAAAAAAGTAAGCGCGGATGCTTTTCAAATACATTTTTCTTTTATCAAAACTAGAGAGATATTTTGTTTTATATTTATTAAACAAATTAAGTTTTAGTTCATTAGCATGTTCAGAAAGTATTTTATTTATTTCTTCAAATTTTATTCTTGAAGATTTCTTATCAATCATATAAGATTTATCAAAGAAATCGAAATAAATTTTTCGTTTAATATTTGCAAATTCACCCTTCTCTTTTTCTGAACCAGGAACTGCAAAATAACTGCCCTGCCTTTTTAAACATCTAAGCAAAACATGTCTGTTCATCATGCCATCTTTTACTTCTTTATCTTTACTATTAAATTGTATAGGACTGTCCCAAAAATTAGGATTAATCAATCTATTTTCATCTAATTTTTCTGATTTTTGGCCCCATTGTCTCTTATTAAAACGTGGTAATAAATTACCAAATTCCGGAAGAATCAATGAGCCTTTCCTGTCAACTATTAGTGTTTCATACAAAACCTCTCTTAATTTAATAAATCTTTTCATCAAATTCTCTCCAGTTGAAGAGGAAAAATCTTCAAGATAGATTTGCCTCGGAATAGGAATATGAATAATAGAATCTAACTTTTCATTCAAAATCTCTCTATGATTAAAAATAGGTTTAAAAAGAAAATGGTTACAAAAATTTATAATAAAATCAAGTGAAGGAGTTATTTCAATTTTTCTAAATCTTTCATCTCCCAAATATTCTTCTTTTATTTCAATAAATGCCTTCTCAATATCTCCTCTATATTTCTTAAGATTTGTTTCTCGATAGGTTTCAAGATAACTTCTTTGATCATTAATTGAAAATTTATTTTCTTTTGCAACACCACTAGAAGGTTTTAAAATCTTTATTATTTGTTCTTGAAATTTATCATGTATGATATCCAGATAATCATATATAGAAGCTTCTATCTTAATTGAATCCTTATTAATATCAAACAAAAAATACCTGTAAGAAATACTGTTAATTACAGTTTTTTTCTTTTTAGTATCTTTCTCTCTATTAATTCTAACTGAATTTTTAAAGGTAGATTTTAATGGAGTTTTTACAATAAATTCTTTTAATTCAACAGGGAATTGACTTAAACAATTACTTTTTAAATACTCTACAGTCCAACGCAAATGATCAGCCTCTTTTAATTTACTTCTATTAATTCGATTCTGATTTAAGAATTTTTCATCATTCTTTTGTGATAAATCAAGATTTTCAAAAGCTTCCTTTAGCATAGTTAATAAAGCATCCACATCTCTATTTAAACTAATGCTAATCTCTCTATCCCCATCTACCTCTAAACATAAAAAAGAAGGGGTTTCCATATCATAAATATGTTGAACGTCTCGGTATTCAAATTTTTTTAATTTAACGCTAGAACTAGACATCCCCTGCTCGAGAAATAGACTCATTGCACCATTTAAATATGGAATTTCAAATGACAACCCTTTACTTCTAGATCTTCTAGCATCTAAATTAGAATTAACCAAATTAGAATACTTTGAAGTTTTATATGATGAATTTACATATAGCTGAAAGTCTTCCAAAAATAAATCTGAGGTTTTAACAGAAAAATACTCTTTTAAAAAATTTATTGCTTTAAAAACTGAAGACTTACCATGACCATTACCTCCAATTAAAAGTGAATTTGCTTTAAACACAATTGAAGCATTTTCAAGTGATTTAAAATTTTTAATTTTTATATTCATGAGTATTTATTTTAGATAAGATTACAAATCATAATTTTTCACATCAAACATAACAATAATTTTAATTCTCCCAGCATTATAATAAGAGATTTAAAATTAAAGAAATGAATTTATTATTAGAAATTATAATTATTTATACCTACCCAGCTTTTTCATAACACGGATCGCTATAATAAGTTAATGCTTCTGCACTAACAATAACATCTCTCAAGCTTATAGGATTTCTTAGAAAAAGACCATCAAGAGACTTCACTCTACTTAAACCAACATAAGTTTGCCCACTAGAAAAAGCACCTCTCCCTAAATCTATACAAATTCTGTCAAACGTCATCCCTTGGCTTTTATGTATGGTTATTCCCCATGCAAGCTTTATAGGATATTGTACATAACTACCTCTATATAACTTATCTATCTTTTTTTCTTCTTTGTTATATGTATATTCAAAATGTTCCCAAGTTGCTTTTTCCATTGTATACAAATCTCCATTTGCCAGTCTTACTTCAATTTCATCTTCCATTAGTTTTGAAATAGTTGCAATTGTTCCGTTTACCCATCTTCCAAATTGATCATTCTTTGTAATCATTACCTGAGCACCTACTTTTAACTTCAAATTACCTTCTGCTGGTAGATTTCTTACAGGATAACCTCCATGAATAATTCCATTATATATAAATTCTTCTCCATCCAGCTCTCTTAACTTCATATAATTCAAATTATTTGCAATTGCATTTGTAGAACAAAGCGTAATAATTCCCTCAGTTAAACTATACGATCTTCCAACAACTCTTCTATTTATCACTCCAATACCTTGAGTTCCTATTTGTCCAGTTCTAATTTTATCAAGAAGATTTACAAATGTAGCATCTGGCTGCCTATATACTTTTGTGAAATTAATTGTTTTAAAAGGTTCTCTCTCGAATACTTTAGCCTTATGAAAATGCACACCATTGTATGTTTGGCTAATTATTTGTTTTTCGCTATCATCATTACCAACTATTGGTTCAATCTGTAAAAGGTCCCCGCTCATAATTATTTGCTTACCGCCAAAAGGAGAATTATTATCATTATTTATTCTAAGGCTATAATCTATTGCATCAATAATATCAGGTCTGACCATTGAAACTTCATCAATAATAACGCCATCTATTTTTCGCATAACTTGTCCCTTTGCATTAAATGGGTTAAATTTCTTTATTTCTTTATCCTCAAGTAGTAAAGGGCGTATAGGCAATTGAAAGAATGAATGAATTGTTCTACCCCCTACATTAACTGCCGCTACACCAGTTGGAGCAACCACTACATAATTCTTTTTAGTATTTTGTAAAAGGTATTGAACAAATGTTGATTTTCCAGATCCAGCTCTTCCTGTTACAAACAAATTATCAGATGTATTGTTTGCAATATCCAGAGCCTGAAAAAACTCTTTATTTTTATTATCTATTTTCATTTCTTTATAAAATTGGTTTCAGCAAGCTATATTGCAAATGCTGTGCCAGATCAATTCTAATTGCTTTTATAGATTTTTTAATATTATTTATTATATATACTATTATTTTTTAATACTATTTTTAATATTTTTTTAGCTATTTTGATTCCTTCATTAATTTTTTAGGTTATTTAACTATTTCTTAAAATAAGAAACTTGAATTTATACATTTGTATAAAATAAAAAACATGATAAAACAAATCAAAGATCTTGAGAAGCATTACATGAATGAGATTATAAAAGTTGTTGAAGAAAAACCTTTTCAAAATGATTTACGGAAATTAGAGAAATTTATCATTGAGAATTATGATACCTTAAGAGAGTATAGCTCTGAAGAGAATAAGATAAAGGTAGGAGCAGAAAGGTTAATTAGATATTATTTCTATAGAAAATTTAAAGTTATAGATATTTATCCGTCACCAATATCTTCAGATATGGCTGTGGAACTGAAAGATGTAATACTAAATATAGATGCAAAAACTATAAATATGATAACAAATAAAAATGATGATAATTCTATACATTTCCAAAAAAACCAAATCACATTTGATAATCAGCCATTTTTTAAACAAACAGTCAATGGATACTTATTTGGAGGTGCTGCATTTCCAGCAAGAATGGCTGCCTACCACAACAACAAGCCCGTACTGACTTTCTTCATTACAATCAACTATGAGGATACGCCAAGTAAAAAAGAGTACAGGTTAACGCATATGTCTGTATGTACAGTACCACATAATGAAATCGTTAAAGAAGAATATAATAATGATATTCTTGAAAATTTAAAAACATGGGGATATATTGGGAAAGATGAAGCAACAAAAAATCCATTATTAGGAAGCAAATACATCCCATTAACAAAAGAACAACTAGACTCAAACTGGCTACCTTTCAGTATTAAAGGAGGAAAAGATGATGCCTGGCTTGACCCAAACCTAAAACACCCCTACAAAGACATAGGGGGATATTGTGTCAGAAAAATAGCGGATAAGAAATATAAAGTAGTTTCATATGGAGGTTCTGCCAGGATAAACAAATCAAAGATAACTGATAGAACAGATGCTAAAGGAGGACTATGGAAGGGCTACAAAAGGATTGAAATAAACCCTTAATGTGCAGATGCACTTTCTGTTATATTAACAACATTTTTAATCTCATGCGTATCTAAAGCAGACTTAATCCCCAAAGCAACTTTATTAGCTAATAAAACAGGGACAGCATTACCAATCTGCTTGTATTTATTACCTAAACTACCATAAAAAATAAAATCATTTGGAAATGACTGAATAATAGCGCATTCACGAACAGACATTCTTCTTGTTCTATTTGGATGAATTTCAGGACCAGTCGCAGTAATAGTATCTGAAGGTCTATCCCAGTTATTTATTCTTAAAGATTGCTCAAACTTAATATCCTTTAATATTAACTCTGTAACAGCCTTATCATATTTGTCATCAAAGCCAAGAATTTTCTTTAATTCCCACCAATCTTTAACATTGGGGATACTCCCAGAATTATTATCTTTCCTAAACCAATGCCCAGCAGTGTGTGCATAACCAAAATGTTCATCAACTCTTTTAGTGCTCCAACCAGATTTTGCTCTCCAATATTTTAGGTAATCACATATATCATGTTGATTAACAGGATGTTTTCTGCCCCAAAACTTATCAGAGACATTGGTCCTTGCAACATGATTGTGTATAGTAGATCTGTTAAGTTTAAAAGATTTGTCTCTTGTTCTAACATCTGCTAAATGACCACAAGTATCTTTTACAGTAACTAATGGTTTTAAACCTGAATCAAATAAATTAGAATCACCATGAGTTTTAACTGGGAATGGGTTGTCCAAACCTAATTTATTGCCGATAATAAATACACGCTCTCTATTTTGTGGGACACCATATTCTGATGCTTTTAAAAGTTTATAGTCAACCTTGTATCCTAAAGCTCTAAAATCTTCAACAATCATATCAATAACAGCACCTTTCTGTAAAGATAATAAGCCTTTAACATTTTCAGCTACAAAAAATTTAGGTTGTTTATCCTTAATAACCCTGATTAATTCAAGATAAAGAAAGTTACGCTGGTCTTCCATACTCCTATTTTTGTTTGCAATAGAAAAACCTTGACATGGGAATCCACCAAGAACAATATCTATATCATCTGGAATATCAGAGCTTGGTATATTAGTAATATCACCATGAACAATGTGATTTCCTACATTTAATTTATAGCTCTCAACTGCCTCTTTAAAAAAATCATTAGCCCAAGAAACATTAAAGCCTGCTTGTATAAACCCTAAGTCTAAGCCGCCACAACCAGCAAATAAGCTTGCTATATTATAATTATCTTTCATTAATGTAAAATTAATTAATTTTTTAAAAACACTACCCTAAAATATCTATTTAAACTATTTTTTTTAAACACTCTATCTTTTAAAAATCCTTACTGGATTTTGATTTTTTTGATCATTGTTTAACCATTTTATTTTGAATTTTTTGTAGTCATTTTAAAGTCATTTTTCACTTATTTATTTGACTATTTTTTAGTTATTTATACTAGAGACGCAGTACTTTTTCTTAATTATTTATTCAACTAATTATTCAAATAGTTTTTTGTTTAATATTTCCATGTCTGAGGATACCTTTTTTTGTAATACTTTGGCATATATTTGAGTGGTCTTAACATTGGAGTGTCCAAGCATTTTTGATACAGTAACAAGTGGTACATCATTATTTAATGTGATGGTGGTAGCAAAGCTGTGGCGAGCAATATGAAAGGTGATATTCTTAAATATATTAGCTTTTTTAGAAAGTTTCTTTAATTGCAGATTTAAAAATGCATTACTTATATATTCAAAAACCAAGCCATCACTCTTCTCTTTTTTATTCTCAAGGATCTCAATAGATGGCTTTAACAGTGGCACGATAAAGATCTCTCCAGTCTTTTTTCGTTTATTAAATATATACTTGGAGCCTTTCTTATCACTATGTATCTGATGCCATTTTAAAGATATAATATCCGCATATGAAAGTCCAG
>Ga0206679_10002978_pt1 | contig 13212 bp, 14 predicted proteins | sample M110012015metaG_FD_155464 | JGI IMG/M metagenome (GOLD analysis project Ga0206679, IMG submission 155464) | Ammonia-oxidizing marine archaeal communities from Monterey Bay, California, United States - M1 100m 12015 | ecosystem: Environmental > Aquatic > Marine > Intertidal zone | place: USA... | reverse complement strand
ACCTTAATCGGATTTACAATCAAAATTATCGACTATTTTCACACATTTTATTAAAAAACAAGATATTTCCCAATAATCAAAACTAGATTTCCCAAAATTATTCTAATTTTGTAAGATTTCACATCCCATTTTATAATGAATTCAAGATAGAGTAAATTTTTTGTTTTATTCAAATAATTTTTTTGTTTTTGAATAATTTCTTTTTTAAGGATTTCTGATCACCGTTAAATGTGATGTTTGTGTAGTGATGGTAACAAGAAACCGCCATGTCTGCGTCGTAGAGTGGCGAGTAGGAAAACAATTCATGTTAGGTCGAAGTTCTAAAAATAGAGTTTTCCACCTCTTTTCTTGTTGTTTTAAAACAATTTTTGATTATTAACGATCAGTCTTTTATAAAATGTAGACATATCACATTTAGAAGTCAACACAATATTCAATTGTCAAAACAACTCCCCGTCGTGTTACTGGCATAAGCATACATGCTATGCCATGTAAAGGATGTGAAATAGTTGGCTTCAAATTTTTCTTAATGTTGATCAAAATTATTCTTGACAATATTTTTTGAATCAACATGATTTATTTTTACAGGACAAAAGTTCTCACAAATATTTTTGTTTTCGATATCAGATTATTTTTTCATGCAGGTATAAAATCAGGGCAGTGTGAATTAAGCATACAAAAAATAGTTTAAAAATCACATAATTTTCTATTTTTTAGTTTATTTTTGTTATGTTCAATTATTATGTAATGTTGTATAACCTCATGAAGTTTTTCCTCTACGGACAAATGTTCACCAATAGAGATTCCCAAAAACTCAAAGTATTCCATGTCTCTAAGAGAAATTGTAATTTTTCTCAACTTAATGCAATTACCTTAATTGATGAGTCATCGTCGGTAATTAACCGTGCATGATTCTCACAAACACGCATTATTTCTTTGGCAAAGGGTTTTCTAGAATTTAGATAGTGATAGTATAGCAGTTTGAAAGTAGACTCAGCACCACATCCCAAAATATTACACAACATAAGAGAATAAACTAGCAGGTTTGAGCCTAAAAAGGACAGGTTATTGTGATAAATCAAAGAAGATTATGTTTTAGCAAATTTTAGAATTTTTTTTGTCGTATGTTCCGTGTCATTGAGTAAATCTTCTTCCCAAATAACTAAAATTTTGTAACCTTGTTTTTTGATTTGTTTTAAAATTATTTTCTCTCTTTTCCATATCTCACTAGCTTCAATCATTTTACCATGTTCTCGAATTAAGTCATCTGGCTTGTGTTTTCTAGGATCTGCATGACTGTACGTTCCATTATGTTCAATAATTTTTTTAGGCCTAATGAAAATATCTACTTCTTTTTTACGATGTTCATTTTGAAGAGTCTGATATTCAACATTACGATGAAACTTAAATCTTATTTTAGCATCAGTTAAAATTTGGCCTATCTGAGATTCTCGCTTATTCGGTTTGACTTGATTGTAATTAGATTTACACAAATTCTTTCTAGATAATTCTTTTATTTCAATACTCCGAGTTTTAGATATTTTTTGTGTAGTTTCCTCTGAAAACTTTTTTCTGGTCATTACCAATACAAATTTTCAATAGATTCAATCTTAAAAGTAATGAAATATTTTTTCACATCTAACTGGGATTGAAATATTGTCACATTGGTTTGTACCGTTTGTTTTATACGTCACCACATTAACAAACTATTGCGTGATTCCAAAATCGCGATTACCAATCGGGTAATCAAACGCAATTAAATGAAGAACGGAACTCTCCATTCTTCATGAGATTGAAAGGACCTCTTCAGTTCTTTCAATCTCGCTTTGTTTCTTTTCACTCAGATTACAAATTTATGGTAATTGGCCATTTGTGGCGGAAATTCTAAAAAACTTACTTAATAACAATTTTAAATTTTAACAATAAAAAATTATTAAAAAAACCAAAAATAGTTTCAAGAATAATTTGTTTGATGAAATTTTAATTTCAACATAAATTGGATTAAACGTCATTAAAAATACAAAACAATCCCAAAAATGGCTTATTTAGGATCACAAATTTTCTCATGAGACATAATGTCATAAATTACCTCAGGTAACCCCTCAATGACACGATCACAGTTCTGGCAAGTGTATTTCATGTACATCATATACACACATCACTAATGAAATTTGTGTTAAGGAAATAAAATTTGTCTGAAAAAGTTTTTTGCAGATAGAACTTAAAATATGTAAGGTATCAGATGGAAAAGGTTACAAAAATAAAGTAAAAAAATCTTAATTCACATTAAGAAAAGACAACCTAAAACCATTACAGATATCTCATCGTATTTTATTTCATGGACATATAATCATGCCAATTTGGTGGACTAGGCATTTTTTTACAATCAAGGCAAACACCATTGTAGTAATGCTTGTGTTCCAAACAATATTTTTGTAACATAAGCAAATATTCAATGTAAGAAATTTAAAATTGATTATCTAAATTCTGAAGATTTGATAAAAAAATCAAAATTAATTAAACATTGATAAAATTTTGGCAATCCTCATTAAAAACAGGTAACAAAATTCAGATTTTTATTACAATAGACACATCAAAATGTATGATTGAGAAAGAAGATGCAAAAAAAGTGGCAGAAGTTATTGGAAATAATTTGATAGGCGTATCACATGATTCAAACAGCTTCCAAAAATTACCAGACTCATTTTGGGGATATTTTGCAAGAGGTCACGATAAAAAAGGAACGTTTGGGGTAATCATCACATATTCGGAAGATGGAAAAGATGTCGACGAATTGATGAAAATGTACGAAGAATGGGCAAAACAAAACAAACCACAGGCAGAAAAATCTACTTAGTTTCTTTCAAAAGTTTTCTGTAACCCTCACATTCTTTACAAACAGGCTTACCTTTGTACTTGGGATTACCATCTTTGATTTTTAATGTGCCAGGAGCAATTTTACAGATACAGCAAACTACCATGAAAAACAAGTAAAATATGCAATTAATAAAAATTGGTAATTTTACAAATTGTCAGTAATTTGTTTTGTGAATTCTGCAGTAGTTTTATCACCACCAATGTCTTTAGTCTTAATTCCAGACTTCACTAGATCAAATATTGTAGATTCTAATTTTGCAGCAACTTCAAAACATTTTGGATCATTGTGTTTTGCACCAAGCCAATCCAACATCATTTTAATTGAAAGTAAGAAAGATGAAGGATTTGCAATGTTTTGTCCAGCAATATCAAATGCAGCTCCATGAACAGGTTCAAACAATGCAAAACTGTCACCAAGATTTGCTGCGGGAGCCATACCCAAGCCTCCAACAACTTGAGAAGATTCATCAGACAAAATATCACCAAAAAGATTTGTGGTAACTATGACATCAAATTTTTCAGGTTGACGAATTAAATTCATTGCACATGCATCCACATACATTTCTTCAAATTCAATTTCAGGGTAATCTTTTGAAACGTCAGCACAGGCTTTTGCAAACAATCCGTCAGTAATACGCATTACATTGGACTTGTGAACACAAGTTACTTTTTTCATGGAATTACGTTGTTTTGCAGTTTCAAAAGCATATTTTGCAATTCTTTTTGATGCATCCTCAGAAATAATTCTCAAAGCAACTGCAGAGTTACCCAAGCTAAATTCCTTTCCAGTGTAAAGATCCTCAGTATTTTCTCGTACAATTACCATATCAATATCATCACGTAATGCAGGCATGTGAGGATATGATTTTGAAGGTCGAATGTTGGCGTAAAGATCAAGCATTCTTCTCAACACAACAATAACATCAGCTGCGCTTTCACCAACAGGTGCTTTAAGACAGACATCAGACTGTTTGATAGTTTCAACTACATCATCAGGTAATGCCTTACCTGTTTTTTCAAGAGCTTCATCGCCAGCCACTAATTTTGAAATTTCAAATTTTAAATCAAATTTATCACTGATTGTATTCAATACAGAAATTGCAGATTCGGATAATTCAGGACCGATTCCATCCCCAGTAATTAATGAGATTTTGTACACGAATATAAGAAATTATTGAGGGATTTTAATGGTTAGTTTTTCAAAAAGGTTTTTCTGAGCGCAGTTATAGACGAAATAATACTATCACAGACCCAGAATTATCAATGTAATGGATAAAAATAATCAGCGTGATTGTTTTTCTTGAAGTAGTTTTTTGAGCATTATACGATTTATTGCGTCAACTACTGCCTTTACAGATGTAGTTACAATATCTTCTCCAACGGATTTTGCAGATACTTTGTTACCTAATGCATCCTCAACCTTTACTGTCACCTCACATAATGCACCAGATCCACCAGAAATTGAAGCCAAACCATAATCTTTAATTCTAATTTCAGAAAGTTTTCCAGTAATTTTTTGAATTGCGTTTAATGCAGCATCAACTGGACCAACCCCATAATCAGTTCCAACATGATCCTCACCATCGATATTCAATTTCACAAAAGCATAAGGCATTGTTCCAATTCCAGTGGATACAGAGAATCCAGTTAGCTGAACAATTCTTTTAAGATCTTTTTCACCCATTACCTCACTTGCAATTGAGAGCAATTCCACATCAGTGAGCTGTTTTCCTTTATCACCAATTACTTTGACTTTATCCAAAATCTGCTTGGATTGATCTTCGGTTGGATTTACACCATATTCAGTAAGCATTGCATTCATTCCATGAATCCCTGCATGTTTTCCAACTTGAAGCCACCTTTTTCTTCCAACTAATTCAGGGCTGATTGGTTCGTATGTAAGTGGATTATTCAACACACCATGTGTATGAATTCCAGATTCATGACCAAATGCATTTGCACCAACAATCGCCTTGTTTGGTTGAACAATAATTCCAACAGTTTTTGAAATAAATCTAGATGCTTCATAGATAGATTCAGAGTGGATATTGGTCTCATACTGTTGTTTATGAGGCAAGCATTTGAGAGCCATAGAAAGTTCTTCTAATGAGGCATTACCAGCCCTTTCCCCAATTCCGTTAATTGTAACATGTGCACATGCAGCTCCTGCATGAATTCCAGACAAAGAATTGGCAACTGCCAATCCAAAATCATTATGACAATGAACACTTACTGGGAGTTTTGTAGCTTCTACTGTATCACGTGTAATCTCTGCCATATACTCAGGTGTAGAATAGCCCACAGTGTCAGGAATGTTAACTCGGTCTGCTCCTGCTTTTGCAACTTCACCGAAAACTTTTCTCAAAAATTCCCTATCAGTTCGTGATGCATCTTCAGCTGAAAACTCCACTTGAAGACCACGAGATTTTCCATACTCCACAGCTTCAATTGCTTTTTCAAGGGCCTGGTCTCGAGTCATTTGGAGTTTATGCTCCAAGTGAATATCAGAAGTTGCAATAAACGTATGAATGTAATTTAACCCAGCATCAACTGCAGCATCAATATCTTTTTTGATAGTTCTAGTCAATCCTGCAATCTCACAGGATAACCCTTCCGAAGTAATCATCTTAACTGCCTTAGATTCACCATCAGAAATTACTGGGAATCCAGCTTCGATTGCATCTACTCCTAATTCATCAAGTTTTTTTGCAATGGATAATTTTTGATCTGGGGATAAAGATACACCAATGGTTTGTTCCCCGTCTCTTAAAGTGGTATCAAATATCCTAACGTTCAATCCCCGCTCCTTTGTAAAGCAGTTACACCAGTTCTGGCAACATCAATGATTCCAAACGGTTTTACCAACTTTTCAAATGCTTGAGTTTGATCAGGAGTAGAAGTTAATTCAACCATTATTGAATTCTTTTTCACATCATGCACTTTACCGCCATAGGAATTAGCCAATTTGTTAACTTCCATACTATCATTAGTACTACTTAGTTTTATCTTAAAAATACAAAGCTCACGAAATACTGTTTTCTGCTCATCCAAATGCCTAACCTCAACAGAATCAATCATCTTGTCTAATTGTTTTACAATTTGTTCAACTTGTTTTTTATCACCAAGAGTCGTAATAGTCATTCTTGAGTAATCAGGATTATCAGTAATCCCAACAGAGATACTGTCAATGTTAAAATTTCTAGATCTAAAAAGATGAGTTACTTTGAACAACACACCAGGTTTGTTTTCAACTAAAATAGAGATAATGGACCACATAATTAATCACTAAGAAGGTAAAATCATGTCCGAAAGCGAAGTTCCAGGGGCTACAAAAGGCAACACGTCTTCTTCAGGATCTATTGGAATGTCAATTACTGTTGCCACGTCACTGCTTAAAGCTGATTTTATTGCCTTATCAAGTTCATCCATAGATTGTGCTCTAATTCCTTGAGCTCCATAAGATTCAGCTAATTTTACATAATCAGGACATCCACCTTGATCAACCCCAACCATCCTTCTATCATAAAATGTTCTTTGCCATTGAGCTACCATTCCCAATGTAGAATTATTCAAAACAAACGCAATTACTGGTATATCTTCCAACACAGCAGTAGCAAGAGAATTTTCAGTCATACTAAAACTTCCATCTCCAGCTATATCAACAACAGGTACATCAGGTCTTGCAACTTTGGCACCAATGGATGCAGGAAAACCCCATCCCATAGTGCCAAGTCCAGTAGAACTAAAGAAAGTTCCAGGTTGAATTACATCATAGAATAAAGAAGCCCACATTTGATGTTGCCCAACTTCAGTAGTAACAACAGATTCCTTTGGCAATAATTCTCGAAGTTTTCTTAAAATTTTTGCAGCCCCCATTTCCCCAGGATGAAGTTTCAAGTTTTCTTTCCAATATTCTTTAGTTTCTTTAACATGTTTAAGCCAAAGAGAGTCATCAGTTTTTTTGATAGCTTTTTGTAAAAGCAATTTAACCATAATTCTAAGAGACGTACGAACATCTCCAACAACCGCTAAACTAGCAGTTTGGTTTTTACCAATTTCAGCAGGATCAACATCCATATGAATAATTTTTAATTGTTTTTCAAAAGCTTCAAAAGTTCCAACAGATCTATCAGAAAATCTAGTCCCTATTGCCAAGACACAATCAGCTTCTGCCATCATCTTATTTGCTTCAGCGTGGCCATGCATTCCAATTGGACCTAATGACAAAGGATGATTTTCCGGAAATGCACCCTTGCCCTTGAAAGTTGTAACTACAGGAAGCATAAGAGTTTCAGCAATAGATTGTAATTCAGCAAATGCAGATGAAATAATTGTTCCACCACCAGCTAAAATGATTGGTTTTTCAGAATTAAGTAACATGTCAATTGCTTTTTCAACAGCAACAATATCAGGATCATACCAAGGATGGTAACCTTGTATTTTGAATTCATCAGGAAAATTCATGGATGCTTCATTTTGTTGAACGTCTTTTGGAACATCAATGAGTACAGGTCCAGGTCTTCCAGTTTCTGCAATGTAAAATCCTTTTCTTACAGCTTCAGGAACTTCTTCAGCCAATCTTGGTTGAAATGCGTATTTTACTACAGGGTTAGCCATGCCGATAATATCACTTTCTTGAAATGCGTCTCTTCCAATCATTGCAACTGGAACTTGCCCAGTAACTGCAATCATAGGTGAAGAATCAGCCTGTGCCGTTGCAATTCCAGTTAAGATGTTAGTAGCACCAGGTCCAGAAGTTGCAAAACAAACTCCAGGTTTTCTACTAACACGGCCAAACCCATCGGCCATATGTGATGCAGATTGCTCATGTCGTACCAAAATATGTCGAATATCACACCTAGAGAATTCGTCATACATTGGAAGGTTTGAACCTCCAGGCAATCCAAATACCTCTTTGACACCTTCTTTTTCCATAGCCGTCATCAAGGCTTTTGCACCAGTCATGGTTTCCATAATATTGATTAAATTTTTCTCCATAATTTAAAATGTTTCAAAATTTTGGGCCCAAATTAGAGAAATTCAAGAAATAATCAACATTAACAGAATTTTTGATCATCAAAAAAGCAAAAAATAATTTTTAGTCAGATAGACTTAAACGGATTATTTTTAGATTTGAAGTGAACATTTTGACAGACAACGAAGAAATTATCAAAATTATTGAAGCATTATTTCAATCAGGAGTTACCAAAGATCTTAGCAAACTAAGAGAAATTCATTTAGATGATCCTAAATTTTCAAGTTTTAGTGATTTGCCACCTTACGATCTAAAAGATTATCAAACTACAATTGAGTTAGAAGAATTAAGATTCATCAGTATTTCAGATTATACTTATGAAATAAAAAATCCAAAAATCAGTATTTTTGATAATTGTGCAATTGTGGCTTTGGAGCTTATTCAAAAAGGGATGTTGGTAGATAACAAGTCGTATACAGGAGAGCACATGATAATTAACGGACGAGCAACATTTGTACTAGTAAAGCAACCAACATGGAAAATTGCACACATTCATTTATCAAAAATATTTAATTGACTGTAGATTATTTTTTATTTTGAGTAGGGTTGTTTGGGTTTGTTGATTTGTTTTTCTTTTGATTAGGTTTTTTTGATTTGTTTTTCTTTTGATTAGGTTTTTTTGATTTGTTTTTCTTTTGATTAGGTTTTTTTGATTTGTCATTTGCAGAAAGTTTTTTGTAAAGACTGTATGCTTGATCAACATTAGAATTACCATGGATGATTGAGCGTGCTGCTTTGATCATTGCAACAGGGTGTTCTGATTGCCAGATGTTTCGACCCATATCAAGACCCACTGCACCTGCTTTGATAGCATTGTATGTCAATTGTAAAGCATCACGTTCAGGAATTTTTTTTCCACCTGCAACAATTATTGGAACAGGACAAGATTCAACGACTTTTTCAAAATTATCACAGTAGTAAGTTTTAACAATGTGTGCACCTTGTTCAGCAGCAACTCTACATGCCAATGAGAGGTATCTTGCATCTTTACCCAATTCTTTTCCAACTGCAGTTACAGCTAAAACAGGAATTCCGTATTTTTCTGCCTCATTGACTAATTTTCCTAAATTAACAATTGTTTGATACTCATATTTTGAACCAACAAAGATAGACATTGCAACAGCACTGGCATTCAAACGAATTGCCTCTTCAAGTGAAACTGTGATATCTTCTTGAGATAAATCATCACCAATAATACTTGAACCGCCAGATACTCTCAAAACCATCGGGGTGTCAGAAGTTGCATCAACCGAAGTTCTTTGGACACCTCTTGTCAGCATTAAGGAATCACAATACTTCAAAAGAGGAGCAATGACTTTTTTTGGTTCTTCTAATTTTTCAGTGGGACCAAGGAAATATCCATGATCTACAGCCAACATTAATGCACGGTTATTGTGAGGTTTGATAATTCTAGATAATCTGTTTTGTAATCCCCAATCCATGTCTCTTCGATTTTGAAAACAAAAAATACCTTTCTTAAGCCTTTCTTATTTTGTAATGATAATTTTCATTGCCTTATCTCCACTACGTGCATGATCAAATGCTTTTTGAGAATCTTGAATGGAATAAGTGTGAGTAATGAGTTGTTTAACATCAATTTGAGAAGATTCAATTAATTCAAGTGCTGCTTTAGTGTCATCATCAGATGCAGCATAACTTGTTACAAGAGTGATTTCTTTAGAGTAAATTGTACTCATATCCAAGTTAATCATTGCACCTTTAGAAGGAACGCCAAACATCATTACGGTACCTCCTTTTCTTACCATATCTATTGCATCTTCAAGTGCTTTTAGGCTACTAGTAGCTACTATAGCAACATCCACTCCCAAGTCATTTGTTTGTTCTAGAACTTTCTGTTTTCTATTTTCATCCATAGATGAAATAGATTCAGTAATATCAAATTTTTTTGCAAAATCTAATCTAAAATCATTTACATCAAAACAAAATATTTTAGAAAACTTTTTTGCCTGAGCAAGCATTACGTGCATCATTCCTGTTGGACCAACTCCAAAAATTGCTGTAGAATCACCTTCTTGATAAAAACATTTTTTCCAGGCTCTAACACAACATGCCAAAGGTTCAATCATTGCAGCTTCTTCAAAACTTAATGAATCAGAAATTTTTAAAACACCACCATGGGAAACATTCCAAGATGGAACAACATATTCTTCAGATAAACCGCAAGGGGACAAATTAGTTTCAGAATATTTTGGACACATTGTTTCATTACCGTGATTACAAAAATGACAATCATAACATGAAACGTGATGATGAGTAAACACTCTATCACCTTTTTTAAAATTAACAACGTCAGAAGCAACATCCACAACTATACCTGCAGGCTCATGACCAAGACGCATCGAAGGCTGACCGTATTGACCAAATACTTTTTCTAAATCAGAACCACAAATACCACATGCTTGCATTTGAACTAAGATATCTCCAGAATTCAAAACAGGTTTTTCAGTTTCATCAACAGAAATAACGGATGGTCCTTTCACTGAAGCAGTTTTCATAGCATAACATTAAGAAATTGAGTATAAGTAGATTAGATCAAACGCCGAGAATCTTTTTCAACATGACTCGATAATCAACTTCAGTTTTTTCACTTCCGGTTGCAGGCAATGCAAAAACAAGAGTGGATTTTTGTGCTCTAAGTGCAGTTAATTCATCATTAATTGCTGCAGTAATATCATCACTAACTAAAACCAATCCAACATCAGCATCATCAGTTAATTTTGTAATTTCTGTTAAAGCGTTATCAGGGGTATCGGAAATTATGCCAGGAATTCCAGCCAATTGGAAGCTGGTTACAAAGGATTTGCTGCCAACAGTGAATATTTTCATAGTTGGAATCTTGTTTATTGTAATTTAACCCTTTTTGGAAGGTATGAGATCAGGAAAAGTTGATTTAGTTTAAAAATTTAGTAATTTCATGACAGAAATCGATACACAAAAGGATTTTTTTCTTTTCTTGCATGGAAAAATGGATCTCAAACAAAAGGCAACTGATGTTTTAATTGCAAAAGGATGTTCTGAAGCAAAGATCACCATGGGAGCACCAAAAAAAGTTGGTAATGTAGGGGATTACATGGTTCAATTATGGCCACCAGGACCAGCACCAAATCAAATCAAGATTCAACAAATAACTAAAGTTGAAGAAGTAGAACCTGAAGGTATGATTGGATTGTGGAAAGGTGTTTCAAAAGAAGATGTTGAATCTATTCCATTATAATTAGATCAACTAAACCCAGCACCAAAATCAGTGCCTTTTTCCAGCATATCACTGGAATCTGAACTTTTTAATTTTCTGTAAACTAATGTTTCATAAACAATCTTCATTGCCTCTTCATCATCAACATCACAATCAATTTTAATTTGATTCTTGTATTTTTCTAATTTTGTAATGTCTTGTTCATCAGAAGAAACGTCATCATGAACCATTAGATTTGCAATTTTTTCAATTTCTAGATTCTGTTTAGACTCATCCATGATTATTCATTAAATTTCCACTTAATAACACATTCTAATAATAAACTTTCATAGTTCAGAAATTAAACCAGATAAAAAATCAGAGAATTCATCATCAGAGAAAATAATCGTTTCAAATTTATTTTTGTTTTTTGCGTATTGGATTGAATCTAAATGGTAACATGATGTTTTACCATTAATAGAACTAAAGTAAAATCCAGGACAAGAACAAAAACAACTTTCAGGATCAACCCAATGTTCTTCAGTCTTTCCCACCACAGTCCAAATTTTTCTTTGACTAGGCTCAAAAAGATGTAATTTTACACGTTTTTCAGATACCAATTGTTCAATTCGATCGGGTTCTTTATTCAATAATTTATTTATAATTTACACTTGTATAACCTTGATCTTTTAAAAAATTTCAAAAATAACTTTCTTAAATTTTTAAAAAGTCATTCATACTTGTCGTAAGGAACAATTGGATCTATTGTAGGTTTGTTATCTTTAAGCCATTCCAAAGTTTTAACAAAAGAATCTGCCAACTCAAGAGTTGTCAAAACAGGAATTCCCAACTCCAAGGATTTTCGTCGTATCTGATATTCATCATCAAGCATGCCCACATATTTTTCCAAAGATAGTGTACTTGGAATATTTATGATAAAGTCTATCTTTTTCTCATAAAGTAAATCAGATATGTTTGGTTTTCTTTGGGGTTCTGAAATCTTGTGTACAATTTCAATATCACCAAGTTTTTCTTCAAAAAATTCAGCAGTATGTTCTGTTGCTAAAATTTTGAATCCTAACTGTTTGAGTTTTGCAATACTTGGCAAGAGTTTTTCTTTATTTGTTGCACCTCCAACAGTTACAAGTGCAGTTCCTTTTTTAGGGAGATTGTATCCAACCGAAGTCAGACCTTTTGACAATGCATCATAGAAACTATCACCAAAACAAGCAGCTTCTCCTGTAGATTGCATTTCAACGCCTAATGCAATATCTGCACCATCTAACTGCATGAATGAAAATTGAGGTACTTTAATTCCATAGTTGGTGATCTTTTGCCATTTGTTTTCAGGTATTTTAGGCAAAGGTTTGTCCAAAATAGCCTTAGATGCTAGTGAAATTAAGTTTGTTTTGACCAGTTTTGAGACAAATGGCATAGACCTAGAAGCTCTGATGTTAAGCTCAATGACATAGACATGATCATCATGTATTAGGAATTGTAAGTTAAATGGTCCCCTTACATTAAATGTTAATGCAATTTTTTTAGTATAATCGTTAATTGTTTCAATAATTTTGTTGTTTAATCTCCATGGAGGAATACACATCATTGCATCACCAGAGTGTACACCAGCTGAGTCAATGTGTTCGACTATTGCACCAATAACTACCTCTTTCCCATTACTAATTCCATCAACATCAACTTCAAGTGAATTTAACATAAATTTTGATATTACAACAGGATGATCAGGAGAAACATCTGTTGCTTCTTTGACGTATGTTTTGAGTTCATCTTGAGACCAAACAACTTTCATTGCAGCTCCAGACAAAACGTAAGAAGGTCTAACAATTACGGGGAATTCAACTTCTTGTGCAAAACTTTTTGCTTCATTAAGATTTGAAAATGCTTGCCATTTTGGTTGTTGTATGTGTAGTTTGTCAAGTTCAGCACTAAATTTAGAACGATCTTCCGCCCTATCAACATCTATTGCACTTGTTCCCAGTATGTTTATTCCACGTTGTGCAAGACCAGGAGTTAAATTATTTGCAGTTTGTCCACCAACACAAGTAATCACACCTTTTGGATTTTCAAATTCAGTAATGTCAAGAAG
>Ga0206679_10002976_pt1 | contig 13216 bp, 8 predicted proteins | sample M110012015metaG_FD_155464 | JGI IMG/M metagenome (GOLD analysis project Ga0206679, IMG submission 155464) | Ammonia-oxidizing marine archaeal communities from Monterey Bay, California, United States - M1 100m 12015 | ecosystem: Environmental > Aquatic > Marine > Intertidal zone | place: USA... | reverse complement strand
CACACTCAAGGTTACCATGGGGCGAAGTGTTATCACTTGAGGGGGAAAATATTCCACAGGATGAGGATTTCACCCTCTCTATCAATCCAACTTCTTCACCAATAGACTCGCCTGCACCTCTATTTGTGTTAGTGATAACCGCTTTCCTTGCAGGTTGGTGGCTTGCATTAAGAATGACAGCAAAAAGACATCGACGTTGGTTGTACGGAGAGTCGGTTTTGATTCCTGTTGTGGCAGCAATCCATTACTTTGCTTTCCCTCCAATATTTGTTGCAGGTTCAGTTGTTACGGTAATTACAATTTGGTGGTTTACAGCGATAATAAGTCCTCGCCGTCTAAATATTGATGAGATAGATGAAACGATAGTCCCTACAATACCATGTCCAGCTTGCGAAACTTCCAATCCAGTTGAGAGTGATGAGCGCCCATACAGATTCCCTTGCACAGGATGTGGAAGGGTCATCAAATTGGTTGCTTAGAATTAAGCCTTGAATACCTGCTTTAGTGATTTGACAATCTCTCTAGCTTGAGAATAATCTGATGGAGAAAAATATCCAGCGAATTCTCCATCATTAACAGCAACAACTGCTTGAGGGCTACGCTTTTTAATTTCTGAGAGAACTTCACTTAGAGGAGTATCTAATTCTACTTGGAGAAAATCCATCTCCATTATTTCATTACATTTTGTGGAACTAACATCTAACCCCTTTGAGATAGCAGTTAACATTTGTTTTGTTCCAATAACTCCCTTAACTTGATTGTCATCGTTGAGAATAATTAGCACTCCTCCAGGTACACTCAAAAGCCTATTTGCCCCTTCTTGTAAGGAATCATCTAGACCCGCAGTAATATGTTCATCATCAAGTTCAAGGTCGGCAACAGTCTTTCCCACAGGTTTCACCACACATTGTTCCATTGCCCTGCTCTATGATTGTTTTGGAAGTCAATAATATTCAAGAATCAGTTATGAGTAAACATAATCTTATTTTCAGCGACGATAATTCCGTAGCCAATTCTTTCAAGTTGTAATGCAGTACCAATCGGGTAATCATGCATTTCCATCTTGCCAGTGATTGAAACCAATTCACCATCCTCAACAACAATTAATTCAGCATCAATACAGTTACTACCAACCCAGTGAATTATTGGTCTTTTATCCGTTCTTTCTGTTGTGGTTATTTGCGCACTACTTCCATCCACTGTAATGTTGCAAAAATCTTTCAATCTCACTTCATTTTCTTCAGTATCATTAGAACTAATGTAGACATAATTATCTTTTAATTCAAATATTCGCTGTCCCATTGTCTTGTCATTTGGGTGGACAGCGATACTAATGTTATCAGGGCAATCACCTTGAAGCGATATTTGTACAGGATTTTTTACGAATGAAATGCGAGGTGCAATTGCATCTATTTCCTTAGTATTATGGCTGTATAATGTTGATAATGGAACACTGATATCTTTTTGAGTTACTCCGAGTTCTACCCAAAAATTTCGTAAAGCTTGGGCTGTAATGCCTCTTTCCTTCAATGCAGATAATGTTGGCAGACGTGGATCATTCCACCCTTCAAACAACCCCGCTTCAATATCTCTCCTCATTTGTGAAGTTGAAAATCCGCCCCATTCGTGAACCTTTACACGGCCCCAATACAATGTTTCAGGATAATTCCAGCCAAAGTGCTGGTACAGCAAAGTCTGCTTTCGTGTCGAGTCCATCAGATCTTTTCCTCTAATGATATGAGTTACTCCCTGCAGATGGTCTTCAACTGCAGATTGGAAATCAAGTAGTGGCCAAACACTGTATTTACTTCCGATTCCTTCACGCGGGTGAGGATTCTTTTCAGTATCCTGAATTCTTAGTGCAGGCCAATCTCTTAGCGCTGGATTCTTCAATTCCATGTCAGTTTTTACCCTAACAACTGCATCACCTGGGACGAATGTACCGTCATTCATTTTCTCCCATAAATCAATATTCATTGTTATAGAATTATCTCGGCACGGGCATTGTGTTTTTGATTCTCTAAATTTCTTGAACTCCTCACCAGAGCATTGACATACATAGCCAAAACCTTCGTTTAACATTTGTACTGCATGTTCGTAATAGTGCGACATTCTTTCACTAGCAACGACAATTCTATGCGGTTTGAAACCAATCAACCATTCCGCTTCCTGTGGTATTTGCTGATATGCAGATGGTAGTGGGGGTTTGACAGTAGTATCAGTATCATCGAACCTTAGAATCAACTCACCATCCCATTCTTTTGCATATGTGGAGTTGATGACTAATCCTCTAGCATGACCGAAAGACAATGGCCCATTTGGATTGGGAGCAAATCGTAATACAACTTTACCCTTGACCGCATTAGCAAGTTCGGGCAAACCGGTTCTTCTTTCCTTCTTTTCACGTTTTAGGAGAAGGTGTGGCGCTTCATTTTGAAGAATTTCAATCAATGCATCTAATCCCTGTGAAGCAGCAATTGAATTTGCTTCAGTAACTGCTTGAATAATCAATGGACTTACAACATTCCCATGCTGTCTTAATTCAGTCATTGTCCCCATCACTCTTCCAATGACTGAACCAGGAACTGCTTTGCCTTCATACTCGATGGCATTCTGAATTGCTAGGTGGCGGATAGCCGCCAACGTTTCTTCATCGGGTGTCCAACTCATACGCCTCAACACTGCCAGTGGCCAACCATTCATCAATTAAGTGGCTAATATTTTTTCAAGTTTAATAATTACACTACCTTAGTATTATCAACCGTATGTAATTACAACTGATTACTGATAGCAAGTTGCGGGTGTACATTGTGGGCAATAATATATTGATAAAATGGTTTTCGGAAGTGGGTAAAGAGGATACTGCGACTGTTGGGGGCAAAGGAGCATCACTTGGAGAAATGCATAGAAACCTTTCTTCAACAGGAATTCGAATACCTAATGGATTCAATGTTACTACTGATGCGTTTTCAATTTTTGTTAATTGTGAAGTTCCTGAGTCAACATGGGAAAATGTTGCTGAACCAGAGGGAACAGAAGAGGTGAGAAGGGCGGCATTATCGTGCAATACTCTTTCTGCTGCATTGGCAGCAGTTCTCAAAGATGCTGATGCAAAAGACCATTTGGATTTACATGGTAGAGCTCTATTGGCTAGAGCATTAGTTCGCCAAACACCGGTGCCAGAGATAATTAGGCAGGCAATTATCGAATCATATTCTACACTATGTGATGAATATGGCCAAGGAACTGATGTTGCAGTTCGCTCATCAGCAACCACTGAAGATTCGGTTGATGCATCATTTGCAGGTCAATATGAATCATATCTCAATGTCAGTGGTGAACGCGCAGTTATTCGCCAATGGAGGCAATGTGTTGCGAGTTTATTCACTGAGAGGGCGATTGGGTATCAATTGGAGAAGGGAATGGACCCCCTTGAATCTTCACTTTCAGTCGTTGTAATGAAAATGGTAAGATCAGATTTGGCTTGCTCTGGCGTGATGTTCACAATAGACCCAGACTCTGGTCATAAAGGAGTTATTCACATTGCAGCAGCCTATGGATTAGGAGAGTTGGTGGTTCAAGGTTCAGTAACTCCTGATACATTCACAGTTTGGAAAGAAGGATTGAGAAAAGACAAATTCGCAATCGTTCACAGAGTTCTTGGTTCAAAGGATAGGAGAATGGTATATGCTCAAGATGGAGTTAATGATGTAGAAGTCAATCAAGTTTCATTGCAAGAACGTAGGCAGTGGGCATTGAATAATATCGAGTGCAGAGAATTGGCCCAAATGGCATTATCCATTGAAGAGCATTATGGCAGACCAATGGATATTGAATGGGCAAAGGACGGTAAAAGTGGCCAATTATTCATTGTTCAGGCAAGACCAGAGACGGTATTTGCTCGCAGTGATGAAGCAACATTGAAAATATACTCAATGACTGATAAATTAATTACTAAATTGAAACAAACAAATCAAGTACTGACTACAGGGCATGCAGTTGGTAATAGAATCGCTAGCGGTAGAGTGAGGACCTATCGCTCATACAGTGAAGTTTTAGAAAAGAAACGAGCAATGCAAAAGAAAATTTCTGAAGGCGTTCTTCTTGAAGAGATGCAATATGAAAACAGAGTTTTTGAAGAAGGAGATGTACTTGTTACAGAAATGACTACTCCTGATTGGGAACCATTGATGAAGCAAGCCTCATTGATTATCACTAGAAAAGGGGGACGTACATCTCATGCTGCGATAATTGCAAGAGAATTTGGAATTCCTGCCATTGTCGGAAGTATTGGAGCAATGGATTTAGACAACCATTGTTTAGTCACAGGTTCATGTGCAGAAGGAGATACAGGATATGTGTATGCGGGCGAACACCCTTTTGATATCAATGTGATTTCGGTAAAGAGTGATACTAAATTAAAAACAAAAATCAAACTGAATGTTGGATTTCCCACCAAGTCACTAATTGATTCACAGTTGCCTGTAGATGGTGTAGGCTTAGCAAGAATCGAATTCGTATTATCTTCTGAAGTGTGCATTCATCCATTGGCCTTTGTTCATTATGATGCACTGGTAGAATATTTAGAAAATGGAACAATTTCTGCAAGCTTAGAGCCATATGCTGAAGCATTATCTGCAGATGATGACAACTCAATAGTTCGTGCCGCAGTGGAAGTAATTGCGCGAAGAGCATGGGCATATGAAAACAAGAGAGGTTTATTCATTGACAAATTACGCGAAGGTGTGGGCTTAATTTGCGCAGCATTCCATCCAAGACCAGTATTAGTTCGCCTATCAGATTTCAAATCAAATGAATATCGTGAATTGCTTGGCGGTAAAATCTTTGAACCAAAAGAAGAGAATCCTATGATTGCTTGGCGAGGGGCATCGAGATATCTAGATCCTAAATTCAAGCCAGCTTTTGAAATGGAATTAGAGGCAATGGCTTCTGTATTGAATGATTTTGGATTGGATAATCTTCAACTGATGGTACCATTTTGCCGAAGTCCACAAGAAGGAGAGGCCGTAAAGAATCTCCTGGCGGAAAATAATGTTGGTCCAAATGATGGAGTCCCATTATTCGTGATGGTTGAACTTCCTTCCAATGTATTAGATGCGAAAAACTTCATCAGCAGAATGGAACTTCATGGTGGCTCAATTGGCTCTAATGATTTAGTACAAACTGTATATGCTGTTTCAAGAGACGACTTGGAAGGATATCAACACCCAGTTGATGCACGTTCTCCTGCTGTGAAAACAATGATTCGTCAAGCGGTCAAAGAATTCACAGATGCAGGAATAGAGATTGGAATTTGTGGTCAAGCCCCTTCAGATTATCCTGAAGAGTTCCCTGAATTTTTGATTGATTGTGGGATCACCTCAATTTCTGTAACTCCAGATACAGCAATGGCAGTGAGAATAAGTATTGAAAAGGCTGAAAAGAAGTTGTTAAACTAATTTAAAACAATGTGTTTTGAATATTAATTGAATCAGTTCTAATTGGTGGAGGAGTTTCATATTTTTCCATCCATTTGTTTTTGATGGTTGCCCAAGACCATCGCAACTCACTATGTGGGAGGGGAGAAGTAACCAGTTTGTCTAATATTTTCTTAGTATTTGGATCACTTGGATATCCTGAACCAACAGAAAACCCCACTTGCTTTGATAATTTTTCTATTAATTCATCTCTAGTGACTTTGGCGAAAATACTGGACATTCCAACAACAGGGTCGATTGAATCTGCTTTGTGAAGGCTCTCCATTTCACTTTGTTGCCATGGCCAATTGTCGACTCTTGCAATGATTCTATCTGTAAATCGTTGAGGATTTACATCACATGCATCAGCTAATATGGAAACATTTCCTGAAAGTTGTTCTGATAACGAATTTAGGCACTCAGCAAACAAATCAACTTCAAGAATATTAAGGCCATCTTTCGACAGAGCCGCATCTATTCTTTGCGGACTGCAAATATTGACCACATACTTCCAACCTCTTGATTTCATTTGTTGTTTATACCAATCGATTAATTCTCCCCTTCTACTTTTACTCAATTCCTTTGAATCCTTTACGCCAGCCTCAACTAAGAGCGTAATATCATCGCTAGGAACAGCGCATAGCCCGACTACAAGTGGTCCGAGGCAAGGTCCTCTTCCAGCCTCATCTAGACCCACTCTCCACATCTTCATCACTCAGATATCCAGGTCATCTAAATCGACCATTGATGGAACGGATTCAGGAAGTGGGACTTCAGTAACTTTCTCTGTAGCAGGTTCTTCTACCAACATCTGTTGAGGGTCATGCCTAGTAGTCATTTCAGTTTCATTTGCTTTAGCTTCTAATGATTCATTACTAGAATGCGGAGTGGCAATTCCCTGCTCCTGAATTACTCCAAGTATAGTATCAGCTCCCATTTTTGCACTTGAAGCATCATGGATTTCTAGAACAGTTGTAGCTGCATCTCTTAGAGCAGGTTCCACGGGATTAGTTGCTGGTTGGCTGACACCAGCGCGTGAAACAAATGCCTGTTCAAAATGCTCTTTCTGAACTTGCAATGAAGACACGACTTCCGGTTGTTGACTCGGTTGAGAAAACTTTTCTAACCAATCACTCGCTTGCTCAGGATCTTTATTTCTCCGCGCAATCAATTCATCTCTAATCGCTTGTTCATCCTTACGAATATTACGGTCTGTATTAGCCTTAAGAAGAATCATACTAGCAACAAACACGCTCAAAATGATAAATGACCACGCTTTGAGTACTTCCCAAGTTGTTGACATTATTGCAGCAAAATCAACCAAGGGCTTATCTTCTGGGATTGTAGGTTGCCAAGGTAAACCAAGATACTCAGAAGAGGATGTATGGAGAAATTCAATTTCTGGAGAAAATTTTGAACGAACAGTAGTGTTAATCCAAATTGTTCCATTAGACTGCTGATCTGAAGGGATTTCAACCCATGCCCTCAGTGTGAAATTTGCTCCAACAGGAATATCATTTATTTCAAAAGATCTAGGATTTTCCACTCCCTCTTCAACAATCGCAGCAAATGGTGGAATGAACGCCATTTCAGTTGAATGTGATGATTGTAATTGAACGATCAATCCATCTAAAGCATTACCTTGATTTCGTAATGTCATCGCTATTGAAAGTCTACCTTTGGAATCAATTTCCTCAACAACATCTTCGAATGCCCAATTGATTACAGGAGCAATTTTCACTGGAATTTTGATAATTTGCAATTGTTCACCATTTAGGAAATTTACTGCTATTGAGACCTCACCATTATCAAATGCTACGGAGTCATTTTTTGCAGTAATAATAATTCCTGGAAAGATATTATCAAAATCATTTACAATTTCAATACCAGTAGTTGGCACGCTAATGTTGATAAATTCAGGGGCACTCAATAATTCGAGTGAATAATAGTCAATCGCATTGCCTAAATTGGTAACTGTAACTGTTGAAGAGCATGATTGGAGAGGCAGTAAATATTGACATCCAGAGGTGCTGAGTAAAGCCTCTCCTGCTCGTTCTCTGACGATTGTTGCACCAACATCAATTGAATATGTGCGCTCATAAGCACCTATTGCAAAAACAAAGAAACGGACATTTATTGAACCGCTATATTGTAGTGGTGATTGGAAACCAACCTCTATTGTTCTTGATTCATTAGGTGCAAGAATTTGGTCTTCCAATCCATTGAACAAAGCAACAGTCCATCCATCACTTTCAAAGCGATCTGATTTGGGAAATCCGTTTATTGTATCACCATTTTCATCAATTGCTTGCATTGTAAGATTCATTCTATTTTCTACATTTCCAGTATTTCGTAGAGTAATCTCCAATCTTCCATCTTCTCCTGGTGCCAATTCCAAATTGGGTTCTGCAAAGTCAATACTAGCATTACGATAAGAGTCAAAAATCAAATTGAATGACCATTGACTCAATGCTCTATCAAGTCCAGATACAGCCTTTAAGGTGAATTGAGGGCCACTACCTTGTAACGGGGCCCCATCAATCACTTCTGGGACATCAATCCACACAAAGACATAGGATAATTGTCCTGGAACTAAAGTTTCATAGGCATTATTGCCAGAAGTTTGATTCATTGTCCATCCCCAATTATAGGATGATGTTGAGTATATATCGTAGGTAATATTATCATCAAGCATTGCGTTATTTGTTATATTAACAGCAACAGAAGTTCTAGCTCCCGCTTCAACTATGAAATTAGAAACTCCACTGACTCCAAAACTTAGATTACTATGTGGAGCGATTGTTACAAGAATTTGAGATAAAATATAACTGGAATCTAAATCAGTTGTAAGATTTATTGTAATGAATGCAGAACCATATGCTGAATTAGTTCCAGCACTAACATTGAATTTTAATTGCTGCAAATGATTTTCAACCAATGTATAGTTTAGTGGTAATCCAGTAACGGTTAAATCTGAACTAACATTCTCAATATTTGCGGAGAAATTTTGTACACTATCTGCTGTATTATGTGTGGTAAAGAACACTTCTGAAAGTTCTCCTCGATGAACTATTACTTCAGAAGGTGTGTGTAATGACATTAGTCCACTACTTTCTCTTGCTTGTGAATCAACTGATGCAATAGCCATTGGAAATAGGCTAGGTAGGATGAATAGTGCAAGAACTAACCATCTGCGCATATCACACTGCACGCCGTTCAGTTCTTCAACCAGTCGCACAAAGTGTGCAACATTTCTAACTATTATTGCTTCAATTTCCTAGAATGTATGATGACAGGGTTCTTCAAAGAAGTGGTTTTGGCCGAACTATGCCACCAATTTGGCCTTTCGGCAAAAAGAAGGAACCGGACCAACTTGAAGAGGCACCACCTGCCCCAATAATGTACAAGATGGGAGAGAGTGCTAGTCAACATACATTGGCAGATGAGACTCATAAAAATTCAAATGATTACAAATCAGCACTTGCTCTCTTTGGTGGAGGGGCAACTGAAGTCAAAAAGGCAGAAGATCAATCCACTCAATATGATGGTGTGATTTCTGGAGATGGACAACTGTCTTCAACTACTTCAAGTTCTTCTCAAACTAAACAAAATCTTCCTGAGATTTCAAAAAGAACAGAGACACCTAAGCCGGTTCAAACTATGCCACCAGCAGTGCCAACAAAGCCAGTAGTGCCATCAAAACCCGCACTGCCAGCAGTACCTAAGGCTCCAGCATTTACTTGGATTCATCATTCAGATGGCTATCATTACAAGAAAAAGTCGGATGGAAGTTTTGATGCAACTCCGCATGTGAAAAATAATAACGGTTCTTACATTCCGTACTCTTGAATAATTCAAGTTCCCTTCAAACAGGGTCAGGTAGTGTAGAGTTTAGTAATGAAACATCAAACTCAGCCCCATTAATTGGTACCTTTAATTCAAACTCATTTGAAACGACGGGGTCAATTTCACCAAAGCAACCGACCCATGTACTTCCAATCAAGACCTTTGCTGAACGACCAGCCAACCATGGGCCCTCTCCTTCAGGTATTGGTTCAATTGTGTATTCCTTTGCACCTAAGTCCTTTAGCATCGCTTGAATTCTTCCTCGAACTGCAGCAAAACCTCCACCCCTCTCGGCCATCAAAAAGCCAACACGGTCACAATTCTTATGATCTCTAACAACAGTTCCTAACTCGTATACTCCTTGTGGTAATTCATGGTGACGATTACTTGCAAGTAATCTAAATAATCCTGGCAGGATGTATTGTCGAAGCATTGTGTGGTCTATTGTTATCGGATTAGTAATTCTAGTAACTTCTCCACTTTGTTGCCAACGCATTAATTCAAATTGGTCACGGTCATTTGATAGGGTTAGTGATTGAATTTGCATCAATCCAAGACCCTGTAACGATTGCCTAATTCTTCTTCTAATGTGGCTATCAGTTCGCGGAATCGCAGTTAGTGGCGCCTTTGCAACATCTTGGCCTAAGTCTTCATACCCATGACCAATCGCAATTTCTTCAACCAAATCAACAGGATGCAATATGTCAAATCTCCAGCGAGGCATGATGAAATTCAACATCTGTTCTCCAACAGCAGCATCTGCCATGCGTTTTGGAACTTGTGGAGAGTCTTCTGGTGCAGGACTTCGTCCTGAATAAATACCACCCATGCGATTAATCGAAGAAGAAAGTTCATCCTCTGAAAAATTACGCCCTAATAGCCCATTTACCAATCGCTGCGGTACTGAATGAATTATTCCTTCTCCATTAGGAATATTTTCGTCGTTTCCATCTATTCCATTGATTATTACTGACTCAATTTTCCCACCATGTTCAGCCAATTGTAATGCAATCAACATCAAAGAAGCTTCACAAGCCCGGCGATCCCATCCAGTAACATCAATGAAAAACTCACTAGTTGAATGTGATACAGTTGTGTGGGCTCCATTAATGATTGGAGGGAAAGAAAGAACATCATCGTTTGAATCTACAATAATCGGATAACGTTCCATACCTTCCATTAGGTGTGCATAATCAATTCCCTTAGGATGCCTTTCCAATATTTGACTTATTGTCATTTCAGATTGCATTGCCAATGGTGTAAATGAATAATCAGCATCGGCTCCCATTACCCTAAATGGAGGTTGTAATTTTGCAAGGTCATGAACTCCTATTGATGCGCGTTTTCTTCCTCGACCTAGAGCGAAGTGTAACTTTTCTTGGTGGTCCATTAATGATTGAATAAAGTTCTCCTTTTCATCAGAAGTAGATCCATTATCAACACCTCTTACCACTGCGCCCAGTATTACTGGTCTTATCGTAGAAAGTTCAGCATCAACATTCATCTCAATTGTTCCTTCAACAACATCAAGATTAGGAGTCGCATTAGTTCCATGCAAAAATGGTCTTAGTGCAAATGCCAATGTTTCTCCAGACAATAAGTCAGGTCTATCTGGAAAGATTTCAATATCTAGAACTTCATCATCACACCTGTCAATATCAGTCCCCATTAGAGGTAACTGTTCTGCAAGAACTTCAACATCATGGTCAAGTCCATGAGACTTCATGATATCAGCCAAGAGGCTCTGTCGAACAGAAATAGTTGGAATAATATCACCTCGCGAACCAATGTGGTAATGGGCGTTCATATCCTACTAATCGTAAACCACTAACTGCTGCAGTTTCATGGTCTAATGCACGCAGGTGTACTCGCTTTAATTCATCAATAGAAGATAGTCCGAGGCGGCGAAGAATGGCAGTTAAATCAGTATTAATACTACTCAACCAATTCGCTAAATCCATTGCTTCTACCATTGGTACTTCACAACAGATAACAGAGATTCCGCTAGCTTTTAAGATTGCCAAATCATGTCCATCAGCAGAAAATCCTAGTAGTATTCCAGCCTGTGTAATAGTTCCTTCAAGGTGGCTTTTACTCGAACGTCCAATCAATGGTAATGCAGCAGCTTCTGGTAGTCCTGAACCATCTTCAATACGGGTTACTGCAAGGTCTACATCATGATGGGAACTGCGTACATGCAGAGATTGTATTCGTCCTAGTCCTTGAACAAATATCACTGGGGCAGAATATCCAACTAGATATGTTGTGGCAACGAGCATTCCATCGATTTCTTCTGAATTCATTGCAGGTAAATCATCAAGGTCAAAAGCAATTCCTCCAGCATTTGAAAGCAATTGCGGCATGTCGGGGAGATTATCTGAATTTATCAATACAAAGTCAATAGGTCGCGGCGACTTAAGAGTAATGAAAGGTTGTAATGAGAGTATATTTGAAGCGACGGCATCTTCATTTTTGTCAATGAATAAATCCTTACCATCAGGTACGATAGGAAGCATTGGAAGTGGCAATGCAACAGGGGTATTTTCTCCCTTTCTTTCACCAATTAGTGCAATTGTATCACTTACGGAATAAGTCGCTAATTTATGGTCATCTGCAGGAACCAATCCGATCCCAGTCAAATCTCCACTTGAAGCAACATCACCTCTTCCTTCAACATTCAGTGTAGGGCTTGGTGTCAAACATACAGCATCTTTCGGTATTTCTAAATCGGTTTCACCGAGTAGTGCGTTTATCTCTTTCACTTCTTTTGCACTCAATGGCCTTAGGGATACACCGGTTGGTGGTGTAGGGCATCTTCCGTTGATTACAATACGTCCACCAATCATTCCTGAACCTGGTTCACTACCAACATCTCCGTGAACAACAATCAATCCACCTGACATTCCTCCACCTATTCTTGCACCGGTAGAACCACGGATTACAATTAATCCTCCAGTCATTTTTGCTCCAGCATCGTTACCAACGCCATCAAGAATTGTAATTCTCCCAGTCCTCATTGCATATCCAGCATGATTTCCAGCCATTCTTTCGCATAGGATTGTATTTCCATCATTTCCAGCGCCTAAGAATGCTCCAGTATCTCCTTGTATCGTAAAAGATCCACCTTGTCCATATGGTGCAATCCAAGAACCAAAAACCCCAAGACCTCTCATTCTGGAACCTTTTGGTAATGCGGGGCACAATCCTAGTTCTCCATTTTTGGGAACTTTGTCTCCCGCAGGGTTCCAACCAATACGAAGAATTGCGTTTTGTTCAGCAGCGGCGAGCAATTTCGGCCCTAGTTTATTGTTGATGTTAATTGACTTCTCAACTACTTCAAAACTATCCGCCATAACCTGCGGTGTGCGCGACCTGCTCAAATATCCTCCCGTAGGGAGGGTGCTGAAAATACGGGTTTAAGCGCCATTTATTGAAATACAGGAATATTTCAGTGTCAATAAATGAAAATAATACAAGCGGATTGTTTATTGAGGTGGCGCATAGGCAAGGCAAATAGGGAATACTATGGTAATCAAGGTGGCGATAAATGGATATGGTACTATCGGTAAGCGCGTTGCAGATGCAGTCGACGCTCAGAATGATATGGAAATCGTTGGTGTAACAAAGACCCGTCCTGCATTTGGTTGCGATTTAGCTGTAAGAAAGAACTACCCAATTTATTGTACATATGATGATTCAGAAAAAATTGCAGCGTTTGCTGAAGCAGGATATGAGTGTCATGGCGGGTTATCTGATTTACTTGCAGCAGCAGATATTGTAGTTGATTGCTCTCCCGGTAAGGTCGGTGCTGCAAATAAGGAAAAATATGTGGCTGCAGGAATAAAGTGGATTTTCCAAGGTGGAGAAAAGCATGCAATGACGGAGAAGTCCTA
>Ga0206679_10002965_pt1 | contig 13246 bp, 10 predicted proteins | sample M110012015metaG_FD_155464 | JGI IMG/M metagenome (GOLD analysis project Ga0206679, IMG submission 155464) | Ammonia-oxidizing marine archaeal communities from Monterey Bay, California, United States - M1 100m 12015 | ecosystem: Environmental > Aquatic > Marine > Intertidal zone | place: USA... | reverse complement strand
TTAAATCTTCATATCTAACAATTGCATTTTCAATTTCATCATCAAATGATGGCCAACCACAGCCTGAGTTAAACTTAGTATTGGACTCGTAAAGTGGAGTTTTACACGCTCTGCAAATAAAAATACCAGCTTCAAAAAAATCATTATACTCTCCTGTAAAAGGAGGTTCTGTTCCTTTGTTTTTTAAAATTACTAATTCATCTGAAGTTAAACCTTTTAAGAATTTGTTTTTCATAATATCTAAATATCTACAAAAATAAAAAAAGCGTCCAATTGGACGCTTTTAGAATAAAAAACAAGTATTAATTAAAACATTGTATTACCTTCTTCTGATTGATACACATAGTTAAATGTATAGAAGCCTCCATATTCACTCGTTATAGGGTTATCATAGAAACTAAGAATTTCAACTTTTGCATATTTATTATCATGTGTCCTAAATACTAATATCTTTCCTGGTATTGGGCTTATTATATGATCTGGCAGGCCTGAATATGTGCACCACCCAATGCCTGTAAATCCATAATCATTAGTAATAGCTGGAGAGTTAAAACTATCTTGAATTAATTTAGTTACATCAACTGTTTTAATGTCTGACATAATTCCAGTAGCAATATAAACTGCAGCATCTCCTGATCTGTTAGGTTGATTATCACTAAAAGATTCTCCACCATTAACAATGATTGTAGTTCCACTAAATGCTACATCCCAATTATCATGACTAACCGTATCGCCTTCAGAAAAGCTAAATTTTTGATATTTACCAATTGTTAATAATGTATCTGTTTGATTAATCCCATACTGACTTGCATTTAACTCAACAAAAGTAATTACATCCTCATCTATAATAATATCATTATTACTGCTTTTCTCACAAGAAGTGAAAAACAAAATAAGTACAGCTAATAGAAGGTTTAATTTTTGCATCTTGTTTTATTTACAGCCAGCGTTCCAATTTGGATTTGAAGCTATATCATCAGGAGATCCAGCTAAAATAAGCATTTCAGTTGCTCCTAACACTAATTCTGTAGTATCATTTATAAAAGTTGGGATGTGACTTACAAAATCATAAATATATGATTGATGACAATCTCCACAAGAATCAATAGCTGCTACACCATTCAAAATACCATTACAATCTGTACAATTGGCATTCCATAAAGGATTCATTGGGTTATTAGGACTAGCAAACATCTCATTCTCTCCTAAAACCTCAGTAGTAGTATCATTTACTTCTCTTACAGCATGTGTAACATAATTATATGCTGTCCATTTATGACAGTCTCCACAGTCATCACTAATAGCTGTGCCATTTTCAACCTCCATACAATCTAAAACTGGTGCTGGAAGTAGTGTGTCATCTTTTGTACATGCAGAGAATATCAATGTTAATGCACAAATTGATACTACTAATTTTGTTTTTGTTTTTGTTTTCATTTTTGTTTTTGTTTTTGTTTTTGTTTTTGTTTTTGTTATTATTAATTGTGTTTATTTAAAATTGATTTTAAAGCTCATATAATATAGTCTTCCTGTGATGTTACTTATGAACTCAGGATTAGTAAATCCAAAAATATTCTTAACTCCTATTTGACAAGTTTTGAGCAAGCTTATTTGATGAGTAATACCTACATCACATAAACTATAGCCATCTATAAATTTATCGTATGTATCTAAAATACCATTTCCATTAGAATCAGAAATCGCATATTTACTTCTGTATGTAAGCATAGTATTCATCTCAGTTTTATAATTAAGATGATAATTAAATTTAATATTCCCCATATGTCTGGATCTATTAAACAGTCCAAAGTAGTCTTCTTTATTAAGCTTGATACTTGCAAGGGTTTCTGGATCTCTAGCATAATATGTGGTATCTTGTCCAATCCCTTTTAGTACTTGTGAATCGTATGCATAAAGCAATTGGTAGCCAAATTTAATTTCCCAATTATTAGCTTTTGTATAAGTTGAGTTAAATTCTAACCCTTTGGTTTCAACCTGATTTACATTAAAATAACTGTAAATATTTGTATTGTTTTCATCTTTAGCAACTAATTTCCATTCAATCAAATCATTCACCTTATTATTAAATAAGTTGACATCAAAAGAAAGATTATTTACTGGATTATACTTTAGTCCAATATTGATATTTAGTGAAGTTTCTGATTTTAAAGGAGAACTTAATTCTGAAAATGGAACTACCTCCTGTACATTCTGCATAGCATCTAGTCTATCAATAGCGACATCTCTACCAAGTACTATATAGCCGATAGTGGAGTTAGTAAAATCAAAATACTTTTGTCTAAAATCAGGAGTCTTAAAACCTGTACCCACTGAACCATTGATCTGAATCTTATTTGTAAGAGGAAATCCTAAAGCTAATTTATTAGAAACAACTGGAGTATAATTAGTGTAATTATCATATCTGCTGCCTAATATAATATTCACTTTATTAAAAGCAGTTGCATCCAATTGCCCATAAATAAACTTTAAATCTTGTTCTGGGTTATTTGAAAAATCTCTTCTGGATAATACTTCTTTTTTCATTCCAAATCCTACTATACTATTTAATTCTTTGTAAGTGAAGGATGATTTCATCTCAGATTGCAATAATGTATGGTCAAAATAATTATTTTCATATAACACTCCATCCTCAGTATTTAGAAACTCATCAGCTCTATAATTAGTTTTATAAATCTCTAGCTGTTGAAAAAAGTTAGCATTCATCAAGTATTTTGCAGAAGTACCAAGACTCCATTCCTTAATATTGCTTTCTCCTTTTAATAAAGAACTTGAATCAGTAGCAATATTTATTTGTTCTTGCTTGTAATAATGACCATTCGTATTTAACAAAAGTTTATCAGATAATGCGTATTTTAAATTAGAGCGAAAGGTGTAATTTGAATAAGGATTAACAGTGCTAAGTAAATCAGTATCTATTAAATCATAACCATCTGTTTTGTAATAATCAAAAGAATTTGAAATTTGAAAAGTTCCTGCTTTGTATTTATAAACTAAACTGGAACTGGTTGTATTATAAGTGGCATGTTTTAATGAAGTACTGATTATAGGCCCATCTTCAATCCGCTTTTTACTGATAAGATTAATAACTCCTCCTAAAGCATTAGAACCATATAAGCTTGAAGATGGTCCTTTAACAATTTCAATTCTGTCAATATCTGCTACAGAAATTCTATTTAAATCTAAAGTTCCAAATGACCTTCCAATAACTGGGAAACCATTAATAAGTATGGTAGTATATGAGGCGTCTAAACCTTGCATTTGCAGCCCTTCAGTGCCTGTTTTTGTAGTGACACTTACAATACCTGTTTGTTTAGTAATTACATCATATAATTTACTTGCACTAAATTCTTGAACTTCTTTTTCAGATATTATTGTAATAGGAATAGGTAATTCATTTACTGTTTGATTTGTTTTTGTAGCAGAAATAATTACTTCATTTAATTTATTCTCAGTCAGCATGCTATCGCTTTGACTAAAAGCAGTAAAAACAGATAAAAGGGGGAATATGAATAATGAGTGTTTCAAGTCTATATTTTTGGCAAAAATAACACTAATCCCCGAGCTCCTGTCCATTATTTACTAGAGTTTTTTAGCTTATTAGATATCTTAAGTAGGCTATACTTTAAGCTATTCACAGATATAGTTGCTCCTGATATTCCGTCAATTTCTCTATTTAAATCTGAAGAGTTTTCCGTATCAATTCCAACAAATTGTTTCAACCAATTTTTATTACAAATTTCAGCACCATAGTTCTCTCTGTAATGAAGTATTTCTACTTTTAAAATTTTTTCATTTTCATCAAAAATTACATAAAAATCAAAGGAATGAAATTTTGATGGTGCTTCTGTTACTGCTAAATACCCAACAGTAAAGTCATTATCTTTAATTGAATAAAAAGTATCATCTAAATCATTAAGTATATATGTTCGACTATTAAAAATTTTAGAAATAGAAGTATGAATCTTAATGCTGCTTTTCTTTTCATACTCCCAATTAGAAGTTTTAAAAGAGATAAAAAGTAAGGCAATAAAAACTAATGTTATTGGCTTACTAATATGGATTCTATTATTCATTGTATTAATCAAAATATCTTAAAACCAAATTGCAGTTCCGAAATTGAACTGTCCTCTTTTATCCTCACTAGAAGCATCAGAAATAATTTGGTAATCTGCTTTAAACATTGCTCCTTTTGCTATTTTAAACCCTAAACCAAAAGTGATTTCTGTTCTATTATAAGAATTATTAATTTCAATTCCTTCAACTTTTTCATGTGTATTGTAATTCTCATATCGAGCAAAAGCAATTAATTCTTCAGTATCATTTGTGATAGAAGGAATAATCCCGCCCATTAAATTATACCCTATTTCAGTATAATGTCCAGTAAGTTTACTTCCTAAATCTTGTCCAGACAATTTATTATATTGATCAGTATTAGAAAGATTTGCAACTATATACTGCCCTCTTAATTGTAATGACCCAAGTTCATACCTTGCATCTACACCAAGCATTTGAATTCCTATTATTGAAGAATCAGCTGAAGCAACTGCATTCTCATCAGCCAAATCTAAACCATCATATAGTTTAGTTTCAGAATCACCAACATAAGCAGATAAACCAAGGTTTAATCCAAGATGTCCAAAGTAAGAAACTCTACCAGCAAAGTCTGGATAGGTAATATATGATTTAGCACCTTTTTGTCTTCCACTTCTTAATCCGTTTTTACCATTTAAAACACCACCATCATTATACCCATTAAATCCATTAACTAACATTGCTTGGTATGTTAAGGAATGTTCCAAACTTCTACCGCTTAATCCAATACCAATTTCTCTCCAAGTAGTTGGGATTATATATTTATCCACATTTGTTCTTTCTACTCCGTTAAAAGTTGGTGGCTCATGATACAAATTCTGAATCCCCATTGGAATGAGCATTAAACCTGCATTAATAGATAAATTGTCCTTTATCTTATAATCTAAGAAAGCCTGTTCAACATAAACTTCTGTTACATGTTCAAATTCCACTTCAGAAACAAATGATGCTTTTTCATTAAAATTATAACCAAAAAATGTAACTAGTCTATGTACATCAAGTGTTCCATTTTTATGGATAGTACCATCTCTTGAAGGTAAGTTGAAATCAATTTGGCCATAACCTCCAATGTACAACCCTTCATTTCCTGCAATAATCTTTTCGGCACTGTTTTGTGCTTTTACATTTATTCCTAATGAAACAAGTATTAAAATTAATATTGTTTTTTTCATTATTTATCTTTATTTAGACTTGTTATAGATTGTGGCAAAAGTAATTAGTTTTTTATATTCGCAAAACTTTTAATCATAATTATTTTGGCAAGTATATATATTCATATTCCCTACTGTAAACAAGCATGTACTTACTGTGATTTTCATTTTAAAATCGCTCAAAAAGATAAAGTTGAAATGCTAAAAAGTATAGAAAAGGAAATTGCAGAAAGGGCAAGATATTTAAATCAACAAAAAATTAGGAGCATTTATTTTGGAGGAGGAACTCCCTCTATTTTGGATGATATTGATATTAAAAAAATATTAAGCCAAATAGGGAAAAATTATTCTATTGCTGATAATGCTGAAATTACACTAGAATGTAATCCTGATGATTTGGATGAAAAAAAATTAACCTCATTAAAAAACTTAGGGATTAATCGATTAAGCATAGGGATACAATCATTTGATGATGCTGATTTAAAATTTATGAATAGATCACATAATTCTTCAGAAGCAGAAAATTGTATTCATCTAGCTAAAATGGTAGGGTTTAAAAATATTACTATTGACTTGATTTACGGACTGCCAAATCAAACCTTATCCAAATGGGAGGAGAATCTAAGTAAAATGTTTGCGCTAAATATTCAGCATTTTTCTCCTTACGCACTAACAGTTGAAAAGAAAACAGTCCTAAATCATCTTGTAGAAACTAAGAAAGTAAGTTTGCCTAATGACGAAAAGATTGTTGAGCAATTCAATTTTTTACAAGAAAAAGCAAAAGAAAACGATTTCATTCATTATGAAATATCTAATTTTGGAAAAGAGGGTTATTTCTCAAATCATAATTCTTCATATTGGAAAAATCAATATTATTTAGGAATTGGGCCATCAGCTCATTCTTTTAATGGAAAAAGCAGAAGATGGAATGTCTCCTCAAATAAAAAATACATTGAAGGAATAACTAACAAAACAACATATTTTGAGACTGAAATACTTAGTACAGAGCAACAGTATAATGAATATGTTTTAACTTCTTTAAGAGCCATTTGGGGGGTAGATAGTACTCTAATTCAAAATAAATTTGGAGCAGAAATTCACGCTCATTTTTTAAAAGAAATTGAAAAATGGATAAGTAAAGAATATATTTTATCAGAAGAAAATATCATAACATTAACTCAAGAAGGTAAGGCCTTTGCAGATGCAATCGCTTCTGATTTATTTATTGTTTGAATGATGACTTAAATCTATAATCGGAACATTATTCCAATTAACAATTTTAGCTGCCTCCCTCATATCAATAAAATCAAAATCATAAACTAATTGCCTTAACTTAGTGTAAGAAGTACTTAAATTATAATAGGACTTAAATTTTCTTTTTAATGAAAGTCCATCTAACATAGGTTGGCTAGGGTCAAAATCTCTTGGATGAAAATATGTCATTGTATAATCTGCATCATTGAGCAATTTTCTAATTAACCTATAAGGGAAGAAACGAAAATAACCACCTCCAGAAGCTACAAATTTTCTTCCCATAAACGTGTCAATGCTCATTGGAAATTCTTTAATTGACATTCCGTTATATTTAATAATTGATGGAGTTGCTAACTCAAAATCATCAAAACCACCATCATCTCTTTTGGCTGGGAAAATTGATGCATCATACTCAATTCCTAATTCATTCAAAACTTCAAAAGCCCAAACATTTTCCTTTTTAATTGAGAATCCTGGAGCCCTATACGATATTACCTTTTCCCCAGTTATATTCTCTATACTATTCATGCAATCAGATAAATCCAATTTGAATTCTTCTCTACTTTGCTTGTAAGCGGCTTTATGCATATCAGAATGAGCAGCAACTTCAAAGTCCAAATCATGTATTCTTTTAATAATTTCAGGATGTTTTCTGGCAATATACCCAACAACAAAAAATGTAGCCTTTACATCATGATCCGATAAAACCTGAAATATTTTATCCATTCCTTTATGAATACGAACTTCATAATTATCCCATTTATCTAATATATCTTCAGGATATTTATGAATAATATGAAACCAATCTTCTATGTCAAAAGTTAGTATTTTCATTAAAAAAACTTCTTCTTTCTTTTCTTAAATATAGCTACATCTTCTTTCTTAGGGAAACTAAAATAAGTCTGATCCTCATTATTATTTTCTAATGTTTCTACATTACCAATATCAATTATTTCAACAGCTTCAACAATTGATTCCATGCCAATCATCTTTGTATGTTTGATTAGTTCTTCTTGAGTTCTATTTCCAATCTCAACTTTCTTCTGAACTATAATAGGGCCTGTATCAATTCCTTCATTCACATAAAACACTGATACTCCAGTATATTTTTCATCATTTTTCATCACCCAGAAAGTTGGCATTAAGCCTCTGTACTTTGGCAATAATGCGGTATGAAGATTAATACATCCTTTAGGAGCTAGATTAATTATCTCATTCTTAAAAATTTGATTGCCTAATATTGAGATTAATAAATCTGGTTTATATGATTTTATAATTTCAATTGACTCTTTATTATTTATTGATTTATCTAATAAAATCTTTTCTATATTGTTTGTTCTTAAAAATGAATCAAGGGAGTTAGAACTATTAAGTTTAGAAAAAATAAACTTTAATGAGTAATAAAGGAAGAATCTAATACCAAAAACATTTAATGTCTGTAATGCTTTTTTCAAAAAACTTTCTTGTTTTCCAAAAGGGGAAACAGTACTTACTACACACCCAACAACTTGGTGTTTTTCTGGCAATAAATTAAGAAATTGTTGTAAGCTACTTCTTAAATAAAAAGGTTCATCTTGTGTTATAATGACTATTCTCATCTAGATATTTTTTCTATTAAATTAATATATTGATTTGTAATATTTTGATGTGAATACTCATTATCAATTTTAATACTATTATTTGAAATCTTTTCTTTTTTAGATTTCTCTATATCTTTTAAACAATTAAGAAGATGTTGTACCTCATTAGAATTCTTAAAGAAAAATGCATTATCCTCCAGAACATCTCTATTAAATACATTGTTATGTGCAAAAATAAATGCTTTTGCTGCCATTGCCTCTAATAAAGCTGGATTAGTTCCTCCAACTGAATGTCCATGAAAATATACTTTTGCAAATTTTCTTAAACTATCTAAATGTTCTTTATTAAAAATGCTACCTAAAAACACAATATCTGATTGAATATATTTATCCATCAAATATTTTCCATAAGATGTTTCTGTATTTCCAACAACTAAAAACCTAGTAGGATGTTCACTACTTAAATATCCATCAAGAATCATTTCAATATTATTTTCTGGCTCTAACCTTGCTATTAATAAGAAGTAATCCTGAATTGTAACGTTATATTTAGTTAAGAACTCTTTTTTCGGATTAACCTTATCAGCACCATAAGGAATCATTACAGATTCTTTATTATATTTTTGTTTGATATAATCTTGGATTCCTTTATTATCTGAAATTAGGAAAGTTGACTTTTCTGAAGCAAGTTTCTCAAACCACTTTGTAAGTTTTTTTACAAAAGGAGACCACTTAGCTCTTTTCCATTCAAGACCATCCATATTGGTTACTATAACAGATTTTTTGATTGGCAACAATACAAATGAAATAGCAACACTCTGGTATCCAAACTCAAATATAACATCAAAGTCTTTTTTTAATGCATCTTTTAAACAAATGAAATCATAAATAAAATGTGCTGCTGATCCAATCTTATTTTCAGGACAGTATTTCTTTATTATATTAACACCTTTAAATGTTTTAGATTGATAAGGATGAGAGTCAATAGAATAAACTGTAACATCATACCCATTTTCAACAAGGCCTACAGAGAGATTTTCCGCACATTGCTCAAATCCCCCATAATTATTTGGGATACCTCTAGTCCCCAGAATTGCAATTTTCATACTTTTCGTTTATGAATCGCAAATATACCAAATACAATCTGTAGTATAAACTAACAATTAATTTAATTGTATTTTATACTAAAATTAAAAATCCAAATTTATTAGTAGTAGATGATTTATTAACTAAAATTTAGATATTTATACTCATCACCTCTAGTAATAATAAGCATAAAATTAACAATTTTTTGTTAACATCTTGTAAACCTGACACTTAGAAGCATATAGAAACTGTGTATATATTTGTACTGTCGTAATACTTGTTTTGGGTTGTATTAATCTAACCACTTTATACAACATAAAAAAGCCTTCATAATCATGAGGGCTTTTTTCTTATATATATTTATTACTATAACTAATGAGGGAATTTTATTCCTAACATAAACTCATGCGAACCAGATTGATAAGCGCTAGTTTCTGATGAAGGTAGCCCAAATGAGTATCCAATATTAAATCTGTCGTTAATATTATATCCCAATAAAGCTGCCATTGATGACAAATCATTGTTCATCTTATAATTCATCCCTAGCCAAAACATTTCTTTATATCCTGTTTTAACTCCAAAGTCAATTTGTGTTTTAGCTCCAGCTACTGACTTTAAAAAGAAAGATGGTTCAATAGTAATTCCAGAATTCAAAGAATGCTTATAAGAACCTAGAACATATATATGGCTCGCTAACTTACCACTCTGACTTGTAGTATCATATATTCTTGCAAAATCATCATCCATTAAATGTAATTCTGAACTCAATAATTGCGGAACTGCCATACCTAAATACCATTTATCACCACTCAAATTAACACCAAAAGTTGCATCTGGTAAAGATCTTACAACATCTCCTCCTTCCATTAATGGGTCATTTTGATCTTCTACTGAAATACCCTCCTTAATTATTTTAAATTGAGTAAATCCTCCAGAAAGTGCTAATGCTAACTTCATTGATTGAGTAATATTCAAAGAATATGTATAAGACATAGATCCTCCTATTCTACTTGTTGGCCCAGTAACATCATTAAAAACTGTACCTCCTAAACCTACATTTCTACTATGCTTACCATAAATACTCATGATAGTAGTCCTTGGTCCATCATTCATCCCTTGCCATTGGTTTCTTATAGTAGTATTCACTTGATAATAATCATACATCCCAGCAACAGCAGGGTTTATTGCATAATTATTCATCATATATTGAGTAATTTGAGGAAGTTGCTGAGCTTTTAAAACTCCTCCAAAACAAATTACAAATAGTAAAATTGATATTCTTTTCATTTTTATAATTTTCATATTATCTGATAATTGTAATAGGACCCGTTTGAGGTTCATCACCCGTATTCAAGTCAATTATATAGTAATAAGTACCTACAGCTAATTCTTTACCTTCATTTGTCCCATCCCAAGGAGAATAACTATCTCCACCTTTTGATTCAAAAACTAAACCTCCCCATCTATTAAATACTTGTACTAAAGCATCTTTATAAGATGCAATATCTAATGGAGTCCAGGTGTCATTATATCCATCACCATTTGGAGTGATTGCTTCATAAGGTTTTACCCCCACAACAACATAGATAGTATCGTAACCGACACAGCCTTCATAATCTTTAACATCTATATAATACTCAGCTGATGATTCTGGGAAAATAGTTACTGATCTTTGATTTATAGTATCCAAACTCCAAGTCCAAGTGTAATACTCACAAGTGTCGTTAGCTGACTTAATTTCAATACTTTCTCCACTCAATACAACAGGATAATCTCCATATTCTACACCAGGCACAGATACTGGCTTAGGGTCAACATCTGCAGAATAGGTTACTACCACCTCTACATCCTGTGAGCAGTTAGCATTATCTTGAATTGTTAATGTATAAGTAGTTGTAATTGTTTGTCCAAATGCTAAAATAGTATCCGTATAAATATTTCTATCTCCACCTAAAACTCCATCACTCCAAGTATAAGTCAATCCATCTCTTTCGTCAATATCAATATCAATATCTTGTCCTAAACAAATTGTATAGGGTCCTACAGCATCTAAAAACCCTGGCATGAAAACATTTTGATACCCATCAACAATTATATCTTCAGAAATTTCACAATCATTATCATCAATTAATGTTACCGTATATGCAGTATTTGAACCAGCATCTAAAAGTTGTGTTGAATTGGTTGTTGTCCCATATGTTGTCCAATCATATGAATATGGAGGAGTCCCCCCAACAGGGTATACAGTAGCATATGCACTAATATCACATGCTTCATCATAGTAATCAACTGACATTTCTAAACCATCTGATGGCTCAGTAATTGAAACTGATTCTGAAATTACAGTACATCCATTTAAATCTACAACCTTTACTGTATAGAATCCTGGTACAAGTCCAGTTATCTCTGCATTTATATCATTATCAACCATATCAGTAGAAATTATTGATCCACTCTCATTCAGCCATGTATATTCATATTGAGGAGGAATACCTAAGAAAGGTGTGCCTCCATTTGCAAGCGCCTCAATAGAGCCTGTGCCTCCTGCGAAACAATCAATATCAATATCTGTTATTGTTACTTGTAGCGAATCTGGTTGATATAAATATATTGCAGCAGTATCTTTACAGCCATTAGCATCTTCAACCTCAACAATATAAGGCCCAACCTCTAGTCCGAAAATCTGTGAAGTAATATTATTTGTATTTAAATCTGTAATTCCATTAGACCATGTATAATTATATACTGGATTTCCTCCTGTTACTGTTGCTTTTATCTTACCGTCAGCTTCTCCAAAACAAGAAACTGCATCAATTATTTCTGATTGAACAATCAATTCATTATTTTGAGTGATGCTTACAGTATCTATCAACTCACATCCTTGAGCATCTGTAATAACACAAATATATTCTGCAGTATTACTAGTACTATCTGCACAAAGACCAACTGCAGGGTTTGTAGATTGATTTAAGTAATCATTCCATTGATAATTATACAGTGTATTTAGTGTTGGTACTGGTGGTGTAAACTGAACTCCACCACTTACATTGAGCGTAATTTCACCATCACATTCTCCATAACAACCCACATTAGTTACACTTGCATTAGAGATACTCAATGCATTATTAGCATTAATTGTCACTGTATTATCATTAATACACCCATGAACATCAGTAACCTCAATATTATAATCCCCTGCTGACAATCCATCTATAGAATATGTAGTTGCTCCTGTAATTATCCCGTTTGCATCACTCCATTGATATGTATAAGATGTTGCAGTACCTACACCTCCTGATACAATAGCAGTAGCAGCTCCATCACTCCAAGCTACACAACTAACATGTGTAGGTGAAAATGAAATATCAATAGGAGATGGCTCATTATACATAATTGTTTCTGTGTGAGCACAACCATTAGCATCTTCAACTATAAAAGTATGATTGCCTTGAGACAAACCTGTTATTTGAGAAATTGCTCCAAAAGTAGTATCTGGATCTGGACTTGCATTCATATGGATAGTATAATACGGGAGCGTTCCTCCACTAGCTTCTACATCTAAATATCCTGAACTCCCTCCATTACATAGCACTTGATAATTATTCGAATCAGATGGCGTTAATACGGCATTTAAAAGTGTTGGTTCAGATATATATATTTGATCAGATGTAGCACAAGTAATACCATTTACTCCATTATTGATATCAAACACCTCAACTGTATGCCATCCTGGTATTAAATCCTGAAATGCCATATAAGATTGATGAACACCTCCATCAATTGCATATTCATAAGGAGCATTACCACCTGTAAACTGAATCTCATAAACTGCACCATCATCTGCTCCAAAACAACTAATATGAGAAAATACTGTGCTGTCAATTACTAGTTGACCAGGATAAGATAATATGATAGTTGAATCCGCATAACAACCGTTTGCATCAATTGCTTGAATAGTATATGTATTCGGTGATAAATTACTAAATACTGGATTTGATTGCGGAGGGAATCCTGTAATAGAATATAAATATGGCCCCTGGCCTCCAATTGATAATACCTCAA
>Ga0206679_10002964_pt1 | contig 13247 bp, 12 predicted proteins | sample M110012015metaG_FD_155464 | JGI IMG/M metagenome (GOLD analysis project Ga0206679, IMG submission 155464) | Ammonia-oxidizing marine archaeal communities from Monterey Bay, California, United States - M1 100m 12015 | ecosystem: Environmental > Aquatic > Marine > Intertidal zone | place: USA... | reverse complement strand
TGACGGTTCGTTCGTAACGCTGATGACCGATGGGGCGTCCACGATGGAGGCCGAGGACGGAAGTTGGGCCATCGATGTGGCACCCAACGGTGAACGTACGGTCACGTCGACCCTGGAGGACGGCACCGTCCAGAAGAACCTCCCCGACGGTGGAGTGCAGCGGTATAACCCGGAGATCGGGGCGACCACATTCACTACTCCGGAGGGCGGCGACTACATCACCCGAGAGAACCCTGACGGCAGCGTCGTGGTGACTGACCCGACGGGCATGGTCACCGAATCTGACCCGGTCACGGGCAGCACCGTCGTGACGTTCGCCGACGGCTCGGTCCAAAGCACTGAACGTCTTGAGGATGGTTCACTGGCCACCACTCTTCCCACCGGTGACTTAGTTGTCACTGCGCCGGACGGGAGCCAGACCGTGGTGACGGCAGATGGTGGAACAACTCAGACTGAGGTGACCGAACTCGAGGACGGTTCTCAGTTATCGGTGGCGACAAACGCTGACGGAACCGAGAAGGCCACACAGGTGGCTGAGGATGGGTCGATGGTCGCGTCCTGGACGGTGGAGAACAACACGTCCGAGGACGGAGCAGTTGATGCTGCTGCCGAAGCGGGTGATGCGCCTGAGGGAGTGGACTTCGCTGACGGAGAGGTGCCCGATGCGCCACCCATGCCCAAGGGCCTGCAGACCGACCCGGGAACTGGGCAGACTACGGTGCTCCTCAGTACCGGCGAGGCAGTGGGTCACACGCTCGGCGAGGACGGGGTTCTGACCCTGCAGTCCACGGCTACCGGTCCGCCGCCGGGTGGCGCAGAGGGCGAGCCCGCCGAGGGCGAACCCCCGGAGGGCGAACCCGCAGAGGGCGAACCCGCCGAAGCAACCCCTCGTTTGGCCGTGATCAACCCGGCAGTGGGCGAGGTCATCACTGAGGGCGAAGTCACCCTGGTCGAGTCGACGTTCACCGAGACTGGCGGGATGTCTATGGAAATCGCTCCGCCACCCGGCGAACCCGACGCTGAACCAGCTGAGGTGGCCATCTCGGCTGATGGCACGCAGCAGGCCATCACTAGCCCGACTGGCGACGTTGCAACTGCGACCACGTCTGACACAGGTGTGCTGATCGCTATGGGCGAGGGACCGATGCAGGCAACCCTCGAGAACCTCGACCCTGGAGACGAACAGCCACTAGTGGCCGAGGACGGGACCACAGTGGTGGCGGCACCTGGTGACAATGGAGAGATGGTCTTCCTAGACGCCGAGGGCAACCCGGCGGTCAAGGAGGATGGCACGGATTACACGGCAGCGGACATGGCGGCCATGGTTGTCGACTTCGACGGTGAGGAGTGATGGCCATGGACGCGATGATGAAGGGTGTCCGACGGCCACACGGCCGGCTGGCGGTCAGCGTGCTGGCTTTGGCGCTTGCAGCCGCCGCCTGCGGTGGGGGCGGCGACGAGGAGCCGGCGACAGCCCCTGCCACTACGGCGGCCCCCGCGACAACGGAGCCTGAGACCACAACGACCACTACGGCGGCCCCCGCGACAACGGAGCCCGAGACCACAACGACCACTACGGCGGCCCCCGCGACAACGGAGCCTGAGACCACAACGACCACCGAAGAGCCGTGCCGGCCGGCGCCCAACGCCTCGTGTGCTGGCGCTGACCTGGCTGGTGCCAACTTGGCCGGCATGATCCTTCCCGGCATCGACTTCTCGGGGGCCAACCTGGAGGGAGCGCTGCTGAACGGCGCCATGATGGCTGGTGCCAACCTGTCCAACTCCAATCTGGCGGGCGCGACGTTGTCGAGCACCAACCTGGCCGGGGCTGATCTCTCCGGAGCTATTGCTGCCGGCGCTGTCTTTTATCGCACCAACCTGACAAGCGCGAACTTGGTGCTGACCGATCTGACAGCGGCCGTGCTTATGGAGGCCGACATGAAGTCGGTCAACATGACCGGTGCGTCTGTCCAGGGCCTAGTTGACCGGCGGACGTTCTGGTGCAGCACCATCTATGTGGACGGCACCCTCAAGAACGACAGTTGTCAGATCGCGACCGGCTGAGGACCGACTGATCCTTGAGCGTTAGTCGCTCGAGGTTGGGTTCTTCCTAGGCGGTTGCTGGTCACGACATAGACCGTTGCTGACCAGGATGGCCTGTATGGCCGTCGCTTAAATCTCCGGGTCTCAGGCTGTGGGCCAGCCGCTTGGGGACGACGATGACTCTGCTGGCGACGGCGCCTAGCGGAAGCGGCAGAAGTGATGTTGGCTGGTCACCGGTACACTCGGACACCGTTCCGGCATACCGCTTGTCGGCACAGACCAGTTCACCCCCACCCACCCACGGTCGCCTCCGGGCGCGAGGAGGGGGCGAGACGAACCGATGGGAAGGAGACCACGGCTATGGCTGTCGTGACCATGAAGCAGTTGCTCGAGGCGGGTGTCCACTTTGGACACCAGACCCGTCGCTGGGACCCGAGGATGAAGCGATTCATTCACGGTGAGCGGTCGGGGATCTACATCATCGACCTCCAGCAGACTCTCGAGCAGATCGAGTCGTCTTACACTTTCGTCCGCGACCTCGTCGCCGATGGTGGCCGGGTTCTGTTTGTCGGCACCAAGCGTCAGGCACAGGAAGCGATCCGCTCGTATGCGGAGAAGTGCGGGATGCCGTATGTGAATCAGCGGTGGTTGGGTGGCATGCTGACCAACTTCCAGACGATCTCCAAGCGGGTCGCCAAGATGACGGACTACCAGCGGATGCGTGATTCCGGTGAGTTCGAGGCGATGCCCAAGAAGGAGGCGCTGCTGTTGTCCCGCGAACTCGAGAAGCTGGAGCGGAACCTCGGCGGCATCCAGCACATGGAGCGCCTGCCCGACGCCATCTTCGTGCTCGACACCGTGCGTGAGCACATTGCGGTGACCGAGGCCAACAAACTCGGCATCCCGGTGGTCGCTGTGGTCGACACCGACTGCAACCCAGATGTCATCCAGCACCTCATCCCCGGCAACGACGATGCCATCCGATCGGGCCGCCTGCTCTGTCGAGTCGTCGCTGACGCCGTCGAGGAGGGTCGTTACATCGTGAACGCCCGTGGCGGTGACGACGATGGTCCGACCTTGGATGGCGAGGAGAAGGCTGAAGCCCAGACGCAGGCTCGCAACGAGGCTGCTGCGGCTGCTGCCGAGCGTGAGGCCCGTGTGGCCGTCGCCGTTGAGGCACCCAGTGCGGAAGCCACTGAGGAGGCACCCAGTGCGGAAGCCACCGAGGAGGCACCCAGTGCGGAAGCCACCGAGGAGGCACCCAGTGCTGAGGCGCCCACCGTCGATGCTCTCTCAGATGACGCTCTCGACCCCGAGGCCGACACCAACGAGGAGCAGGGCTGACCATGGCCGAGATTGCGGCGAAGGATGTCAAGGCGCTGCGTGATGCCACCGGCGCCGGGATGATGGATGCCAAGAAGGCCCTGACCGAGTGTGACGGCGACTTTGAGGCTGCATCACAGATGCTCCGCGAGAAGGGCCTGGCCAAGGCAGCCACCCGCTCGGACCGCGACAACGTCGAGGGGGCCATTGGTCTGATGTCCGACGGTCAACGGGCCGCACTGGTTCACCTCAAGTGTGAGACCGACTTCTCAGCCAAGTCTGATGGCTTCTTGGCACTGGTCGACGAACTGGCCAATGCGGTCCTGGCCGAGGGAGAGGGTGCCATCGAGGCCCACTTGGCGGCCATCGACGACCTGCGACTCTCCATCAAGGAGAACGTCGAGGTCGGTCGGGTGTCGCTAATCGAAGCTGGGGATGGAAACGTGCTCGACACCTACCTGCACGTCCAGGACGGCCGCGGCGTTAACGGCGTTGTGGTTGAGGGCTCGGGCGTCGATCAGGAGACGCTCCACCAAGTGGCGCTCCACATTGCATTTGCCAAGCCCACTTCCCTGACCCGAGACGAGGTCCCGTCGGATCTGGTCGACAAGGAGCGCGCCGCACTGCTGGACATCACTAAGGCCGAGGGCAAGCCTGAACAGGCCTGGGACAAGATTGTCGAGGGTCGACTCACCGGTTGGTTCCGCGAGACCGTGCTCCTCGAACAGGGTCTACACGGTGACAAGACCTCGGTGGCTGACACTCTCGCTGGTGGCCGTATCGAGAGGTTCACCCAGGCCTACCTGGGAGCCTGATCGTGAGTGACGGCGACCGGAGTCCGGCCCGCTGGGACCGTGTGGTCCTAAAGGTCTCTGGCGAGGCCTTCGCTGGCGAAGCCGGTTACGGCATCTCCGGCGAGATCGTCGGACGGATCGCCGAGGAGATCGTCTTGGTCTGTTCCGAGTTCGATGTCGACATAGCGGTTGTGGTCGGTGGCGGCAACATCTGGCGGGGCATGTCCGGCGCTGGAGCCGGCATGGACCGCGCTCAGGCTGACTACATGGGCATGCTTGCTACGTCGATCAACGCTCTGGCCCTCCAGGACACGCTTGAGCAGATGGGCCAGCCCACCCGGGTGCAGACAGCAGTTCATATGGCCCAGATCGCCGAGCCGTACATCCGCCGTCGAGCCATTCGCCACCTCGAGAAGGGGAGGGTGGTGATCTTCGCCGGAGGAACAGGCAACCCGTTTTTCACCACAGATACGGCAGCAGCCCTGCGGGCGGTGGAGATCGAGGCCGGCGCGGTCCTTAAGGGCACCCACTCGGGCACCGACGGGATCTACACCGCGGACCCCAAGTTGGACTCGGAGGCCACCCGGCTCGAAGAGGTCAGCTACCTCGACGTGATTCAGAAGGGCCTGCGTGCCATGGATGCCACGGCTATCACGCTGTGCATGGACAACGATCTGCCGATCGTCATGTTCGACCTCATGGCCTCGGGTAACGTCCGAGCCATACTCGCCGGGGAGTCGGTGGGCACGCTGGTCTCATGACCAGTTGGCCCGATTGGCTTGCCGAACGGGGGCCATCGGGCACGACGTCCGGTGGACGAAGGGCCGGACGAACCGGGGGATGCGGTGAGCGACGAGATGATCCAGATGGTGCTCGACGAGGCATCGTCGGACATGTCGGACGCCGTGACCCACGCCCGGCGTGAGTTCTCTACTGTGCGTACCGGTCGGGCCTCGTCGGCCATTGTCGAGAAGGTTGCTGTTGTGGCCTATGGCGTAGAGATGCGAATGCAAGAACTGGCCAGCTTCTCCATCCCGGAACCCCGACAGTTACTGGTGACGCCACACGATCCAGCCAACGTTCCGGCCATCGAGAAGGCCATCGTTCAAGCCGATCTGGGCCTGACGCCGGGCAACGACGGCCGTAGCGTCCGGCTCTCGTTTCCGGAGCTGACCGAGGAGCGGCGCCGTGATCTGGTACGCATGGTGAACGGTATGGCTGAGGAAGGCAAGAACAGGATGCGAGGTCTCCGGAGAGGTGCCCGCAAGGACCTCGAAGACCTTGAGGGGTCGGTGTCCGAGGACGACTTGAAATGGGCCGGCAAGCGCCTTGATGACATGATCCACGATTTTGAGGCCGAGATCGACACTGCCCGCCAGGCCAAAGAAGACGAACTGCTTGAGGTGTGAGCTGCCGCGGGTGATGTCGATGAAGGCTGACAGGACGACCGACGAGACCGGAGGACGAGGGTGAACGCAGATAAGGGTGGCGCCGGGGACGGTGGCTTTGACGAGATCCGGATTTTGGGCCTCGATGCGCCCGACGACGACGTCGAACCCGGCCGGTCGGTATTCGGCGGGGATGCGCCTGGCGACGATCTCCCACACTGGTCGGCGCCACCGGCTAGTGACGCGACGGGTGGGTCGACGGCCGCAGACGGCCCGTGGGCCGGTCTGGACGAGGGTCCTCGCTGGTCCGATGACGTCCCTGAGGACCATGAGTCTCAGCAGCCGGTGGGCGACGACCTCGCCGCCGCAGCTGTCTTCTTCGATGACGGTCCCCTGGTGAGCTCCTCGACCGCTGAGTTTGATCCGCCGTTGCTGCCGCCCGATGAGCCGTTGCCCGATCTAGAGGCGACGGCGACTGACGGGCCCGCAGGAACCACAGTGCCCGCCGAACCAGTGGCGTCTGGGCCGGACCGGAGCATGACGGCCGCAGCAGCAGGAGGCCGCGACATGACCATGGCCGTGGTGACCGGTGTCGGACTCGGAGCCCTGGCCTTGGCGGCCTTCAAGGTCGGAACCGGCGCCACGGTTGCCCTGGTCACTATCTTTCTGGTGCTAGCCGCTGCCGAGTTTTTTATGGCGCTGCGACGGGCTGGCTATCAGCCAGCCGCCCTGCTCGGTGTAGTGGCCGTGGGAGCGCTCAACCTCGCGGCCTACTGGCGGTTCGAGGCGGCGGTGCCGCTCGTGCTCGCCATTACGGTGCTGTTCAGCCTGTTCTGGTACCTGACGGGCGTCGACCGTCAGGCCCCGTTGCTGAACGTGTCAGTGACCTTGTTCGGCGTCCTGTACGTCGGATTCCTGGGATCCTTCGCCGGGCTGATGCTGACCGATCCGAATGGGATCGGCATGTTGTTGGCTGCCGTGCTGTGCACGGTCGGCTATGACACCGGTGGTTTGGTCGTCGGTCGGATGTTCGGTCGCAGCCCCCTGACGGCGTTTAGTCCCAACAAGACCAGCGAGGGGCTCATCGGCGGCATGGCTGTGAGTTTTGGTGTCGCCGTCTTGGTGGTGGGGCGGATCACCCCCTTCGGCCAGGATCCCGGCACTCTGGGTTCGGCCTTCGTGCTGGGTATTGTGGTGGCCCTTGCCGCGCCCCTCGGCGATCTGTGTGAGTCGATGGTCAAGCGAGACCTAGGCCTCAAGGACATGGGCACCATCCTCCCGGGTCACGGCGGACTCATGGACCGCTTTGACGCTCTCCTATTCGTCCTGCCGGCCACGTACTACACGGCTCGGTTGATGGACCTGTTCACCGGCTGACCCGAGGCTCGGTCATGCCTCCGACCTCGGTGGCCGTGCTCGGCTCGACGGGGTCGATCGGCACCCAGACTCTGGATGTCGTCGCGGCGCGCCCCGCCGAGTTTGACGTGGTGGCCCTCGGGGCGGCCCGGTCCGTCGACCTCTTGGTCGAGCAGGCTCAGGCCTTCGATCCAGAGGTGGTGGCCATCGCCGACCCATTGTTGGGTTCGGCGGTCGAGGCCGGAGTTCCCGCGGGCACCACAGTGCTTGCTGGCCCAGGTGCCATGGCTGAAGCAGCCGTCGCTGCCGATGTTGCCATCAACGGTGTGGTGGGCTTCGCCGGGTTGCCGGTCACCCTCGCCGTGCTGGCTGCGGGGCGGAGGTTGGGCCTCGCCAACAAGGAGTCGTTGATCGCCGCGGGCCCTGTCGTCCAGCAGGTGCGGGCCACGCCGGGCGCTGAACTGCTGCCAGTCGACAGTGAGCATTGCGCCATCCACCAGTGCCTGAGGGCCAACGAGATCGACGAGCGGGTCGAGCGCATCGTGTTGACTGCCTCCGGGGGGCCTTTTCGGGGTCGAACACGGGCCGACCTGGCGACGGTGACCGTCGAGGAGGCGCTGGACCACCCGACGTGGTCCATGGGACCGAAGATCACGGTGGACTCGTCGACACTTATGAACAAGGGCCTCGAGGTGATCGAGGCCCACGAGCTTTTCGGCCTCGACTACGACCGCATCGACGTGGTGGTCCACCCCCAATCGATCGTCCACTCCATGGTGACCTTTAGTGACGGGGCGACCATCGCCCAACTATCGAATCCAGACATGCGTCTGTGCGTGGGTTACGCGCTGTCGTGGCCGGATCGCCTCGACGTGCCCTACGGGGCTATCGATTGGAGGATGTTGGACCGGCTGGACTTCGAGCCGCCCGACCGTGGTGCCTTCGGGTGTCTGGACCTGGCCTACGCCGCCGGCCGGGCCGGTCAAACGGCCCCAGCGTGGCTGAACGCAGCCAATGAGGTGGCGGTGGCCGCCTTCCTTGATGGGGCGGTCACTTGGATGGGCATCACCGAACTCCTGGCTGATGCGCTGGATGTGTGGCCGGGAGACGAGGCGACCGACGCGGATGCAGTGCTCGACGTGGATCGTCGAGCCCGAGAGGTCGCCACAGCCCTCGTCGCCGCCCGGAGCTGACCGCAGTGCGTCTGGCCGAGCCTGCCGACCACCGGATCCGCCTCGCCCTCCTGGCTGGAGCAGTGGTCTCGTTCGCCATGATCGGTGGGCTATCGGGACTGGTGGTGGTCTTCTCGTTCGTGGTCATGCTGGTGCTGCACGAACTGGGGCACCTGCTGGTGGCCCGGTGGTCGGGGATGCAGGTCACCGAGTTCTTCATCGGGTTCGGGCCCAAACTGTGGTCGCTGCGCCGGGGCGAGTGCACCTACGGGGTCAAGGCGATCCCGGCCGGCGCCTACGTGCGGATCACCGGCATGACCAATCTGGACGAGGTGGATCCGGCCGTGGAGCACCGAACCTACCGGGCCCAGTCCTACCCTCGTCGTCTGGCCGTGGCCCTGGCAGGGTCGGCCACCCACTTCGCGGTGGCGTTGTTGCTGCTGTTCGTCTTGTACGGCCTGGTCGGCACCCCGGACCCCTACCGGTGGATGGTCGGCGAGGTGGTCCCGGGCACCACCGCGGCCGCCATTGACGTGCGGCCCGGTGACCAGATCCTGGCGGTGGAGGGAGTCGAGGTCTCTGACTTCTCGGTCTTCGGAGCCGTGGTCAGGTCGTCACCGGGAGAGACCGTCAAGGTGGTCGTGGAGCGTGATGGTTCCCGGAACGTGGTCTCGGCAACCATCGGGGAACGCCTCGGAACTGACGGCGTGGCCCACGGATTCTTCGGCGTAGGCCGGGAACGGCCGTTGGTCACGGTGGGCCCGCTAGCCGCAGCGAGGGACGCGCTAGAGCGTTTTGGCGACCTGACCGTGATGTCGATCGATGGACTGACCTCCTTCTTCAGTCCCGACGGACTGGCGAGGTTCTTCACCGGGGCCATTTCTGCCGATGGGTCTGACAGCGGTTCCGGCGACGGTTCCGGGAGTCACCTCACAGGGCACGAGGGCGTCGTCGATGCCCGAACCATGGATTCCGGGGGAGCGGTGGTCGCCCCTGACGATGCCGACGATGAACGGTTGCTGTCCATCTACGGGGCGGCCCGGCTAGGTGGCGCCATGCTGGCCGATGGCTGGGCCACCTACCTCTGGTTCCTCGTGCTGGTCAACGTCTTCATCGGCGTGTTCAACCTGGTTCCGCTACTCCCGCTGGACGGAGGGCACGTGGCCATCGCCACTTACGAGCGCCTGCGGTCCTTCGGCGGACGTCGTCACACCGCGGACGCTGCCAAGTTGGTGCCGGTTACCTGGGCCGTGGTGTCGTTACTCGTCCTGGTGGGGATGGTGGCGCTCTATCGCGACATCGTGGACCTACCGGACCTGGGTTAAGCCGCCGGGTCCCAGGAATGGGCCCGCGGGTAGCCTCGAGGAATGGAGGTCGAGGCAGGCATCGAACGTCGGGCGACCCGACAGTTGATGGTGGGGGACGTGCCGGTCGGCGGCGGAGCCCCCATCACAGTTCAGTCCATGACTGTGACCCGCACGGCCGACCACGAAGCCACCCTCCAGCAGATCTACGACCTGGCCATGGCCGGTGCCGACATCGTCCGCTGCACCTGCAACGAGCCTGAGGCGGCTGAGGGTCTGGCCCGGATCGTCCCCCGCTCACCGGTGCCCATCGTCGCCGACATCCACCATCAGTACCGGATGGCCTTAGCGGCGCTGGAGGCCGGCGTGCACTGTCTGCGGCTCAACCCTGGCAACATCCGCCGTCCCGAGCACATCCGGGCGGTAGCCGCCGAGGCCCGCGACCGAGGCGTCCCCATCCGCATCGGCGTCAACGGCGGGTCCCTCCACCCAGACCTCTACGAGAAGTACGGCGGTCGGGTGACCCCTGAGGCCATGGTGGAGTCGGCCCTCGACGAGATTTCCTACTTCGCCGACGTCGACTTCGACCTCATCAAGATCTCGGTTAAGGCATCCAGCGTCCCGCTAATGGTTGAGGCCTACCGCCAACTTGCTGAGGTCACCGATTTCCCTCTCCACCTCGGGGTCACCGAGGCGGGGCCGCCACCGGTCGGTCTCATCAAGTCGTCGGCGGGTATCGGTGCCCTGCTGGCACAGGGCATCGGTGACACCATCCGGTACTCACTCACAGCCGATCCCGTCGAGGAGGCCAGAGCGGGCCGGGCGCTGCTGGAGGCCATGGGGTTACGGGAGCGTCGCAACGTCGACCTAATCGCCTGCCCCAGTTGCGGGAGAGCCGAGATCGACGTGGTTACGGTGGCTGAGGAGGCCATGGCGGCGTTTGCCGATCGGGAGATCCCGTTACAGGTGGCGGTCATGGGCTGTGTGGTCAACGGCCCCGGGGAGGCCCGCGACGCCGACCTGGGGATTGCCGCGGGCAACCGTCGGGGCCACCTTTTCGTCAAGGGGCGCAACGCCGCGGTGGTGCGCGAGGACGAGATGGTGGACGCCCTCGTCGAGTGGGCCGAGCTCATTCACGAGGAGGGGGCCGAGGCAGCCCTAGCACGCGTCGACACCGAGAAGGCCCGTCGGGAGGCCGAAAAGGACCGCGATCGTCTCCTGTCCGAGCAGGGGGTTGACGTCAACGACACCGACACCCGGATCGAACTCATTCGCCGCCACACCGACTGAGTCACAGTTGGTGCCCCTATGCGCGAGGGTGCCCTGCCGGTATGATCTCAGACGCGTGCATCGCCGGTTTCCGACGAGGCGTGGGCTCTGCCCACGCCTTTTCTTTTCGGTACCAGTAGTTGTCGGGACCGACCGGCGCACCGCCGACGACGAAGGTCGTGGCCACCTCCGGGTGGTCACCGGAAATCGTGGTCGCCTCAGGGCGGCCACCGGAGAGAGGAGGGTGAGATGGCAGTGACCGATCGGATCGATGCTCTGGCCGCCCCCCTGTGCGAGCGTGTCGGCGTCGAACTAGTAGACGTTGAGTACGAAGGTGGTGTGGTGCGCCTAGTGGTGGATCAACCAGAAGGCGTCGGCATGGATGCCATCGCCAACCTGACTCGCGAGGTATCACGCGCGCTCGACCATGAAGACCCCATCTCCGGCACCTACACCCTTGAGGTGACCAGCCCCGGGCTGGAACGGCCTCTTAAACGCCCCGAGCACTTCGTTCGGGCGCTGGGTAGCGACGTGACGGTCAAGACGGCACCGGGCGTCGAAGGTGACCGTCGGGTGGTCGGCGTACTGAGTGCAGTAGGCAGCGACGGCATCGTCGTACGCGGAGAGGATGGCAGCGAGCGTTCACTCCGTCAGGACGAGATCCTGAAGGCGCGGACCGTGTTCAGGTGGACCCCTGAGCCGAAGTCGGCCCGTAAGGGGAACGATCGGAGCGCCGAGGCTGCTTCGGAAAGGAAGGTTGGGTTATGAACCCCGACATGATGGAGGCCCTGCAGGCCCTAGCGAACGAGCGCGGCATCTCCGTCGATTCTCTGTTTGCCGCACTGGCCGACGCACTGGAATCGGCCTACAAACGGATGCCAGGAGCCCACGAGTTCTCGTGGGTGACCATCGACCCCGACACCATGGAGATCCGGGTTTTCGCTCAGGATCTTGATGAGGAGGGGGAGGTGACAGGGGACGAGTTCGACGTCACCCCCGACGATTTCGGCCGTATCGCCGCCCAGACGGCTCGTCAAGTCATGACCCAGCGGATCCGAGAGGCCGAGCGTGACCTCAAGTACGAGGAGTATGCCGGCCGTGAGGGAGACATCGTCACCGGAATGATTCAGCAGACCGATGCCCGGTACACCCTGTTGGACCTGGGCAGGGTTGAGGCGCTGCTGCCCCAGGCCGAGCAGGTGCCCTTCGAACGTCCGGAGGCCAACGCCCGCCTCAAGGCGTACATCGTGGAGGTCCGCAAGACCGCCAAGGGCCCCCAGATCGTGGTCAGCCGGACCCATCCGGGCCTCATCAAGCGCCTATTCGAACTCGAGGTGCCTGAGATCGCTGACGGTGTAGTCGAGATTCGTGCCTGCGCCCGTGAGCCCGGACACCGGACCAAGATTGCCGTGTGGTCCAACGACTCCAACGTGGACCCGGTAGGGGCCTGCGTTGGTGCTCGTGGCGCACGAGTGCGCATGGTCGTTAACGAGCTCCGGGGCGAGAAGATCGACATCGTTCCGTTCTCCGAGGACCCGGCTGACTTCGTCATGAAGGGCCTCTCGCCAGCCAAGGTCAAGGAGGTTCTCATTGACGAGGAGACCGGTACTGCGACGGTGGTCGTGCCCGACTACCAGCTGTCCCTGGCCATCGGCAAGGAAGGCCAGAATGCCCGTCTCGCCGCTCGTATGACCGGTTGGCGGGTCGACATCAAGAGCGAGACTCAGGTCGCACAGGAGGCCGCTTACGCCGACGTGGAGTGGGCCGAGGGTGAGTGGATCGTCGACGCCGAGACTGGCGAGCAGGTCTGGAAGCCGGCTGAGGGTGGTCCGGCCGTGTCTGCCGGTGAATGGAACGAAGCGGCTACCGAGGTCGGCGAGGAAGCGAAATAGGCGAAGAGGAACAGGCTACGAAGGTGGCCCCTCCGGGCGATACCGCCTCCGAGCGATCCGGCCCCCGGCGCAGGTGTGTGGTGTGTCGTGCCTCGGTGCCGACAGGTGATCTGCTCAGAATCGCCTGGCCGGCAGGGGCGGCCGGTCCGGCGGTGGGTCGGACGCTGTCTGGCCGCGGCGTCTGGGTTCACCCCGTGCCGATCTGCGTGGGTGCCTTATGTCCGGGAGACCTGTTCAGAGCGTTCCGGCGCAAGGTGACCCCGTCCCAGATGGCTGATCTGTTGATAGGCCTGACTGCCATTTCGGGGGCCAATTCGGTGGAACTAACGGACCGGAGGCCTGCTGAGGACGGGTGATCCACTGCGCTAACCGATAGCGTCAGACAGCGGTTCCCTGACGACGGGAGCCCATGGCGGATCCGCCGGGCCGCAGAGAAGATCTTCCAGAGAACCTCTAGAGAGAACAGGACGTCGAACGCACGTGCCGAAGAACATTCGCGTCTACGAATTGGCGCGCGAAATGGGTATGACTAACGCTGAGGTCCTGGATCTCTGTGGGTCACTCGGCATCGGGGTGAAGAGCCATTCCTCTGGGATCGTCGAGGCCCAGGCCGACCGGGCCCGTCGTAAGGCCGAACGTGAGGGCCTCATCCGTGAGGTGCAGCCCGATGAGCCGGGCAAGAAGTCGAAGAAGGCCACCGCCCCCG